>Ga0105103_10000147_pt1 | contig 37590 bp, 26 predicted proteins | sample PPLLaktember2015_2_FD_79107 | JGI IMG/M metagenome (GOLD analysis project Ga0105103, IMG submission 79107) | Freshwater sediment microbial communities from Prairie Pothole Lake near Jamestown, North Dakota, USA - PPLs Lake P7 Core (6) Depth... | ecosystem: Environmental > Aquatic > Freshwater >...
ACCACCGCCACCGTCTTGCCGTCCAGCCTGAACATGTCCGCTCCCATCGACTCCGTCCCCTGTATGAAATGGATTATTTCCGGGTCGCGCCTCGCACGACCAGCACCACGACAAATGCGAGAAATGCGGCCGTCAGTCCCCCGACGTTGGGGTTGGTCCACACGGCAGAGCCCGCCAGCCCCGACAGCTGCACCGCCAGCACGAACGACACGCCGGCGACGATGGCCGCGAAGGCTTCGGGCGTGCCCGCCTTGCCCACGTAGAGTCCCGCGAGCACCGGCACGAACAGGCTGACGCCCAGCAGAGTGTAGAAGATGCTGAGCGCGCCGATGACGGTGGGCAGTTGAATGGCGAGCAGCACGCCAATCGCACCGCCCGCCACGGCCGCGAGCCTGGCGACGAGCAGCACGGTCTGGTCGTCGGCCCGCGGGTTCACGAACTGCTTGTAGAGATCCTGAGAGAGCGACGTCGCCAGCATGAAGAGGATGGCGTCGCACGTGCTCACCTCCGCCGAGAACACCGCCGCCAGCGCCAGCGCGCCGAGCCACACCGGCAGCGCCTCGACCAGCACGGTGGGCAGGACCAGATTGGGGCTGGCCACGTCCGGCACGAGCACACGCGCCGACATGCCGAGCAGCACGGGGATGAAGGCGAAGAGCGACAGCACCAGCGCCTGCACGCCCACCCCCATCCGGACCGCGCGTGGGTTCTTCGCGCCGTAGACCTTCTGCAGCAGGCCCGGCGAGATGATGAAGGCGGGGCCGAGCATGGCGAGCAGCGTGAAACCCGACCCCGGCCCGGTGGTGTAGGTGATGTCGAAGAAGTGCGGAGGGCCTGAGGCGGCAAGCCCTGCCAGGCCGCCCGCCCTGGCGAGCACCATCGGGACCGCCACCAGGAGGCCGGTCAGCAGCACTACCAGTTGCACCGCATTCACCCAGGCGGAGCTGAGCAGCCCGCCCGCCACGAAATAGACCAGCATCGCGAAGGCGCCGATGATCGTGCCCCACGTCCGCGGAATGTCCGCGACCACTTCGAGCACGGCAGCGCCCGCGATCAGCTGACCCGCGAGGATGGCCAGCGTGCCCACCCAAATCAGCGCCGAAACGGCGCCGCGGACGGACTGACCGTAGCGGAACTCGAGGAAGTCGCCCACGGTATAGAAGCCGTGCCGTTCCGCCAGCGTCCAGATCCGCGGGCCCACCCAGAATGCCAGGGCGATGGAGCCGATGGCGGCCGAGCCGTTCCACCACCAGGCGCTGATGCCGTCGCTGAACGCCAGGCCCGCCGCGCCCACCGTGGAGCCGGCGCCGATGTTGGCCGCGAGCACGGTCGAAAACAGCAGGGGTGCGGTGAGCGTGCGGCCCGCAACGAAGAAGTCGCTGCTGCCGCGGACGAGGCGCGCGATCCACAGGCCCACCGCGGTGAGCGCCACCGCGTAGGCGACGAGCAGGACGAGGTACAGATTCACCGGTCGGGGCTACTTCTTCAGATCCCGTGCGGCCGGGAGGTTCGGGATGCCGGTCGCCTCGGTGGCGCCGCGCACGATGGCCCGGGCCATGACATCGGCCGCCAGTGCCCCGATCTGCGTGATGTCCACCTCACCCGTCCATTGGCCGGTGGCCAGCGAGAACACCGTGTCGCCGTCGCCCTGCGTGTGCGACGGGAAGATCGCGCGCGCGAACCCATCGTCCGCCATCGCCGCCATGCGATTGACTTGCGCCTTCGTGAGGCGCGCGTTGGTGGCGACCAGACCGATGGTGGTGTTCTCGGCGGCACGGGGGCGGGGACCGGTCTGTCCCGAGCGGAGCAGCGTGCGAGCGTCCGCGAACGTGCCGTCGGGGTTCCGCACGCCCGCTACGATCTTGCCGGTGTCGGGATCGATGATATCGCCGACCGCGTTGACGGCGACGATGGCGCCCACGGTGAGGCCATTGGGCAGCGTGATGCTGTAGCTGCCGAGGCCCGCCTTCATCGAGCGATTCGGGCCGCCGCTCTTGCCCACGGTGGCGCCGGCGCCGGCGCCGACGGTGCCTTCCTGGACGGGCGCGGTGGATGCGCCCTCGGCCGCGCGAAAGCCGCAGTCGGCGGTGGGACGGATCTTGGGATTGCCGCCCACTGGCAGGTCGAACAGGATGGCTGCGGGCACGATCGGCACCTTGGCAATGCGCACGTCCCAGCCGATGTTGTGCTCTTCGAGCCAGCGCACCGTGCCGGTCGCCGCGTCGAGGCCGAACGCACTGCCGCCGGCGAGCACCACGGCGTTGACCTTGTCCACCATGTTGCCGGGGTCGAGCAGGTCCGTCTCCCGCGTGCCCGGCGCACCGCCGCGCTGCGACACGCCGCCGACAGCGCCCTCCCCATCCACCAGGATCACCGTGCACCCGGTGGGGCGCTCCGTGAGCGTGTGATGGCCGACCTTGAGGCCCGCCACTGCGGTGAGCGTCCGATTGATGGCGGGCGCGGGCGCCTGGCCATTGACAGCGGCGACGGTGAACGCAGACCACAGGCCGAGCGCCGAGAGCGGACCTCGCATGAGCGGCATGATAGCGGAGAGCGGTCGGCGGGCGCCATCGAGCCCGCGAATGGGATCGATCCCGTCAAGGCCAGATGCCGAGGGCCCGCCTGACGGCCACCAGTTGGCCGAGATGATACGCGTTGTGATCGACCACGAGCAGGATCGCCCGAAGGTAGGTCTGCGCCCCCTGCCCGGTGGGCACGGTCGCGAACAGATCCACGGCGGCATCGCTGACCAGGTGCTTCACTCGCTCGCGATCGGCCTTGAAATCCTTCACGCTCGCTTCCCAGGCCGCGGGGCTGGGCGGCGACGGGCTCGGCGGCCAGTAGTCGTCCGGCCACGCGAGCACCTGCTCGTACCGCGCGTTCAGGCAGAAATCGAGCAGGTCTTTCTGGGCGAGGCGCATGTGCTCGAGCAACTGCCACGGCGAGTGCTCGAAGCCGGCGGCGTGCGCGCCGCGGAGGTCGACCGGCACACCGGGGACGATCGTGTCGAAACCGACGTGGGCCTCTTCCCAGTCGAGGAGACGCACCAGTTGCGCGCGTAGCGGGTCGGGCGGCACCGTGCTCACGGTAGACCATTATGCCAAGTCTCCGGATAGCATACGCACTGATGCCCATCTCCCCCGCGTCGTCGGCCCTCACTGCCCGCAAGGTGGCGATCGACACCTATCGCGAGAACGTCGTCTACCTGCGACGCGACTGCCCGGTCTACCGGGCGGAAGGCTTCCAGGCGCTGTCGAAGGTCGAAGTCGGCGCCAACGGCAGCACCATCCTCGCCGTGCTGAACGTCGTCGATGACACGCGCCTGGTCGGCGAGCGCGAGCTGGGCCTGTCGGAAGAGGCGTTCGCGCAGCTCGGCATCGCCGAAGGGGCCACCGTTCACATCAGCCATGCCGAACCCCCGCGGTCGATCGCCTCGCTGAAGCGCAAGATCGCAGGAGAACGGTTGTCGCGAGACGAACTCGCCGCGATGGTGCGCGACATCGCCGGCCATCGCTACTCGAAGATCGAGCTGGCCGCCTTCGTCGTCGCCACCAGCCAGATGGAGCTCGATCACGACGAGGTCCTCCACCTGACGGAGGCGATGGTCACTGTCGGCCGCCGGCTCGACTGGCACGAGACGCCGGTGGTGGACAAGCACTGCATCGGCGGCATTCCCGGCAACCGCACCTCGATGCTGGTGGTGCCCATCGTTGCGGCGCACGGGATGCTCATCCCCAAGACCTCGAGCCGCGCCATCACGTCACCGGCCGGCACCGCCGACACGATGGCCTGCCTGGCGGAGGTCGAGCTGCCCTTCGACCGGATGGAGGCCATCGTCCGGGCGAACCGCGGCTGCCTGGCCTGGGGCGGCGGCGCCGCTCTCTCGCCTGCTGACGACGTGCTGATCTCGGTGTCGCGCCCGTTGTCCCTCGACGCACCCGGGCAGATGGTGGCATCGATTCTTTCCAAGAAGGTCGCGGCTGGCTCCACCCACCTCGTGCTCGACATCCCGCTCGGGCCAACTGCCAAGGTGCGGCACATGGACGACGCGCAGCGGCTCAAGAAGCTGTTCGAGTACGTGGCGCGCCACGTCGGGCTGTCGCTGGACGCGGTGATTACCGACGGCCGCCAGCCGGTTGGCCGCGGCATCGGCCCGGTGCTCGAGGCCCGCGACGTGCTGCAGGTGCTGAACAACGACCCGGCGGCGCCGGCCGATCTGCGCCTGAAATCGCTACGCCTGGCGGGCCGGGTCCTGGAGTTCGATCCCGATCTCCGTGGCGGCGACGGCTTCTCCGTGGCGCGTGACATCCTCGACTCCGGCCGCGCGCTCGCCAAGCTGAATGCGATCATCGACGCCCAGGGACGCCGCGATTTCGACTGGCGCCGCCCGCGGCTCGCACCGCTGGTGCACGAGGTCACGGCGGATCGGGACGGCATGGTCGTCGCCATCGACAACGAGCGGCTGGCGCGCATCGCGCGGCTGGCCGGCGCGCCCAAGGCCGATGGCGCGGGTGTTGATCTCTTCCACAAGCTCGGCGACATCGTCACGCGCGGGGAGCCGCTGTACCGCATCCACGCCGTCAGCGCGTCGGAGCTCGAGTTCGCTCGTCATCTGGCGACCCAGGGCAGCGGGTACACCCTCGGCTCGCCGGGTCAGCCCCTGCCGGACGTGTTCGTGGAGTTCTGATGCTCCTCCACTTCGACGACGAGCGCGGCCTGGCGCGTCGCATCGCGACCGCGAGCCGGCTGCCCCCGGCGGCCATCGCTCGCCATCGCTTCCCCGATGGCGAGCTCAAGCTGACCCTGCCCGCCCGCGTGCCGCGCCGCATCGTCATGCTGCGATCGCTGCACCAGCCGAACGAGAAGCTGCTGGAACTGCTGCTGGCCGCCCAGACCGCGCGCGAGCTCGGCGCGCGCGAGGTGACGCTGGTGGCGCCGTATCTCGCCTACATGCGCCAGGACTGCGCCTTCACACCAGGCGAGGCCGTGAGCCAGCGCCACGTCGGCGCCTTCCTCGCCTCCTTGTTCGATCGACTCATCACGGTGGATCCGCACCTCCACCGGGTGGCGGAGCTGGGGGACATTGCACCGGGCGCCGACGCCATCGCCATCTCGGCCGCGCCACTCATCGGCCGCTTCCTGCGCACACGCGTCGACAATCCGCTGCTGGTCGGTCCCGACAGCGAGTCGGCACAGTGGGTGGAATCGGTGGCCGCGGTGTGCGGTTGCGAGTGGGCGGTATGCCGCAAGGAACGGAGCGGCGATCGGGCGGTCCGCATTCACCTGCCGGCGCTTCGGTTCGATGGTCGGCGTGTGGTGCTGGTAGACGACGTCGCCAGCACAGGACAGACGCTGGCGGAGGCGGCGCGAGCTCTACTTGCGGCCGGGGCCACCCGGGTCGACGTGGCCGTGACCCACGCCCTGTTCGCGGGGGATGCCGCGGCCACGCTCGTGGCGGCCGGGGTGCAGTCGGTGTGGAGCACCGATTCGATCGCGCACCCGAGCAACGCCACCGGAGTTGCCCCGCTCGTCGCACGGGCCCTCCGCCGACGTCGCTAGCTAGCGGGACGAGCGCGTTCGATCGGCCGATGGCCGATTGACCGATGACGCCCGTCCGGTAGTACGATCACCTGCCGTGCCGCATCCCTCTGCCATCGTCGATCGCGTCCTGCTCGAAGTGGAGCGCGCCTCGGATGAAATCGTGGACTTCACGTCCGAGATGATTCGCATTCCAACGGTGAATCCTCCTGGTGAGCACTACGAGGAGTGCGCGCGCTACATCGGTGACACGCTGAAGCGCCTGCACTTCGAGGTCGAATACTTCGCCGCCGAGGGCCGCCCCGAACATACGGCGCGCTATCCGAGGCTGAACGTGGTGGGCACGCGCAACGGCCTGCGCCCACGACCCACGGTGCACCTGAACGGCCACTTCGACGTCGTGCCGGCCGGCGAAGGCTGGACGCTCGATCCGTTCAGCGGAGTGGTGAGGGACGGCAAGATCTACGGGCGAGGCTCGTGCGACATGAAGGCCGGCATCGCCGCCGCCGCCTTCGCGGCCGAGGCCATCCGCCGCGCTGGGGTGCCGGTGCCCGGCACCATCGAGGTGAGCGGCACCGTGGACGAGGAGAGCGGCGGCTTCGCCGGCGTGGCGTGGCTGGCCGAACACGGGCGACTGTCGGCGACGCGGACCGACTACTGCATCATCCCCGAGCCATTGAACGTGGACCGGGTGTGTGTGGGACATCGGGGCGTGTACTGGTTCGAGGTCGCGGCCCGCGGTCACATCGCGCACGGCAGCATGCCCTTCCTGGGCGTGAGCGCCATCGACGGCATGGGCCATCTGCTGCAGATCATCCGTGAGGAACTGATCCCGGTGCTCGCGTCGCGCCGCACGGAGGTACCGGTGGTGCCCGAGCTCGCGCGCCAGGCCACGCTCAACATCAACGGCATCTTCGGCGGGCAGCCGGTGGACGGGATCCAGACGCCCTGCGTCGCCGACGTGTGCCGGGCGGTGTTCGACCGCCGCTTTCTCCTGGAAGAGGGATTCGAGGCGACGCGCCGGGAAGTGGAGGAGGTGCTCGGCCGCGTGCGGGCGCGCGTGCCGCGGGTGGAGTACGCGCTGAAGGACCTGATGGTGGTCCACCCCACCCGTACCCCGGACGATTCGCCGGTGATTGCCGCGATCGAGGCGGGCGTGAGCCGGGTGCTGGGCAGGAAAGCGACGCGCGTGGCCAGTCCTGGCACCTACGACCACAAGCACGTCGCGCGCATCGCCGGCGTGCCGCACTGCGTGGCCTACGGCCCGGGCGAGCTCGAACAGGCGCACCAACCAGACGAATACTGCCGCGTGGACGATCTGGTGAACTCGACCAAGGTGCTGGCGCTGGCGATCCTGCAGCTGACCGGCGCATGATGCCAGGCCGCGTCGCGGCCACCTCGCGTGGCGGACGCCCGGTCGCCGCAATGGACCTCTCATCGCCACCGCGGCCCTGCTCGACGATGCGCCGCTGGTGACACGGAATGTGAAGGACTTTTCGCGCGCGCCGGGGTTGCGCGTGCTGCGATACTAGCCGCGCACTTCCTCGAACGCGGGCAGCCGGTCGCGCACGAGGTCGAAGTCGTGATCCCGCGGCAGACGCCAGCGCGTGAACGGGCCAATCTCGGCGAGCGGCTTCTGGAGGTGGCGGCTCGCCATCTCCACGTCGCCGCGCATGGCATGCAATGCCGCCATGTAGTAGCGCGTATAGGGGTCGTCCGCGCCTCCCGCCAGCCGCTGGTCGAAGGCCTTCACCGCGCGATCGAAATACCCCTGCGACGTCTCGGCGTCGCCCTTGCGCTGATAGGCCGCTGCCAGCTTCTGCGACAGCTCGATCGTGGTGCGCTCGCGCAAGGCGTGATCGCTCATCGACACGAACTCGAGCTCGCGGCGGTACTCCCGGATCGCTTCCTCGTACTGCCCGCGCCGGTAGAACACGTAGCCCAGCCGCGAACGGGCGCCGACCACCAGCAGGCCCCGCGTGCCCGACATCGCCTGCTCCTGGAGCAGCACGGCGGCACGCGCCTCGCGCTCGGCATCGTCGAGATCGCCCTTCAGCGCATAGAGCAGCGCCAGTTGCAGGTGGGTGTAGCCAGCGTCGGGGTTCAGCTCGAGGGCGCGCTGGAAGTGAGCGATCGCCAGCTCGATATTGCCCTTCCCCATCCAGTAGTTGCGCGCCAGGTTCGAGTGCGCCTCCGCGTTGTCGGGCGCCAGGCGCAGGCCCTCGTGCATCTCGGCGATGCCTTCGTCCATCCGGCCGAGATCGGCCAGCGTCTCGCCGAGCCGGACGTGCGCCTCGGCCGAGTCCGGACGGGCCGCGACCGCCTGCTGCAGCAGGTCGAGGCTGCGCTCCAGCAGCTCGGGCATGGTCAGGAACGCGCCTTTCAGGTCGAGCGCGCTGCCGAGGGCGATCATCGCTTCGACATAACCAGGCGAGAGGCCCAGCGCCCGCTCGAACAGGCCGATTGCCCGATCCACCGAGTCGCGCGTCGCCATCCGGAGGTTCAGCATCCCGCGCGAGTAGGCTTCGAACGCCTCCACCGAGACGTCGGTCTCCTCCTCGATCGCCTGGCGTTCCGCCGAGCCGATCTCGTGCGCCATGCCCGCGCGCGCCAGTTCCTGCACCAGTTGATCCTGCAGCTCGAAGATCTGATCGATGGTGCCGTCCAGCTTGACCGTCGCGGCCGATCCATTGGTGGTCACGTCGACGACCTGCCCGGTGATGCGCACGCGGTCCTTGATGCGCTGATACCCGCCGGCCACCACGTAACTCGCCCCCAGCCGGCGGCCCAGCTCCAGCGACTGGCGATCGTCGGACGGCCGGACGCCGGCCGGCAGGTTCCGCTGCAGATCGAACGCGTGCTCGCGCGGGATGACGACCAGCCCGCCGATCTTCGCGAAGTCAGCCGTCAGCGATTCGGCGATGCCCTGCCCGATCCACTCGTCGGCCGGGTCGCCCGTGATGTTCGTGAAGGTCAGCACCGCCACCGACCGCAGGCGCGCCCCCGGAGGCGTGGGCATCGGCCCGGGCAACGCGGCGGCCGGGTCCGAGAAATCGATCGGGCCGCGCCAGGCAGACGATCCGGCAAACGGCTGCTCGCGCAGCCGCCGCCTGGCGTTGGCGAGATCCACGTAGAACTCGCGCGCTGACTGGTAACGGAACGCGGGATCCTTCTCGAGCGCCTTGCGAACGATGGACTCGGCTTCGGCGGGGACGCTGTAACTGTAACGGCCGATGGCCTCGGGCTCGCGGTTCAGGATGCGGTCGGCCACGTCGGCCATCGATTCGCCCGCGAACGGGAGCCGCCCGGTCAGCATCTCGTACAGCACGACGCCCAGCGAGAACAGGTCTGCACGGTGATCGACGTGGCCGCCACGCAGCTGCTCGGGCGGCATGTAGTTGAGCGTGCCGACCACCATCCCGGCCATGGTCAGCGACGCCTCGGTGATGAAGCCGTCGCGCGTCGGTATGGACTTGGCCAGGCCGAAGTCGAGCACCTTCACCAGCTGGCGCGCCGTGATCATCAGATTGCCGCTCTTGATGTCGCGGTGGACGATGCCCAGGCCGTGCGCTTCATCGAGGGCGTCGGCCACCTGCATGGCGATGTCGAGGCTGTCGGCCACCGGCAGGGGGCCGCGGGCGGTGCGCGCCGACAACAGTTCACCCTCGACGAACTCCATGGCGATGAAGACGCCGTGCGCGTGCTCCACCAGGTCGTAGGCGACGGCGATGTGAGGCGAGCGCAGCCGCGCGGCCACCTGTGCTTCGCGCACGAGGCGCGCACGGGCTTCGGAGTTCATGTCCAGTGACGGCGCGAGGAACTTCAGCGCCACCTGACGGCCAAGACGCGTGTCTTCCGCCAGGTACACCTGCCCCATGCCACCGCTACCCAGGCGGCTGATCACGCGGTACTGGAGGATGGAGGTTCCGGGAAGGTCTGCGCCGTGAGGCACCTTTCCATTATAGTTCGCAGGCATATGGCGACACTCGTCCGACGACTCGGGCTCTGGAGCTCCATCGGTCTGGTCATCGGCATCACGATTGGCGGCGGCATCTTCCGCACGCCGGCCAGCATCGCCGCCCGCGTGCCCGACCCTCTCTTGATGATGGGCGTCTGGGTGCTGGGCGGCATCATCGTGCTCTGCGGCGCCCTGGCCTTTGGCGAGTTGTCGGCCGCCATGCCCGAGACGGGCGGCATGTACGTCTACCTGCGCGAGGGCTGGGGCCGCCCCTCCGCCTTCCTCTACGGATGGGCTCAGCTGGTGCTGATTCGCGCCTCTGCGCTCGGAGGCATCTCGTCGGTGTTCGGTGAGTACTTCCTCCGGACGTTCGGCATCGATCCCCTCCTCCACCCCGCGTGGGCCGACTATCTCGCGGCGGGCGCCATCATCTTCGCGGCCGTCACCAATATCGTCGGCGTCAGGCTCGGCGCCCTGTTCGCCGGTATTTCCACTATTACGAAGTTCGGGGCATTGGCGTTCCTGGTGCTGGCGTCGTTCGCGCTCGGTGGCGGCGCCGGCGCGAGCATGACCAACCTGGCGCCCACCGGCGCGGCCGTGGACGCGGGGCTGTTCGGGTTGGCGCTGATCTCGGTGATGTGGGCCTACGACGGCTTCGCCGATCTCACATTTGCGAGCGGCGAGGTCACCGACCCGCAGCGCAACCTCCCCCGCGCCATCGTCTTCGGCACCATCGCCATCATCACGATCTACCTGCTCTCGAACGCGGCCTACCTGTATGTCATCCCAATCGGCCAGCTGCAGAACTCGAAGCTGATTGCCGCCGACACGCTGGGCGCCATCTTCGGACAGGTCGGCGTCTCGTTCATTGCGGTGGTCGTGATGATCTCGACGTTCGGATCGCTGATGGGCAGCATGCTCGCCTCACCGCGCATCTTCTTCGCGATGGCGGACGACAAGCTGTTCTTCCGCCCGATCGCCGCGGTGCACCCGACCTGGAACACCCCCTACGTCGCCATCGCGCTCGCCGCGGTGCTCGGCGTGGGCATGGTGATGACGCAGACCTTCGAGCAGCTCACCGACACGTTCGTGCTGGCGATGTGGCCGTTCTACGCGCTCAGCGTCGGGGCGCTCTACCGCCTGCGCAGGTCGCATCCGCACCTGCAGCGCCCTTACAAAGTGATTGGCTACCCCGTGGTGCCGGCGATCTTCATCGCGGCCGCGTGCTACCTGGTCGTCAACGCGCTGATCACCGACCCGAAGTGGACCTCGATCACCTTCGCCATCGTGCTGGCCGGGCTGCCCGTCTACTACCTGTGGTTCAGGGGCGCAACGACCAACGCCGCTCGGTAGCGGCGAACTAGAACGCCTTCGACTGACAGCCGTCCACGACCACGGTGGTGCCGCTCACCCAGCTCGCGCGCGACGAGGAGAGGAACGCGATGACGTTGCCCACTTCGTCCGGTGCACCGAAGCGGCCGAACGGCAGCTCGCGGGCGACGAACTCCGCGATGCCCTTCGGATCCTCCTGCTGGCGCTTCCACCACGACCCGCCCTCGAACAGGATGGAGCCGGGCGCGATGCCCACCACTCGGATCTGATCCTTCGCCAGCTGCTGCGCCAGCGACTTGGTCAGGCTGATCTCCGCGGCCTTCACCACGTTGTAGGTCATCCTGCCACCCGCCTCGCGGCCGTAGATCGACGAGACGATGACGATGACGCCGCCGCCGCGGTGGCGCATGTGCGGTACCGCGAGCTGCGAGCAGCGGATGGCCGGGAACAGCGTGTTGTCGAACGCCTCGCGCCAGTCGGAGTCGCTGGTCTGCTCGAGCGTGCCGCCGCGGCCGAGGCCGACGTTGTTCACCAGCACGTCGATGCCGCCGCACTCCACGACGGCGGTTTCCATCAGGTGGTCGACACCATCCGGCGTGGAGACGTCGCACGCCACCGGGACCACCTTCGAGCCACGGCCCCACCGCGAACGCAGTTTGTCGGCCGCCTTGTTCAGCGCCTCGAGCCCGCGGGCCGCCATCACCACCGTGCAGCCCTCACCCACCAGCGCCTGGGCCGTCGCGAACCCCAGCCCCCGGCTCGCGCCGGTGATCACCGCTACCTTGCCCGTCAGTCCGAGATCCATCGATCGTTACCGCCTATTGGTCAAGTCGTTCAGCCGCCAGTCGAACTCGTGAAATTCCATCCGGAACTGGTTCTGCTCCAGGAACTCCGCCTCCGAGCGCACGACCAGTGGCGCGATGATCGCCAGCACCGCCCGCTCGAGCGGGCTGCGGGCGGCGAATGCCGGCGCGGCTTTCGCGCCGAAGCTCTCCACGAACGCGGGCTCGCGCCACGAGAACATCGGGTTGACGCTGAGGACGCCGTTCTGCTTGTCGACCCACACCATCTCGCGCCGATTCACCACTTCACGCGTGGCGGCGTTCAACTGATCGTCCAGACGCTCGGCGGCGAACGCCTCGCTCTTCAGCCGGCCGCCGCCAAGGGCCCCACGACCGAGGGCCAGCACCGCCCGGGCATCGCCCAGAGGCACGATCAGGTCCTTCTCGATCTGGTCGAGCGTCACCGTGCGTCCGGCGGCGCGAAACGTCTTGCGCTCGAACGCCCCCGGCACCTGCCGGATGCTGTTGGACGGGAACGAGGCGCTGCGGGACCGGATCGGGTAGTTGTCGATCACGGTCTGCAACACGAACGCGTTGTAGGCGTTGAGCCAGAACGCGAGCTTCCGGTTGCGATCGGCGGACTCGGGCAGGTTGGCGGTCGCCAGCGACGCCACGTAGCGGTCGAACCGCGGCCGTTCCTGTTTGAGGGCCCGGTAGTAGACCAGCCCGTCGCGAACGTAGATGTCGAGAACCGTGTCGAACGCGCGGTGCAGCGGGTCTACGGCTGGTGGCGGCGGGTCCTGGGCCTGGAGGCCGGCGGCGAGCATGCAGGCAAGGAGTGAGGCCAGTGCGAGGTGTTTCATGGGAATGCAGAGAGAAAACCGACGAGCGCGGTGTTGAAGAGTTCGGGTTGTTCGAGGTTGGCCAGATGGCCCGCGTGGGGAATGATCTCCAGCCGGGAGCCGGGAATCGCGGCAGCCATCTTGCGCGACTCCTCGACGGGCGTGAGTTCGTCTTCGGCGCCGACGAGAATCAGCGTCGGCACCCGCAGGGCGGCGACGATGCTGGTCGAGTCGGGCCGCTCCATCATGCGCACGATGGCGCCGCGGATGGCGTCGTTCGACTGCTGCTTGATGAGACGGCGTACTGTCGATTCCACCGTGGTGTTCGTCTCGCGGGTCGTGACGCCGAGCAGCTTGGGCATCATCTCGCGCGCCACGCCGGAGGCGCCCTCGCGCTCGACCAGCGCCAGCATGCTGCGGCGGTTCGAGCGGCCCTCGAGCGTGTCGGCGCCGGCGCGGGTATCCGCGAGCACCACGCCACTCACCAGGTCGGGCGCGAGCCGAATGACCGCGAACGTCGCATATCCGCCCATCGAGCAGCCGCCGATCACCGCGCGCTCCACCTTCAGCTCGGCCAGCAGGTCGATGACGTCCTTCGCGTAGTCGTCCATCGACGGCGACGCGCCATCCGGATCCGTCGTCCCGCCGAACCCTCGCAGGTCGGGCGTGATCAGGCGCCAGCCTCTGGGAATGCTCCGAATCTGCGGCTCCCACATGTTCGCGCCCAGCGGGAAGGCGTGCAGCAGGACGATGGTACGGAGTTCGGAAGCGCCGGGCACGGAATCGAGATACGCGATGGTGCGGGAGCCAACGTGACAGTACTGCCTGGTCATGGGATGGGTGCGGCAATTGTATATCGCACACGCCCGGCCTCTCAGGCGCGTTGTGGGCCCCGTCGTTGGTCACTGCCCGCGTGCCGATCGCGGCCCGGCCCAGCGCATCCGTCACCAACCCGTTGACGGGGGCCGGCCCGCGGCGGCAGGGTGCGGGGATGCGAATCATCTCCGCTCTCCCCATCCTGCTGGCCATCCTCACTCACGTGGCGCCGGTGACTGCCGGCCCCCTCACCGCCGGTGACCGTCAGCGCCTGGTTGCGCACCTCGAGATGACGGAGCACTGGTTGTCGAGCGAACTGGCAGGGCTGTCTGCCTCACAGCTCGCCTTCCGGCCGTCACCAGAGAGCTGGTCCATCAGGGACGTGGTCGAACACCTGGCGATCGCCGAGCCCCAATACTGGCAGCAGGTCCAGGACTCGCTGAAGGCCGCGGTCACCCCCGACTACAAACCGGAAGCGACCGATGCGGGCATCCTGTGGTACGGCATCGACCGGACGAATCGCGCGCGCACCGGCGAGGCCCGGGTGCCGGATGGCCGATTCAAGACCGCCGCGGACGCCCACGCCTCGTTCACGAAGCTGCGGGCGGTGATGCGGGCGCTGGCGCGCGAGTCGCAGGACGACTTCCGCGGTCGCAAGCTCATCGACGGCAACATGGATGTCTATCAGTGGTTCCTGATGATCTCCACACATTCACAGAGGCATATTCTGCAAATTCGCGAGATCAAGGCAGACAAGACATATCCGAGGGCGTGAGCCTGGGAGATCTCGAGATGTGGTGAGCTGGTGATCTGGTGATCTGATCTGGAGATCTTGGGATCGTCAGACCTCGAGCGCGGCGTTCAGCCGCTTCACGTGCTCGCGGAAGGTGTAATCCGGGTCCTCGGCGCGGCGCTCGATGTACTCGGTGAGACGCAGCTGATCGCGCAGCGGCGCTCCCGCCAGCAGGCGGTCGGCCTGAGCCAGCTCGCGGGTGGCGATGTCGCGCGCGGCGGCAATCACGCGCGGGCAATCCGCCAGGGCGACGAACAACACACCGTCCTCATCGGCGAACACCGCATCCTCGCGCGTGACGGTGCTGTGGCCGCAGGTCGCCGCCTCGAGCGCCGTCACGTGACGCCGCCTGGCCTCGAGCGGGCCGTTCGGTGACGTGCCACGCGACCATACAGGGAGGCCAATCGCGCGAATCGCCGCGCTGTCACGATGCGCGCCATCGACGATGATCGCCGCAAGGCCGCTGACGTACGCTTCCCCTGCGATCAGATCGCCGATGCAGCCCTCGTCGAGCCGCCCGTTGTTGTCGATCACCAGCACGTCGCCGCGGACCGCCTGCGCGATGGCCTCCAGGAACACGTCCGTGCTGCCCGCGTGCACCGCCGGAGCGACGGGACCCGCCACGCGCAGCTCCGGGCGGATGGGCTTCAGCCCGGGAGGCCCGAGCCGGACGGGCAGCTGAAGCAGCACGCACGCGTCGGCGATGAAGGGGGTGGTCCAGTCGAAGCCGTCGAGGCCAGAGAGTGCGGTGGACATTCCACCAGTCTACGGCAGACGGCAGACGGCAGACGGCAGACGGGCAGACGGGCAGACGGCGACGGCAGACGGGAGTCGGGAGTCGGGAGTCGTAGAGCCTGAAGCAGAACGCCCCTACCCTAGACCCCGGCCGCCCGGATCGTCTCCAGCACCTGCTCGCCCAGGTCCTCCGCCTTCCGCGCGCCCACTCCGTAGACCTGCCGCAGGGCCTCGGCGGTCGATGGCCTCTGCTTCGCCAGCTCGCGCAGCGTGGTGTCGTGGAAGATCACGTACGGAGGGACACCGCGTTCGCGGGCCACCCGCAGCCGCAGTTCCCGCAGCGACTCGAACAGCTCGCGATCAACGCCCTCCCACGATTCGGCCTCCACGCGGGACCGCCGTGGGGCGCGGCCTTTCTCCGGCTTCCGCTGCCGGGCCAGCGACAGGCCATCGGCGGCGGTCGGATCCTTCAGCAGCGCCGCGCCATCGGCAGAGAGCTGCAGCACCGGATACTGGTCGCCGGCCTGATGCAGCAGCCCGTGCGCAATCAGCTGATCGATGTAACCGCGCATCTCGTCGATCGAGGTCTCTTTCAGCAGGCCGAACACCGACAGCGAGTCGTGCCCGCGGGTCTTCACCTGTTCGCTGGCGTGGCCGCGCAGGATGCTGCCGACATGGGCGGCGCCGAAGCGCTGCCCCACCCGCGCCACGCACGACAGGATCTTGCGCGCCAGCGTGACTGGATCGGGCACGGTCTCGAGCTCACCGAGGCAGTAGTCGCAGGCCCCGCAGTCGTCCTTGCCGTAGACCTCGCCGAAGTAGCTGACCAGGCGTTTGTGACGGCAGCCGACGCTGGCGGCGTAGCGCTCGATGTCGCGCAGCAGCGCCTGGCGCGCCTCGGTCAGCTCGCCGTTCTTGTTGAGGAGCTCGCGCCACCGCAGGAAATCGCCCGACGACACAATCAGCACGCACTCGGCTTCCAATCCGTCTCGTCCGGCGCGGCCGGCCTCCTGCTGGTAGTGCTCGAGCGACTGCGGCCCGCCGGCGTGGATCACGAAACGCACGTCCGATCGATCGATGCCCATGCCGAAGGCCACGGTCGCCACGACGATGTCCACCGACTCGTTCAGGAACGCATCCTGGTTCCGGTGCCGCTCCTCGTCCGCGAGCCCCGCGTGATACGGACGGACGCGGAAGCCTTCGTCCTTCAGCCATTCGGACAGGTCGTCCACATCGCGGCGCGTCGGGCAATAGATGATGCCGGCCTCGCCCTTGTGGCGTGACAGCACCTGCAGCAGCTGCGCCTTCAGCGACGCGCGCGGCAGCACGCGATAGAGCAGGTTGGGCCGGTCGAACGAGCCCACCAGCGTGACGGCGTCGCGCAGCCCCAGCTGCGACACGATGTCCTGACGGACGCGGCCGGTGGCCGTGGCGGTGTAGGCGTGGAAGCTGACCTGCGGCAGCGCTGCCCGGAGCGCGCCCAGCTGGCGGTACTCGGGCCGGAAGTCGTGGCCCCAGTGGCTGATGCAGTGTGCCTCGTCGATCGCCACGAAGCTGAGCGGACAGGTGGCCTGCAGCCAGGACATCCAGCCGCCGCCCTCGCCCGCGATGCGCTCGGGCGCCACGTAGAGCAGGCGATAACGGCCCTCGCGCAGGCCGGCCATCACCTTGGCGCGCGCCTCCGGCGCCATCGCGCTGTTCAGATACGCTGCGGGCACGCCGTTGGTGACGAGCGTGTCGACCTGATCCTTCATCAGCGAGATCAGCGGCGAGATCACCAGCGCCAGCCCGTCGCGCACCAGCGCCGGCGCCTGGAAGCACAGCGACTTGCCGCCGCCGGTGGGCAGCACCAGCAGCGAGTCGCGCCCCTGGACGACGGCGTCCATCGCTTCACGCTGCAAGGGGCGGAAGCTGGTGTAGCCCCAGTATTGTTCGAGGACGGCGGGAAGGGTTGGGGGCACGCTGAATCTGGTGATGTGGTGAGGTGATGAGCTTGTGATCTTAGATCTCGTGATCTGGCGATCTGGCGATCGGTCGAAACGATGAAGGGCCGGGGGTGAAGCCCCGGCCCTTCATGCTATCCGTCGTGCCGGTCGTGCCTTCCCGCCGCGGAGGCGGGCGTGTTCTCGCCGGCTACGCGCAGCCGCTGGTCGTGCCGCAGTTGCTGCACTTGTAGCACGAGCCGCTGCGCACCATGATCGAGCCGCAGGTCGTGCACGGCGGCGCGTCCTCCTGGTTCTGCATCGCGGCGAACTGCGAGGCCGCGGGGACCACCGCCTTGGTGGTGCTGACGGTGGCGGTCACCGTCTCCACGTTCCCGACCTTGGGCACGGGAATCTCCAGCATCACCGACTGCGGCTTGCTATCCGCCTCGTCGCGATTGTTGACGCCGGCCCGGAACTGCGCCTCGGGGGAGAGGAACTTCGACGCCATCCACCGGAAGATGTAGTCGACGATCGACTTGGCGAAGCGGACGTCGGGGTTCTTGGTCATGCCCGACGGCTCGAACCGCACGTGGCTGAACTTGTCGACCAGCGCCTGCAGCGGGACTCCGTACTGCAGCGCGTAGCTGATCGCCTGCGCGAACGCGTCGGCGAAGCCCGAGATGGTGGAGCCTTCCTTGGCCATGACCAGGAAGATCTCGCCCGGCATCCCGTCTTCGAACAGGCCCACCGTGATGTAGCCCTCGTGGCCCGAGATGTCGAACTTGTGGGTGATGGCCTGCCGTTCGTCCGGCAGCTTCCGGCGCTGCGGCGCGCGGGCCGCCAGGGCCTGGGCCACGGCCGCATCGACGAGTTCCTTCGGCGCGATCGCGGCGATCGCCTTGGCGTCGCGCGAGGTGTTGAGCGGCTGCGTGCGCTTCGACCCGTCGCGATAGATCGAGACGGCCTTGGCGCCGAGGCGCCAGGTCTCGAGATACGCCTGCTCGATGTCCTCGACCGAGGCGTCCTTCGGGACGTTGACCGTCTTGCTGATGGCGCCCGAGATGAACGGCTGCGTCGCGCCCATCATCTTGATGTGGCCCATGTAGTGGATCGACCGCTCGCCCTTCGACGCCTTGAACGCGCAATCGAACACCGGCAGGTCGCGGTCCAGCAGGTGCGGCGCCCCCTCGATGGTCTCCTGCTCGTCGATGTGCTTGACGATGTCGTCAATCTGCGCCGCGGTGTAGCCCAGGCGCTTGAGCGCCATGGGAACCGTCTGGTTGACGATCTTCATCATGCCGCCGCCGACCAGCTTCTTGTACTTGACGAGCGCGATGTCCGGCTCGACGCCGGTGGTGTCGCAGTCCATCATGAAGCCGATGGTGCCGGTCGGCGCCAGCACGGTGGCCTGCGCGTTGCGGTAGCCGAAGTCCTCGCCCAGTTCCACCGCGTCGTCCCACGCCTGCTTGGCGGCATTGAAGAGATCGGTGGGGACGTACTTCGGGTTGATGGTGTCCTTCACCGCGTCGCGGTGCTTGCGCATGACGCGCAGGAACGGCTGGCGGTTCTCGGCGTAGCCAGCGAACGGACCGCCGTGATCACGGGCGACGCGCGCCGACTGCGCGTAGGCCTCGCCCGTCATCACCGCGGTGATGGCGCCGGCGTAGGCGCGACCCGAGTCGCCGTCGTAGGGCAGGCCGCGCGACATGAGCAGCGCGCCCAGGTTGGCGTAGCCCAGCCCGAGCGGGCGATAGGCGTGGCTGTTCTTCTCGATCGCCTTGGTCGGGTAGCTCGAGTTGTCGACCAGGATTTCCTGCGCCGTGATCAGCGTGCGGCAGGCGGCGCGGAACGACTCGACGTCGAACTCGCCGTCAGCGCCCACGAACTTCATCAGGTTGATCGAGGCCAGGTTGCACGCCGAGTCGTCGAGGAACATGTACTCGGAGCACGGGTTGCTGGCGTTGATGCGCGCCGTGTTCGGGCAGGTGTGCCACTCGTTGACCGTGGTGTCGAACTGCATGCCCGGATCGCCGCACACCCAGGTGCCTTCGGCAATCAGCCGCATCAGGTCGCGCGCCCGGTAGGTGTCCATCGTCTCGCCGGTGGTGACCGCCTTGGTCTGCCACACGCCGTCGTCGAGCACCGCGCGCATGAACTCGTCGCTGGCGCGCACCGAGTTGTTCGAGTTCTGGAAGAACACCGACCCGTAGGCCGTGCCGGTGAACGAGCCGTCGTAGCCGGCATCGATCAGCGCCCACGCCTTCTTCTCTTCCTCGACCTTGCAGTTGATGAAGTCGACGATATCCGGGTGCTCGGCGTTGAGGATGACCATCTTCGCCGCGCGCCGCGTCTTGCCGCCCGACTTGATGACGCCGGCGAAGGCGTCGAAGCCCTTCATGAACGAGACCGGGCCCGAGGCGGTGCCGCCGCCGGCCAGCAGCTCGCGCGCCGAGCGGATGCTCGACAGGTTGCTGCCCGTGCCCGAGCCGTACTTGAACAGCATGCCCTCGGTCTTGGCGAGGGTCAGGATCGACTCCATGGTGTCGTCCACGGAGTTGATGAAGCACGCCGAGCACTGCGGCGCCTTCTCGAAGCCGCAGTTGAACCACACGGGGCTGTTGAAGGCGGCCTTCTGTTCGACGAGCAGGTGCTTCAGATCATCGCTGAACGCCTGGAGCGCGTCGTCGGAGGCGAAGTACTTCTGCTTGCGCGCCCATGCGGTGATGGTGTCCACCACGCGGCCGATGAGCTGCTTGACCGAGCGCTCGCGTTCGGGCGATCCGACGTGGCCCCGGAAATACTTGGAGACGACGATGTTCGTGGCCTGCTGGGACCAGGCTTTGGGCATTTCCACGCCGCGCTGTTCGAAAACAACGGTGCCCTTTTCGTTGCCGATCACCGCGTCGCGGAGCTCCCATTCGACCTGGTCGAACGGGTCCTGCCCGGCGGTGGTGAAAAACCGGGGGAACTCCAGTCCGGGAGCGGCCGCCGCACGCGCACCCTGGCGCGCTGTATCCGTGTTCTCGTTCTGAACCGACGACCCGACCGACTGCTGACCGGCAGCGGCCGCCGACAGCTTCTGAGCACCGTCCTGCATGCTCCCTCCAAACCCAAGCGAGGACACCCGCCCCTGGGGGACGTCTCCCGCGAAAAGAAATTCTTTTAATCTGCTTGTTGCGCGCGCGTGTCGTTTCGTGCAGTGGTGCTCATGGCTACTGGCTCGATCGTGTCCGAGACATTGGCCGCTGGGATGGGCCGCCGCCGCGAACCTCGTTCTCGCGCGCGACGCTCAATATGCGCCCCCCACTACCCGTTGTCAATAGGTGTAACCACAAGATGTTGCGCTCGGCTTTTAGGTCGAACGCTAAATATCGACATTTCTGGCCGAAAACATGGCCTTCGCCATATTTTCGCATGACAACATTTTTACCGCAATGTTTCCGGATCTGCCTAACGGACGAGAACGGCCGCCATCGCGCTCGCCTTGTCCGCCAGTTTTCCGGCGTAGACGAGGTTGTGAGCCTTCAGCGCGTCCTCGGACTGCTGGACGAACCGGCGCGCGGCGTCGAACTGCGTGCGGCCATCGGCAGACAGCGCGTTCCCGTTCACACGGGCCAGATCGCGGGACACCCGTGAGAGCAAGGCGCGAATCGACGCCTCGGTCTTGCCTTCGGTCCCCGGAGCGGGGGTGAGGGTGAGCGCCGGAGGACGGGGCGGCGGAGGCCCTTCCTGCGTCACCGGTTCCTCGGGAGCCGGGGCCGGGGCGGCGGGACGGGGCTGCTGCGGGCGGACAGGTATCGAGGGTTCGACGAGCGGCGGCGCCTCGACCGTGGGTGGAGCTTCGGGCTCGGCGTAGGTCGCCACAATCCGAGGCGGGGCGGGAGGCGGCGCCAGGACGGGCATCTCCGGTTCGGGGACGGGAACCTCAGCCCGGGCGGAGCATCCGGCTCCGACCGCGCAAAGCGCCAGCAGGACGGCCAGGGGGTGCAGTCGCATGCAGTCTCTCGATCCTAACGCGCGCGAGGCAGTTTGATCACGAATGTTGTACCAGTTCCGACCGTGGATTCGACGTCGATGTCGCCGTTGTGCAACTGGACAGTACGGAAGACGAGCGAGAGGCCGATCCCGCTCCCGCGCTTCTTCGTCGTGAAATAGAGATCGAAAATCCGGGCGAGATGCTCGGGCGCGATACCGTCACCGGTATCCTGCACCCGCACCTCGACGCGACCGTCTCTCGACGTCCCGCACGCAATGCGCAGACGACCGCCCTTGGGCATCGCCTGCACCGCGTTCTGGGCCAGGTTCAGGAACGCCTGCCGCAACAGCGGCTCGTCGCCCTCGACCGCCAGCGCCGCGTCCTGACAGGCGTTCTCGCAGGTCACGCCGCTCTTCTCGGCTTCGGGCGTGAGGGCATCGAACACACTCGACACGAGCGAGCGGACCTTGACGGGCGCCAGGGACACGTCTTCGGGGCGCACGAATTTCAGGAACCCCTGCACCACATCGTCGAGCCGGCGAATCTCCGAGCCGATCACCTCCGCGTGGCGCGCGGCCGACCCGGGATCGGGCGAGGCGAGCTTCTGCTTCAGCAGCTCGAGGTGAATGGTCATCGCGTTCAATGGGTTCTTCACCTCGTGCGCCACCCCAGCGGTGAGCCGGCCGAGCGACGCCACGCGCCGCGTGAGGTCCGCCAGCTGCGCCCGCTTGGGCCCATCGCCGACCGCCGATTGCAGCTGCGCCGACACCTGATCGAAGACATCGCCCAGATCGCGGAACTCCTCGTCGCGCAGGTCCAGCGGCTTGTCGAGCTCGCCGCGTCCCAGCCGTGTCAGGCCGCTGGTGATCACGTGGATCGGCCGCAGCACCACCTGCGCGAGCAGCATCGCCACGCTCACCGCGATGATGAAGGCCAGCCCGACCGCCAGACCGGCGGGCACCAGTGATCGGTCGAGCTCCTGGCGAATCAGGATCGTGGACAGCCCAATGCAGATCTCACCGAACGGCTCGTCGCCGAGCGACAGCGGCTGGCGCCACTCGAGCGTGCGCCCCTCCGTATAGACGGCGCGCACCTGCTCGTAGCCGGACGCCGCGACCAGCAAGGGCAGATTCTCGCCCGGCGGCAGCGTGCGGCCCACCTGCGAGGGATCGTTCGACGCGATCACGGTCCGGGTGCGATCGACGATGGCCGCGTAGAGGACCTCGGGCGAGTACATCGCGGACTCGAGCGCGGAGAGCACCGTCGGGCTGGAGCGGATGTCCTGGTAGGCGGTCTCGCGGCTCACGAGCACATCGCGGGTCTGATGGAAGATGCCGGTCGACACCAACTCGGCGCGCAGCGTGGCCTGTTCGAGCAGCACGCGGACCAGGGTGCCGATCTGCAGCAGGCTGAGCGCGACCACGATCAACACGACGATCGTGGTGATGCCGAGCACCTGCTTCTGCTTGATGGAGAGCGGCATGGGTCAGGCCTGGCCCGCCGAGGCTCCGGGAAGTGGACCGGAGCGGTGGCGGCTGCGGGTAGCGGCTGGGCGCACGGTGACTACCGGGGGACCCGCAGTGGCAGTGTCACCCGCGCCTCGCCGGTCAGCGCCATGACGCTCAGTGCGCCTTCGAGCAGCGCCGGGCGCTGATATGCCGGCAGGACGATGGCGCCACGCGTGGCGGGTGATGCCGGATCGATGAGGCGGTGCAGCACCGGGCTTCCGGCCCCAGGGGCGCCGCGATGGAGCGAGGCGGACAGCGTCCCCGGCGGGAACTCGTACGACAGCCGGCCCGACACCGGGTCGTAGTCGAATCGCGCCCGCAGGGCCGACCCCGGCTCGGCGGCCGCAGCCTCGAAGGACACGGAACCGGGCACGGCGCCATTCACGAGGGGCGGAGTGGTGGGCGCGGCGCGCCTGGGCCGAGTCGCCTGCTCGTAGGCGTATGCGAGAGACACGAGACGCGCATCACTCCACGCAGGCCCGAGGATTTCGAGCCCGATCGGCACGCCATCGGTCGTGAAACCCGCGGGCATGGCCATCGCGGGGAAACCGGTGCTGGCACTCAGCTGACAGGTGGTGCCCCGCTGCGGCTCTTCCACCACCACGGGGCGCCGGCGAAGGGTCGGATAGGCGAGGGCCTCGACACGGTGCTCGTCGAACGCCGCCGTCACCATGGCCGCCAGCGCTTGGCGGCGGGCCTGCACCTGCCGGATCTCCTCGGGGTCGGCAACGGCCGCGTTGCGGAGCTTGAAGGTGGCCTCCAGCGCGGCATGGAACGCACCGCGATCCAGGATGTCCTGCAGGGATTTCACCGGGGCACCGGGGAACTGCGCCAGGTAATTGATCAGATCGGTCTTGAACTCGAGGTTGATCAGGCTCGCCCGCTCCACCACCTCGTCGAGTCCCGGGATGGTGATCTCGACGATCTCCGCGCCCTGCGCTTTCATCTCGTCGAGCGCTTTCCGCACGATGCCCGACACTTCCGCGTCTTCGGGCGCGGCGCCGAACAGGTTCTTCAGCACGCCGATGCGCGCGCCCTTCAACGCGTTCGCCGACAGCGCTTCGCGAAAACTCGCCGGCCGGCGATCGCGACCGGTGGCCGTGATCGCATCCGCCGGGTCGTCGCCCACCGTCGCGTCGAGGAGCAGCGCCAGGTCCGTCACCGTCCGCGCCAGCGGCCCGCCGATATCCTGCGTGTGCGAGAGCGGGATGATGCCCGTGCGGCTCGAGAGCCCGAGCGTGCCGCGCAGGCCGAACAGGTTGTTGTTCGCCGCGGGAATGCGGATCGACCCGCAGGTGTCGCTCGCCATCCCGCCCATCGCGAAGCTCGCCGCCACCGCGGCGGCGGTGCCGCCGCTCGATCCGCCGGGCGTGCGGGCGAGATCGTAGGGGTTGCGCGTCTGCCCGCCGAGCGAGCTGATGGTGATGATGCCGGCGGCCAGTTCGTGGAGGTTGGTCTTCCCCAGAATCACGGCGCCCGCGGCGCGCAGCTTCGCGACCTGCACCGCGTCGCGCCCCGGCCGGAACCCGGCCAGCGCCATCGAGCCGCCGGTGGTCGGCATGTCGGCGGTCTCGTAGTTGTCCTTGATGACGAGGGGAATGCCGTGGAGCGGCCCGCGGGGGCCGCGATCGCGGCGCTCGCGGTCGAGCGCGTCGGCGTCCTCCAGCGCGCGCGGATTGAGCGCGATCATCGCGTTGATGGCCGGCCCCTGCTTGTCGTACGCGGCGATGCGCGCGAGGTGCGCGCCGGCGATGGCGCGCGCCGTGGTGCGGCCGGCCGTCATCTCGGCCTGCAGTTCCGGAATGGTCCGCTCCACGACGTCCACGCCACCGGCCGGCGCCGTGGTCGCGGGAGTGGCGCGCTGCGCCGAGGGCACCATCCGCCCGGCGGCGATCAACGCACCGGCGACGGCAATCCCGCAGGCGACCCGCGCACCGGCCGAAACCGGTCCGCTAGCCGCCCTGCGCAACATGCCCTTCGCCCTTCATCCGGTTCAACTTGTTGTGCAGTGTCTTCAGGCTGATGCCCAGCATGTCGGCGGCGCGGGTCTTGTTGCCGCCCGCGGCCTCGAGCGTGGCCACGATCAGCTTCTGCTCGGCCTCGTCGACGGTCATGCCCGGCACCAGCGTAATGCCGGTGGGCGCAGGGGCGCTAGCCCGCACGGTGCCCAGCGGCGGCAGGTGCTCGGCCTCGATGTAGTCACCGCGCGCGAGGATGGTGGCGCGTTCGATGACGTTGCGCAGCTCGCGCACGTTGCCCGGCCAGTCATAGTCGGTGAGCATCCGCATGGCTTCGGGCGTCAGCGCGTGCACGGTGCGGCGATCGCGAACGTTGAACTCGTCGATGAACGCCTGAATCAGCAGCGGCAGATCCTGCTTGCGGTCGCGCAGCGGCGGGAGCTCGAGCGAGAACACGTTGAGCCGGTAGTACAGGTCCTCGCGCAGCCGTCCATCGCGCAAGGCCACTTCGGGCTTGACGTTGGTGGCGGCGATGACGCGAACATCCACTTCCTGCTCCACCCGGCCGCCGAGACGCCGGAAGCGCCGCTCCTGCAGGACGCGGAGCAGCTTCACCTGCGTGCCGGGCGCCATCTCGGCGATCTCATCGAGGAACAGCGTGCCGCGGTCAGCCAGCTCGAAACAGCCGGCGCGTCGATCCATCGCGCCCGTGAAGGCGCCCTTCTCGTGACCGAAGATCTCGCTCTCGAGCAGCGTCTCGGGAATCGCCGCGCAGTTCAATCCCACGAACGGGGCATCGGCCCTGGGGCTCAGCTGATGGATGGTCTGCGCCACGAGTTCCTTGCCCGTACCCGATTCGCCGAGGATGAGAATCGAGGCGGGCGTGGGCGCGGCCTGTTCGATGACGCGGTAGATGGCGCGCATCACGGGGCTGTGGCCGATGATGCGGCCGAACCGTCCACGATCCGTCAGCTGCCGGCGAAGCGCCTGGTTCTCGCGTTTCTGGGCATTCAGTTCGGTGAGCCGGTCGAGCAGACGCCGGAGGCGCTGCGGATCCACGGGCTTGCTGAGGTAGTCCTCGGCGCCCGCCTTCACGGCTTCCACGGCCGTGTCCACGGTGCCCTGCGCCGTGAGGAGGATCACCTTCACGTTGTCCATGTCCTCGCGGATGGCGCGCAGCAGTTCGAGGCCGTTCATCCGCGGCATGATCAGGTCCGAGACGATAATCGTCGGGCGGAACTCGGTGATCCGCTCCAGCGCTTCCGCGCCGTCACCCGCTTCGTCGGCGGCGTAGCCCCACGAACGGACGAGCTCGGCCAACCCGCTGCGGGTGGTCTCCTCGTCCTCGACGATCAGGACGCGCTCGGCGTTGGTGCGGGTAACCTGGCTCACGGGTACGAGTGTACCATCCCTGCCGAAGGATGATCGTCCGGCGTCAGTGGCAATCCATCGGGGAAGTCGTGCTCTGCTCGGGGTTCCCCACGCAGCTGGCGCTGACGGGCGCCGCCCGCCTGGCTGGGCTGGAGCCACTGACGCCAGAGGGCGGTCTCTCGATCGGCTTCATCACCGCCATCTCGCTCGGCGATACCGTCCTGCTGGTTACGCTCATCATCTGGCTGCTGAGGCGCCGAGGCGAACGCGTCCGCGACGTATTCCTCGGCCATCGGCCGCAGGGTCGGGACGTCACCCTGGGACTGGTGCTGGTGCCCGCGCTGCTCATCTTCATCTCGTCCATGATGGGGCTGCTCCGCTACTGGAACCCCGACCTGCGCAACGTGCCAGACAACCCGCTGGAAGCAATGGCCCGCACGATCGGCGGCGCCATCGCCATGGTCGTGGTCTCGATGGTGGCGGGCGGGGTCCGCGAGGAATTGCAGCGCGCCTTCCTGCTCCACCGCTTTCGCACCGATCTCGGCGGCGCGATGAACGGGCTGATCCTCACCAGCGTGGGCTTCGGCCTCGGACACGTCGTCCAGGGATGGGATGCGATGATCGTGACGGGGTTGCTGGGCGCATTCTGGGGTCTCGTCTACCTGTCGCGAGGTAGCATCACCACCGGCGTCGTCAGCCACGCCCTCACCAATGCCGCGCAGGTGGTGGTGTCGTACCTGCAGCGCCCGCTCTGACGGCCGTGTCAGGCGTCACGGGTCGATCAGCGTGACCGGCGTGCGTCGCCGCAAGTCGATCACCCAGTCGGCGATCAGGTCCTGGCGCCGATCGTCCATGGCAAAGCGCTGCTCGAGATAGGCCTCGACCCGCAGGTCGTCCCGAATCCAGGCGCGCAACCGGCGCTCGGCGAAGCCCCCCGCGCGCAACACGGCCACGAGCCCCTCCTCGCCCCCGGCGGCGGCGCGCACTGCCGCCAGCCCCGCCTCGATGCGATCGGCCGCCGGCTCGGGAGGATCGTAGCGCTCGGCCTCCCGCAACATCAGCTCGCGGTCCACCAGGCGTTGGACCACGGCCGTGTCGACCTCGGCGCCATCGACCAGCCGCAGCGTCAGCGCCGTGCGCGCGTCCGACAGGGTGATGGGCCGCCCACCGACAATCGCGAGCGTCCGGTCCACCACCGCCGGTGCCTGACTGGCCAGCATCGAGACGATCATCAAGGGGATCAGCATCAGAACGCCTGTCCGAGCGAGATATGGAAGATCGAGCCCCGCTCGCGGCTGCCGTCGGCCAGGACGCGCGGGTTGACCTTGAAGCCGAGGTCCACGCGCAGCGGTCCGATCGGCGAGCGGTAGCGCACACCAAACCCGGTCGCCACCCGCACCTCGCCCAGGTCGATGTCGCTGGCAAGGGCGAAGACGTTGCCGGCATCGACGAAGCCCACCAGACCCAGCCCCTTCCAGTACGGGGCCCGGAGCTCGGCGTTCAACACCAGCAGCCCGTTGCCGCCCTGGGGGAATCCTTGCGGATCCAGGGTCTCGATCGTGCCGAGCCGGTCGAGCGAAAAACCGCGGACCGTGGTGTCGCCGCCGGCGAAGAAGCGCTCGCTCGCGGGCACTTCCTTGACCACGTCGACGACTTGCTCGCCGTTCTCGTCGAGCACGGGGTTGCCATTCTCGTCCACGCGCGGCAGGTCGCGCGGAAAGCCCGTGGCCAACCCGACCCGGGCGCCGCCCACCAGCACGAAACGGGAACCAGGCAGGTGACGGTAGGCAAAGCCCTGCATGAAGACCTTGGCCAGACCCACCTCCGAACCGTAGGCGCGCGCCGCCACCGAGGTATCGAAGCCCAGCACCGTGCCGCGCTGCGGGTCCAGCACGTCGTCTCGCGAATCGCGGAGCAGGCCTCCGGAGAAGGTGGAGAGCCGGACTTGCGGGAACAGCCGGTCGATCAGCAGCCGATCTTCGGGCGCGATCTGCTCGTCGAAGAGCTGCGTGTAGTCGTAGGTGTAGCGGACGGTGGCCGTGAGGCCCGCGGCGAAGCGCCGGGCGTAATCGCCGCGCACGCCACGCCGGTTGAAGTTGAAGCTGGCGCGAATGCCCCGCTCGAGAAACGCCGTCAACTGCGCGTCACCGGGCCGGCCGAAAGCACGCGGCTCGCGGAAGGTGCCCGTCACGCGGTAGTCGTTGAACCCGTACCCGCCGGTGTCGGTCGGGTCGGTGTTGTCGATCTCCGGATCGCGCGGACGCAGAGACACGCGGGAGAAGAAGCTCAGCGTCCGGTTCTTCCCCCACAGGTTGCGCCGGCTCACCTCGAAGAAGCCCCGCGGCGCCACCTCGACGCGTTCCTCCGCCAGCCCGCCGTCCTCGCCCTGGCGCAGGCGGCGGCCCACTTCGATACCGCCACCGTAGCTGATGGCGGTGGACGGAGCCTCCTCCACCGTGACGAGGATGTCGCGCAGCGCCGATCCCGTGCGCGGCAGATCCGAGATGCGGACCCGGCGAAACAAGCCGAGTTGGCTGAGCCGCTGCTGGCTCTCGGCGATGGCATCGGCCCCGAGCGGCTGCCCCGGCCCGATGCGGAGCTCGCGGCGGATGATGTCCGAATTCGTGCGCGAGTTGCCCGTGATCAGCACGCGGTCCACCCGCGACTGCTCGCCTTCACGGATGGCCCACGACACGCTGGCGCGGCGGTTCTCGTCCGCGAACGTCACCGTCGCCGTGACCGTGGCGGCGAGATAGCCCTCGTTGCGATAGGACCGGCTCAGGAAGTCGCGGTCAGCGGCAAGCAGCGGACGGTAGAACGGGCGGCCAGGCACGAGGCCGAGCCCGGAGCGCAGCGCCTCTTCCAGGATGCCCCGCGCCCCCTCGATCCGCACTCCGTCCACCGTGGTTTGTGTGCCCTCGATGATGGTGAACCGCACGTCCACTGGCCTGAAGCGCGCGCCGTCGCCGGCCTCCGGCAGTACTTCGATCGCCGGCTTCACCGCCACGCGCTCGTAGCCGCGCACGCGATACAGCTCTTCGATGGCCGCCGTAATCGCCGACGCCCGCGCGTCCACGAACGGGTCACCTTTGTTGAGCTTCAACAGCGGCTCGATCTCCGCGCCAGGCAACGTGGCGTTGCCAGCCACCGAGACGTTGTTCACGTGATGCAGCGGCCCGCGCGACACCGTGAACGTCAGCACGAGCTCGCCGTTCCGCTCGGCTCGCGCGTACGGCGCCTGAGCCGCGCGGTAGCCGCGCTCCCGGAGGTACGCCTCGATGTTGCGGCTCGCATCCTCGAGGAGGTCTTCATCGACCGATCGCTCTTCCCGCACCGGCACCAGTGACTCCAGCGATCCCCCGGGGATGGGGTCACCGGCGTACACCAGACGCACACGCAGTCCGGCCTCGACCGTCACCTCGACGTCCGCCGTATGCGCCTCGTCCGAGAACGTCGTCGTCTCGCGCACGGCGGCCGCGTAGAACCCCTCCGCGCGCAGATCGCTTTCGTAGGCGAGCAGCCGCTCCAGCAGCGCCACGCGGTCGTAGACGCGGCCGGGCTGAATCTGCAGGCGCTCGAGGATGCGGGGGGCGGGCTCGGTCGGCGTCCCCGTGACCGAGGCGGACGCGATGGTGGTGCGCGGCCCCGGCTCTACCTGCAGCGTGAGGGTGGCCGTGCCCGGAGTGCTGCCCGGCTCGAGCAGCGGCGACACCGTCGCCGCTCGGTAGCCGTGGTCCCGATAGAACGTGGTCACCGCCGCCGCCAGCGCCGGGGCTTCCGACGCCGCCATCTCGCCGCCGAAGCGCTCGTCGATCACGGCGCGCACCGCGTCGGCGGGCAGGTCACCACGGCCGCTGACGGTGACGCGCGTCACCAGCCGGATCGGACGCAGCACCCAGCGGAGCGCCACGCCGTCCGCCATTCGCGTGGCCAGCGCGCGCACATCGTCGTAACGACCGAGACCGATCAGGTGATCGATGGTGCCGCGCACGGCCTCCAGCGAGAGGGGCTCGCCGATGCGCGTTTCCACCAGTTCGAGCACGCCTGGGCCGACACTGGTACCCTCGGTGGTCACGACCACCTGATCGATCACCAACTGGCCGATCAGCGGCTCCGCCGATTGCGCCTGTGCGGCAGAGACCGCGGTGACCAGGGCCATCACCAGGAAGACCCACAGCCGCATCAGAACGTGTGCCTCTTGCGCACTTCGAGCGCGTAGGTGCGATCTTCGTTCTGCGACAGCACCCAGGCCAGCGATTCGCTCTGGTCGAACTCCAGCAGGATGATCTCGTCACGCGTCGAGGACGAGAGGCTGCGCGCGTAGGTCAGGTAAATGCGATCCGAGATGCGCTTGCCGATGGTGACGCGTGCCGACGGGTTGACGTTGAGACGCGCCGACTGCTGATACGGATCGACGAGCAGCGGCGTGATCTGGAACGAGTCGACGCCGAACGTTTCCTGGACCACCTTCCCCACCTCGGCCGACAAGGTCCCGGTGAGCGCGCGCGTGGCCCGCGCCTCGAGCAGGCGCTGCTGCCGCTCGTTGGGCCGCTGCTGGGCCGCCAGTTCGAAGTCGCCGCTCGGCCCGGAGTCGCTGAACAGCATCGTCAGAATGTCCAGCGGTGGCAAGGGCGGATCGGACGTGAACTCCGGCTGCAGCCGCTCGGTGGTGCCGGCCAGCCGCAGCGTGACGCGGTAGGTCTGCTGCGGCACGCGCACGCGCGTCTCGGCTTCGATGTCGAAGAACGGCTGAATGCGATCGGGGTTGGTGAAGTCGAGCGTGCCGCGCGTCACCAGGTAGCGGCGGCCCTCGAAGCGCGCCTCACCCCGTTCGATGTCGGCACGGCCCAGCACCAGTGGCCGATCGTAAGTGCCTCGCAGGTTGACGTCCGCGCTGGCGACGATGCGGGCCTGATCGTTCTCGATGCGCAACGACGACGGGGCGATGAGCCGCACGTCGTAGCTCAGCTGATTCGGCGCGGCCTCCGTCAAGGCGCCTTCGATCGTGGGAATGGCGTCGCTGCCACCCGAGAAGTCGAAGAGCCCGCCGGAGGTGTCGAACGGCCGCGTCCACGTGGCGCTCTTCACCGTCACGAGGCCGCTCAGCACCGGGGCGGTGCTGGGCCCGCGCAGCGCGAGGTTCGCGTCGACCACCGACCGCATGCCCTCGGGGAACCGGAGCCGCATGTCGGTGCCCGTCGCCGAGACGTCGTACTCACTGAGCGTGTAACCGCTCACACCAAGCCGGCCGGCGAAGCGCACCGGCCCGCCAGCGAGCCGGCCGCTGAGCCCGTCGAGCTGCACGCCCGTGGCGGTGAACGTGATGATGCCGTTCAGTGCTTCGAGGGCGTGCGGCACACCGAAATGCCGAAGGCGCCCGTCCGAGAGCAGCGCCGTCCCCGACACGACCGGCGCGGCCGTGGTCCCGGTCAGCCGCGCGGCCACCTCCGCGCGGCCCGAACTCCGAACCTCGGGCGCGAAGCCCTGCAGCACCGCCAGGTTGGCCGAGCCGTTGGCCGTCAGCGCGAGGCCCTCCTTCGGGATGTCCACCGTGCCCGCCAGATCCAGCTCGGTGCCCTCGCCGACCAGCCGCAGCGCGTCGACGCGCAAGATCTGACGGTCTACGCTCATCCGGATGTGCCCGGCGTTCTTCAACTCGTAGTCGAAGAACCGCAGCGCCACGTCCTCCACGTCCACATCCACGCGCAGGGCGTCTGGATTGTAGAGCTCGCCGACGACCCGGATGGCGCCGCTCGCGACCGCCGACGTGAACGGCGACAGTTGCGGCCGGAACGCCCGGACGTATGGGTCGAGCGACGTGTCGGTGATACGGAACGACAGCTCCGCGTCCATTTCGTCGGTGAGCGCGATGCGGCCGGTCCCGGACGCCGCCAGGCGCGTCGACGCCACCTCCATCTCGTAGACCAGCACCGTCCCCTGCACCGACATGCGGCCGGAGACCTCGCCGACTCCTTCATCGCCGTAGAACAGATCGCGAACCCCGAACTTGACGTCGTAGCGCGGCTGGTTGAACGTGCCGCTGCCGGTCGCCGAGAAATCGAGCAGGCCGGTGAAGCCGGGACCGCTCGACATCGCGGCCACCGCCAGCGTTTCCACCGCCATGCCGCGGCCGTCGGCGTTGAACGAATAGGCGCCGTTCCAGCCGATGTACGCGGCTCCCGTGACGCTCGTGCCGCCCTTGAGCACGGTGAGCCCGTCGAGGCGCACACCGGCGCCCTCGAAACGGAGCGCCGCTTCGCCCTCCGCGAAGGGCTCGCCGTACGCGGTGCCCTGCCGGATCGCCAGCCGCCCGAAGCCGAACGGCTGCGTGTACTGGCCGTACAGGTGGAAGTCGCCGGACACCAGTCCCTGCACGTCGTAGTCCTCGAGGTCGAACGCCGCGAGGAAGTCGGCCACGGTGCGGTTGCTCACGCGCACGCGCGCGTCGATCTCCTCGCCGCCATCACGGCGGGGATAGCCGAGCGAGAACTGCCCGGTGACGTCGATCTGCGAGAACCCGTCCCGAAGCACGGCGCGGCTGATGTTCGCGTACGAGTTCTCGACCACGAAGTCGGCGTCGACGTCGCCCCAGGTGACGCCCCAGGCGTGCAGCGCCGAGCCGACGAATCGGCCCTCGATGCGGGGCCGGCTGAACGCCCCCAGCATCACGCCGTCGAAACGCCCTACACCATCGATCGGGATGGCCATCGTCGACGCGCCGAACGCCGTGATGATGCCCGCGAGCAACCGATCGCTCTCCTGCCAGTTGGTGCTCGTCACGCGGAACGGGATCTTGGAACGATCGCCCCACGCGGTGGCGCCTTCGAACGCCACGTAGGTGTCGCTGGTCGCCATCTCGCTCGGCTCCAGCCAGAGGGCAGCCGGATCGAATCGATAGGTCATGCGTCCGCCGATGCCGACCGGCGCGAGGGGCCGGTGATTGCTGAACGGGCCCTGCTCGAGCGCGCGGCCCTTGGCCTCGTCTGCCGCACCGGCGGGCAGCCGCGCGCCAAGGACATTCACCCCCACGGGTGGCGTGATGCTGACCTCGCCATCGCCGACGCGCTGGGCCCACTTGCCGTTGGGCCAGTCCACCAGGTTGCGCCCGGTGGCACGCCCGGCGATGCGCAGACCTTCGGTCTCGAGCAGGTTCGTCAGCGCCAGGAGGTCCACGTCCGCGTACTCCACGTCGAAGCGGGACCGGATCGGTTCGGCGGGCTTGCCGAGCGGCGCCATGCGGTACTTGAAGGCCGTCTGCCCGCCGTAGAACTCCGAGGTGGCCCGGGTGACTTCCATCCGGTCGGGCACCCAGATCAGGTCGCCCTCGAGGTTGGGGAAGCGGAACTGATTGAGGCCCGCCTCCTCGCTGAAGAACGAGCCCTTCAGCTCGCGGCCGCCCTTGAACAGGTGAAACGTGCCGGTGAACTGCCCCTCGCCATGCAGGCTGAAGTCGTTGCCGGCGAAGAAGATGGGGCGCATCTCGGGAAACTGGATGCGCGACTTCAGCTGGTAGGTCTGCTCGGGCCACCGGGCGATGTCGACGACGCCGGTGAGATCGCTCACCGTGCCGTCGGTCATGAGCTGCATGCGCTCGAAGACCACCTGCCCGTTCACCACCTTGAAGGTGGCCCCGAGGCTGGCGGTGAGCGGCTCGTAGTTCTGGATCTTGATGGTGCTGTTCGAGAAACGCACCCCGCCGCGATAGTCGATGAGTTTGGCGACGTTGACGTCGAGGTTCCGCGTCACCACGCTCCAGTTCGAACCGAAGTCGCGATAGACGAACTCGCCTCGCCACGCGCGCACGTACTGCAGGGTCGTGACCACGGGTGACGGACCGGTCCTGGGCGGACGGGGCGGCCCCATCACGCGGGGAAAGGTCTGACGCCCTTCGGGATAGCTCTCGACGACCATCCGCCAGTCGGTCATCTCGATGCTGTCGAGCAGCACCTCCCGGTGGAGCAGCGCGCCCCAGGTCAGCGACACTTCGACGCGCTTGGCCACGAGCCAGGGATCCTCCCCGGGCCGCATGCCATCGATGACGAGGTCTTCGATGATGAACCGTCCACGACCGAGTTGCACGCCGAGACGGCCGATGCGCATGCCGCGATCGAGCCAGTTGCCGCCTGCCCGTTCGGCGCGCGCCTTCAGCGCCGGTCCGAGGTCCACGCTCACCAGGCTGACGAGCGCGACAGCCAGGGCGATGGCGACCACGATGGTGATCGCTCTCGAGTAGCGATAGACCGCGGCGCCCCACTTCTTCACCGTTTCACTCCACGGTGACCAGCAGCACACCCGCCTCGACCGACTGGCCTTCGGCCACCTTGATGCCCGTCACGCGGCCCGCCCGCGAGGCGCGCAGCTCGTTCTCCATCTTCATCGCCTCGATCACGACCAGCCCCTGGCGCGGTTCGACGGCGTCGCCGGGCGCCACCAGCAGGCGCACGATCTTGCCGGGCATGGGGGCGATCACGTTCTGCGGACCCGAGCCCTGGGCGCCGGCCAGCCCCGCGCGGCGGCCGAACCGCGACACCAGCGCGGCCGGCAGCGTCTGCCCGTCGAGCGACACGTCGAAGCCGGCACCGCCGGGTGTGGCCACGACCGTGACGTCCACGCTGCGCGTGGCGCCGTCACCCTCGCGGACCAGCAGCGACAGCGAGTGGCGACCGACGGCGCGATGATCCACGTCGAACCGGCGGTCGTCCACGGACACTTCCAGCCGCTCGTCACGCGTGGACACGCGCACGGTCCTCACCTTGCCGCCGATCTCCAGTTCGAACTGCACGCGTAAGTCCTCGCCTGTCTATGTCCCGGCTTAACGCAGCGCGCCGGTACGGGCCGACTGCTGCCAGCGGCTGGCGGCTGGGGCGGGGGCGTCCGCCGCGGACACCGCCGCGGTCGTGAGCTGACGCACCGCCACGGCGATGGCGCCCAGCACCGCGTGTTCCTCGCCCGCCGGATCGAGCGGTTGCCCGTTGCGACCGGCGAGCTTCCGATCCAGGAACGTGGTGTCGAAGCGACCCGCGCGGAAATCCTCGTCGCCCAGAATCCAACGGAAGAACGGGATCGTCGTGCGGATGCCGCGCACCTCGTACTCGGCCAGCGCGCGCTTCATGCGCGCGAGCGCCTCCGGCCGATCGTCCGCCCAGGTGATGAGTTTCGAAATCATCGGGTCGTAGTAGATCGGCACCTCGCCGCCTTCATACAGCCCGCTGTCGTCACGGACGCCGGGCCCCTGCGGCACGCGCAGCCCGTGCACGCGCCCCGGGGAGGGCATGAATCCGGTGTCCGGGTCTTCGGCATAGATGCGGCATTCCACCGCATGACACCGGGGCACGAGCATCGCGGCCGGATCGAGCGTCAGACGCTCGTCGCGCGCGATGCGGATCTGCCACTGCACGAGGTCCACGCCCGACACCTGCTCGGTGACGGGGTGTTCCACCTGCAGGCGGGTGTTCATCTCGAGGAAATAGAACGAGCCGTCCTCGTCCAGCAGGAACTCGATGGTGCCGGCGTTGGTATAGCCCGCCCGGCGCGCCACCGCGGCGGCAGCCGAGGTCATCAGGTGGCGGAGGTCCGGTGAGACCGCCAGCGACGGACTTTCCTCCACCACCTTCTGGTGGCGGCGCTGGATCGAGCACTCGCGCTCGACGAACGGCACCACTGTCCCGTAATGGTCGCCGAGCAACTGCACCTCGATGTGGCGGGGCGCCAGGATCCGACGCTCGAGATAGACGGCGGAGTCGCCAAAGGCAGAGCCGGCTTCGGACCGCGCGGCGCGGAGCGCGCCCGGCAAGTCCGCCGGTTGCGACACCATGCGCATGCCCTTGCCGCCGCCGCCCGCCACCGCCTTGAGCATCAGCGGGTAGCCAATGCCCTTCGCTATCTCCAGCACCTCGTCGTCAGAAACTGCGTCGTTTAGGGGGTCTTCCGTGCCAGGCACCACCGGGACACCAGCCGCAATCGCCACCTGACGAGCGGCGGTCTTGCTGCCCATCAGCGTGATGGCTTCGGGGGACGGCCCGATGAAGATGAGGCCGGCGTCACGGCAGGCCGCCGCGAAGTCCTCGTTCTCGGCCAGGAAACCATAGCCGGGGTGTACGGCGTCGGCGCCCGACCGCCGCGCGGCGTCGATGATGCGATCGATGCGCAGGTAACTCTCGCGGGGAGGGTTGGGGCCGACCGGATAGGCCTCGTCGGCCATCCGCACATGCAGCGCCGCCCGATCGCAGTCCGAGTAGACGGCGACGCTCGAAAGCCCCATGTCGCGACAGGCGCGGATGACGCGGACCGCGATCTCGCCCCGGTTCGCGATAAGAATCTTTTTCATCAGGCCGAAACTCTTATGATTCTAGCACTTACATCGCCAACGGACCGCGACTGCGGCCTGCCACCTCGTGCACGTTGGCCGCCTGTGAATGCTCCCCGGCCCGACAGGTTCATAATGAGCCGAAGGACGGTGCGGCCATGAGAAGAACCGTTGCCATCGCGCTCGTGATGCTGGCCGCGGGCGCGTTCCAGGCGTGCGGCAATGTCAGCGGCGCCGTGTCCCAGGACCGTCAGGTCGAAGCCCGCCGCATGGTGGACAGCCAGATCCGCGGGCGAGGCGTGCGCGACGAGCGCGTGCTCGACGCCATGACCAAAGTGCCGCGCCACCGATACGTCCCGGCCGACCAGCAGCGCTCCGCGTACGCTGACCATGCCCTGCCGATTGGCTACGGCCAGACGATCTCCCAGCCTTACATCGTCGCGTTCATGACCGAGGCACTCGACTTGTCGCCATCCGACATCGTGCTCGAAATCGGTACTGGCTCGGGGTACCAGGCCGCGATCCTGGGAGAGCTCGCGCGCGAGGTGTACACGATCGAGATCGTCCCGGAACTGGCCGAGCGTTCGACGCGCACGCTCGCGGCGGAAGGGTACCGCAACGTCCACGTCCGCGCCGGCGACGGATATCTGGGGTGGCCCGAGCACGCGCCCTTCTCCCGGATCATCGTGACGGCGGCGCCCGAGGAGATACCCCAGGCGCTCGTCGAGCAGCTGGCCGTCGGCGGCAGGATGATTCTGCCCGTGGGCCCGACCGGGGGCGACCAGGAGTTGCGCATCCTGACGAAGACGAACAAGGGCGTGATCACCGAGCGGAGCCTGCCCGTGCGGTTCGTGCCGATGGTCAAGCCGCCGGGCGAGTGAGGCCAGCCGATGGCGCGCGACCCCCAGGCGGACGTGCTCGAATTCCTCGCACATCCGGACAGCTACCCAGACCAGCCAGCGCGCGTCGATCGCATCGACACGCACAGCGCCAGCGTGTTCCTCGCCGGCGCCCGCGCCTACAAGGTGAAGCGCGCGGTCCGCTACTCGTTCCTCGACTTCTCGACGTTGGAGCTGCGGCGGCGCGCCTGCGAGACGGAGCTGTGCCTGAACCGGCGCACGGCGCCGCGCTTGTACCTGGAAGTGACGCCGGTCACACGATCCGCCGCCGGCCAGCTGGCGATCGGCGGCGATGGCACCCCGGTGGAGTGGATGGTGGTGATGGAGCGCTTCCCGCAGGAACAGCTCCTCGATCGCCTTGCCATGGCAGGGGCGATCTCCAGCAGCCTCGCCGTGCAGCTGGCGGATCGCATCGCCGACTTCCACGCGGTGGCAGCGCCCACGCCGCACCGCGGAGGGGCGGACGACATGCGCGCGGTCGTCGACGACAATACACGGGCTTTCGAGGCCGCGCGACAGCACCTCGATCGCGCCACGGCGCGCACGGTGAGCGGCGCGTGCGAGCGCGCGATCGACACCTGGCGCAATACGCTGGACCGCCGCCGCGCCGGTGGGTTCGTGCGCCAGTGCCACGGTGATCTGCACCTGCGCAACATCGTCCTGATCGACGGACGCCCCACCCTGTTCGATGCCATCGAGTTCAACGATCACTTCGCCTGCATCGACGTCTGGTACGACCTCGCATTCCTGCTGATGGATCTCCTGGCGCGCGGTCTCGTTGGCCAGGCGAACGCCGTGCTGAACCAGTACCTGTTCCGAACGGGTGACCTTGGCGGGCTGGCCGTGCTGCC
>Ga0105103_10000148_pt1 | contig 37436 bp, 41 predicted proteins | sample PPLLaktember2015_2_FD_79107 | JGI IMG/M metagenome (GOLD analysis project Ga0105103, IMG submission 79107) | Freshwater sediment microbial communities from Prairie Pothole Lake near Jamestown, North Dakota, USA - PPLs Lake P7 Core (6) Depth... | ecosystem: Environmental > Aquatic > Freshwater >...
CCGAGGTATTGCTCGCCAGGATGGCGTGCGGCGCCACGTGCGGCGCGATTTTCCTGTATAGGTCGAGCTTCAAGTCCATGCGCTCTGCGATCGCCTCGATCACCAGGTCGCAGCCGGCCAGCTGCTCCAGGTGCTCTTCGTAGTTGGCGGGCTGGATCAGCGCGGCGCCCTCGGGCACGCCCAGCGGCGCGGGCTTGAGCTTCTTCAGCCCTTCGATCGCCTTGGTGACGATGCCGTTCTTCGGACCATCCTTGGCCGGCAGGTCGAACAGCACCACCGGCACCTTGCAATTGACCAGATGGGCGGCGATCTGCGCGCCCATCACGCCGGCGCCGAGCACGGCCACCTTGCGGACATTGAAACGACTCATGGGTTCACTCCAGCAAATGCGATGAGGCCCGGCAGCGCCAAGCCAGCGGATGGGTTATTCGACGCGCAGCCAGGTCTGGGTGCGGCCCAGCATCGGCATGCCGACGTAGCCGCGCACGTCAAGCATCTTGCCGCCGTCCACCAGTTTCAGCAGCACCTTGTAGATCTTGCCGTTGTTGGGGTCGAGGATGTCGCCGCCGACCCAGGTGCCCTTCTCGGCGGCGTCGGGCTTGATGCCGCGCAAGATGGTCATGCCCTGCACCGGCTGGCCCTTGCGCTCGTCGGTGCACTCCACGCACTTGGCGTCGGCCTTGTCGGTGAGAATCTTCTCCACCTTGCCGCTGAGCACGCCGCCACTGTCGGTGATGCGTACCAGCGACTTCTCGACCTTGGTCTCGTCGTCGATGGTCTTCCACAGTCCAGCGGGCGTGGTCTGGGCCCACGCCGTGCCGACAGCGCCCAGCAGCAGCGCGGCGAACAGTTCCTTCATGGCTTGTCTCCTTGCATCGAGGGTGGGTTGCGGGCTCAGAACAGCGCTTCTTCCATGTCCATCAGCGGCGCCACGCCGGCGCGCGCGCTACGCATCAGTCCCGCCGTCTCTGGCAACAGCTTTGCGAAGTAGAAGCGCGCCGTGTGCAGCTTGGCAGCATAGAACGGGTCGCCGGAGTCCTTCCTGGCCAGGGCGATCTTCGCCATGCGCGCCCAGAAGTAGGCGAACACCAGGTGGCCGCAGACTCGCAAGTAGTCGGTGGCGGCAGCACCCACTTCGTCCGGGTTGCCCATGGCCTTCATGCCCAGTTCCATGCTCAGCTTGGTGACCTTCTCGCCCAGCTCGGCCAGCGGGTTGACGAACTCCTGCATCGCCTCGTTGGTGCCCTCTTCCTCGACGAACTCGGTCACCAGCTGGCCGAACTTGCGCATCTTGGCGCCGTTGTCGCCCAGCACCTTGCGGCCCAGGAAGTCCAGCGCCTGGATCGTGTTGGTGCCCTCGTAGATCATGTTGATGCGGGCATCGCGCACGAACTGCTCCATGCCCCATTCCTTGATGTAGCCGTGGCCGCCGAACACCTGCATGCAACCCGAGGTGGCGATCCAGCCGTTGTCGGTGAGGAAGGCCTTGACGATGGGCGTCAGCAGCGCCACCAGGTCGGCGGCGTCCTTGCGTTCGTCCTCGTCGTCCGAGGCATGCTCCTTGTCGAGCAGCAGCGCGCAGTACATCGCCAGAGCGCGGCCGCCTTCGGCATAGGCGCGCGCGGTGAGCAGCATCTTGCGCACATCGGGGTGCACGATGATCGAATCGGCCGGCTTGTCGGGGTTCTTCGGACCGGACAGCGCACGCATCTGGATGCGGTCCTTGGCATAGGCCACCGCGTTCTGGTAGGCCACCTCGGTCAACCCCAGCGACTGGTTGCCCACCCCCAGGCGCGCGGCATTCATCATCACGAACATCGCGTTCAGGCCCTTGTTCGGCTGGCCCACCAGCGTGCCGACCGCGCCCTCGAGGATCATCTGGCAGGTGGCGCTGCCGTGGATGCCCATCTTGTGTTCCAGCGCGCTGCAGAAGATGCCGTTGCGCTCGCCGGGCTTGCCGTCGGCCCCGATGCGGTACTTGGGCACGACGAACAGCGAGATGCCCTTGCTGCCTTGCGGCGCATCCGGCAGCCGCGCCAGCACCAGGTGGATGATGTTGTCGGCCAGGTCGTGCTCGCCGGCGCTGATGAAGATCTTCTGGCCGCTGAGCTTGTAGCTGCCGTCGGGCAGCGGCTCGGCCTTGGTGCGCAGCAGGCCCAGGTCGGTGCCGCACTGCGGCTCGGTCAGGCACATCGTGCCGGTCCACTCGCCCTTGGCCAGCTTCGGCAGGTACAGCGCCTTCTGCGCCTCGGTGCCATGCTCGTGCAGACAGGCATAGGCGCCATGCGACAGCCCCGGGTACATGGTCCAGGCCTGGTTGGCCGAGTTCAGCATCTCGAAGAAGCACTGGTTCAGCAGCACCGGCAGTCCCTGGCCGCCGTAGGCCGGATCGCAGACCATCGACGGCCAGCCGCCTTCGACGTACTTGGCATAGGCGTCCTTGAAACCATCGGGCGTGCCCACCTGGTGCGTGGCCGTGTCGAGCTTGCAGCCCTGATGGTCGCCGCTGACATTCAGCGGGAAGGCCACCTCGGCGGCGAACTTGCCGCCTTCCTCGAGCACCGAGTTGATGGTGTCGGCGTCGATGTCCTTGTGCCGCGGCATCATCTTCAGCTCATCGACGGCATGCAACAACTCGTGCATGACGAACTGCATGTCGCGCAGGGGTGGGTTGTATTGAGGCATGGCTACAGGCTCCTGGAAAAGAGGGGGCTTCAGTGGGGCGACCTGCGCGCGCTGGCGCCGTCGACGAGGTATTGGTTGACGACACGCTCGAAGGCCACCCGCGCGCGCTGCGGCGCGCCGGGGGTGCGCATCAGCCGTGCGTCGTGGTGCAGGGCGAGGATCAGCCCGTGCATCTCGAACAGCATCTGCTGCGCGTCGGTATCGGCCTTGAGTTGCCCGTCGTCGATCGCGATGCGGATCGCACGTTCCATCGCGTCATGCCAGGCGCGCACCATGCTGACCAGCGCGTCGCGCACCGGCCCGGGCCGGTCATCGAACTCGACCGCGCCGCTGATGTAGATGCAGCCAGAGTCGACCTCGACCGACACGCGCCGCAGCCAGCGCTCGAACAGCGCGCGCAGCCGGGGCACGCCGCGCGGCTCGTGCATCGCCGGGAAGAACACCTCCTCCTCGAAGCGGCGGTGGTATTCGCGGATGACGGCGATCTGCAACTCCTCGCGCGAGCCGAAGTGGGCGAACACGCCCGACTTGCTCATGTGTGCCACTTCGGCCAGTGCGCCGATCGACAGGCCTTCCAGGCCCATCTGCGAGGCCAGACTCAGCGCCGAATCGAGAATGGCCACACGCGTCTGCTGCCCCTTCTGCAGGGGCTTGGCAGTGGCGTCGTGCGGAGTGCGGTGCGGTGGGAGGGCGGACAAGGGCGAGCACAAAAGAAACGAACGATCGTTCTATTTTGCAGACTTCAGCTGCACCATGGGGTGTGCGGCGCCGTGAATTTCTAGGTGGCTGGTTCTAGAAACGGCAACAGGCCTTCGCGACTCAAGGGTTTACCCGCCCCCGATGACAGTGTCGTGTCGGTGTCTGCGGGTTCAGGCGTGCCGATCGAGTTCACGCCACGGCAATCCGTCCCGCGCTTGAGCCGCTTCGCGGTATTCGATTAACCTTGCGCCCATGGACGTTCTTCAACTCGACGTATCGGGTCGTCCGCAAGCCTGGATCTCGCCGCGCGACGCCGCGGTGCTTTATGCCAGCGATGCGGTGGCATGGACGCTCGGCGACACCTTTCAGGTGCTGCGTGGTGGCATCCAGCGCAGCAGCGGGCTGCAGTCGCGCATCGAACTGCACCCGATCATCGCGGTGCGCGGCGCCATCCCCTCGCGTGCGTGGCGCCAGGCGCCGGCGCTGAGCAATCCCAAGCTGTTCAACCGCGACCGGCAGATCTGCGCCTACTGCGGCGGGCACTTCCACTTCGACGAGCTGACGCGCGAGCACATCACGCCGGTGTCACGCGGCGGGCTGGACAGCTGGATGAACTGCATCACCGCATGCCGCGCCTGTAACGGCCGCAAGGGCAGCCGCCTGCCCGAAGAGGCGCGCATGAGCCTGCTGTACCTGCCCTACGTGCCCAGTCTGCACGAAGACATGATCCTGCGCGGCCGCCGCATCCTGGCCGACCAGATGGACTTCCTGCTGGCCAGCGTGCCGCGCAGCAGCCGGCTGCACGGCTGACCGGAAATGCCGGCTCAGGTCGGCGCGACGGCACCCACTGGCGCGGGGGTGTTCGGCGGCGGCACCGACGGCGGCCGCGGGTTCGGCGGCGGGTAGCCCGGCGGTGGTGGCGGAATCGCCGGCGCCGCGCGGCGGTAACTAGCCAAGCCGGGCATCTGGTGGCCGAGCAGCACCATGCACTGCGCGAAGGCGTTGTCGTAGCGCTGCTGCAGTCCGAGGTTGGACGCCTGCGAGCTGCTGCTGCCCACCGCGCCGCCATACATCAGGCCGGCACCGGCACCCCAGGCTGCCGCCTGGTTGGCATAGTGACCATAGCCGCCATAACCGCCATAGCCCATCAGCGCGCCGATGGCCGCCCCGATGGCCGTGCCGACGACGACCGTGGCCGCGGCCTGATTGTTGACCGCGTCGACGCTGGGGGCCACCTGCGCCTGGGCCTGCTGATGGCAGCCGGCCTGGTCGGCCTGGAACTGCGCCTGGGTCTTCTGCGCGCCTGGCAGCACCAGCACGCTCGGCCCGGCCGGGCTGACCGCGCAGCCCTGCAGCGCCAGCAGCGCCACCGCAATGGCCGACAACGCCATGTGCCTTGAACGCTCCGCCATGGTCAAGGCGCCAACTCCGGCGGCGAATTGTTGCTGCCTGGCACCTGAGGCACGACCTTCATCCACTGCAGACTGCAGTTCTGCACGTAGGGGAAGTAGCCGGCTGGCTGGGTGCAGTAGTACCAGTAGCTGTCGGCCGGCATTTGCAGCGCGGGCTGGACGATCACCTGGGGCGCCGGTGCGGTATTTACCACCAGTGGCGCCACGCCGTAGGGTACGGCATAGGGCACGCCATAGGGCACCGCATAAGAGGCGCCCCAGGCATAGGACCAGCCGCCCCAGTAGGCTGGTGCGCCGACGTAGATGCCCGCTCGCGGCCCCCAGTAGCCTGCCCTCCAGCCGGGATACACCGGCCTGACCGCCGGGTAATAGGGCCGGTACGCTCCGCCGTGATAGGGGCCGACGTAGCGCCCCCCAGCGTGCGGCGGCGGCCCCGCGCTGGCCAGTGTGGCGGCACAGCCCAGGGCCATCGTGGCGATGGCAAGCAGAATCTTCTTCATGACGTCTCCTCGCCAGCGCGACGGCCCGATGTGCAGAAAAACATTCGACACGACCCATCCCAAAGCCAGCTTCCGAATACCATAACGCGTCAAGGGGGGCGGCGGTGGACAGCAACCTCTAGGCACGCGGCGGCAGCAGCCGCTGCACCAGCGGATGCTGGATCTTGCGCTCGTTGCCGATGGCAAAGAAGTGCTCCTCCACGCCGCAGCAGGCACCGATGCGTTTGACCTCGTAGCGAGCGCTGAGCTTGTCGTGGATCAGGTCGGGGGCGGCGAACACACCCATGCCAGCGGCGCCGAAGGTGACCAGCAGCGCGCTGTCCTCGAATTCGCCCGCCACGCGCGGGCGCAGGCCCAGGCGCTCGAACCACAGGTCGATGCGATGGCGCACCGCAGCATGGGTGGTGGGCAGCAGTACCGGCACCTGGGCCAGCGATTGCGGGAAACCGCGCCGCGCCTGCGCCAGCAGCGCCGCCGGCGCATACCAGGACAGCTGCGACGACCCCAGCGCATGGCTGTAGACCTTGAGATTGGGATGCGCCGGCGCAGCGCGGTCGGACAGCACCACGTCCAGCCGGTGCAGCGCCAGGTCGGCCAGCAGGCCATCGAAATCGTCCTCATGGCACAGCAACCGAAGGTTCGGCTCGGGCAACACAGGCTGCAGCAGTCGGCGCACCACCAGCTTGGGCACACCGTCGGAAATGCCCACCGCCAGTCGCAGCCCCGGCGTGCTGTCCGCCTCGCGCAGCAATTCGGGCAGTTGCTCGCCGAGCTGGAAGATCTGGTCAGCCTGGCGCATCGCCGCCATGCCGGCCTCGGTCAACACCAAGCCGCGCCCGGCCGGCTTGAGCAGGGTATGGCCGAGCGCGCGCTCCAGCTCGCGCACCTGGGTGCTGACGGTCTGCACCGCCATGTCGAGCCGAGCCGCGGCGCGCGAGATGCCGCCTTCCTTGGCCACGACCCAGAAGTAGTACAGGTGCCGGTAGTTGAAGCCCAGGCTCATGTTCAGCTATCCCAGAAGAGTCGATCAAGAATTCTCTGCTTTTTCGGTTGCCACCCCATCCCTATCGTCCAGGCTCCTTTCAAGCGATGGAGTGATGCGATGCAAGTGCTCTTCGAATCCCGTGACCCCCAAGGCGCGTTGTGGCGCGAGGTCGCCGTGCGCCGGCTGCGCTTCGTGCTGCGGCGGCTCACCTGGCTGGTGCCTCGGGCCCGCGTGCAGTTGTCCGACGTGAACGGTCCGCGCGGCGGCGTCGACAAGCAATGCCGGGTCGAGTTGAAAACCGCCAGCGCCGGCACCGTGGTCGTCACCGCGATGGCGCGCGACTGGCATGCCGCGCTGGACACGGCGCTGGCCCGTTCGGCGCGCATGCTGGTGCGCGTCTGGCGGCGCGGCCACTCGCCGCATCGCCCGACGCGCACCGCCTTCGAGCGCTGAGCCGAGCCGGCGCCCTGTTTCGCTTCTTAGCTTTCATACCGGAGTCGACGACATGCGTTCGTACCCCCGCAACAGTCCGCAGGGTGCCGCGCGCATCGTCGCGCTGGCCCTGCTCGCCGACGGCAACCTTTGCAAGTCGGAACTGGAGGCGATGCAGCGCCACGGCGCCCATGACCAACTGGGCCTGAGCCCGGCCGAGATGCACAAGGTGGTGCACGACCTGTGCCAGGACCTACTCACCTCCAGCGACATGGCCTGGGGCGGCAGCAGCCAGGTCGACCTGCGCACGCTGGCCAGCCTGCTGGCCGAGGTTCAGGATCCACAGCTGCAACTGAAGGTGATGCGGCTGTGCGTCGCCGTGGTCGAGACCGACGAGCACGTGGCCGAAGGCGAATCCGCGGTGCTGGCCGCTGCGCTGGCGCAGTGGGGCCTGCCGCAGGTGTGGCTCACGGACCTGCCGGCGCGGCCGGCTTTGCAGAATGCTTGAGCGCCGCGCCATCCAACGGCGGCAGCAATGACCGGACTGCCCTTTGCAAGGTTTCCTCGACCCAGCGATCCTGTTCTTCGTCTTCGGCATGGTCGCCGGGGCGATCAAGTCGAACCTGGAGATCCCGCCGCAGATCTCGCGCTTCCTGTCGCTGTACCTGCTGATGGCGCTGGGCCTGAAGGGAGGCTTCGCGCTGGCCGAATCGGGGCTGACGGCCGAGGTCAGCCTGAGCCTGGGCGTGGGCGTCGCACTGGCCGTCGTCGTGCCGGCACTGGGCTACCTGCTGCTGCGGCGCTTTCTCAACGGCTACGACGCGGCGGCCATCGCCGCCACCTACGGCTCGGTCAGTGCGGTGACCTTCATCACCGCGGTGCAGTACCTGGACCAGCGCGGGCTGCCCTTCGGTGGGCACATGGCCGCAGCGATGGCGCTGATGGAGTCGCCCGCGATCATCATGGCCGTGCTGCTGGCCAACTGGGTGCGCCAGCACGACAAGGCGCCCGGGCAAAGCATGCCGCTGGGCAAGGTGCTGCACGAGTCCCTGACCGATGGCGCGCAACTGCTGCTGCTCGGCGCGATGGCGGTCGGCCTGCTCAGCGGTGCAGCGGGCCAGGCGGCGATGCAGCCCTTTGCCGTCGACCTGTTCAAGGGCATGCTGGCCTTCTTCCTGCTCGACATGGGCCTGCTGGCAGCGCGCAACATGGGCCAGCTGAAGGGCAAGTCACCGTGGCTGCTGGTCTATGCGATCGCCGGGCCGCTGGTCCATGCCACGCTGACACTGATGCTGTGTGCGGCTCTGGGGGTGAGCGCGGGCAACGCCGCTTTGCTGATGGTGCTGGCCGCTAGCGCGTCCTACATCGCCGTGCCGGCCGTGATCCGCCAGGCCATCCCCGAAGCCAACCCGTCGCTGTACTTCGGCATGTCATTGGGGCTGACCTTCCCGTTCAACATCCTGCTTGGCATCCCGCTGTATGTCCATGCGGCGCACCGGGTACTCGGCTAGGGCCACAGTCGGGGCAATGAATAGAAGACCCTTGTCGCTGCCGCGCCGCGCGCTGTGCCTGCTGGCGCTGGCCTGGCTGCCAGCCGCGTCCGCCGAAGGCACCACCGAGGCCGCCGCCTGGGCCGCACTGCGCGAAGGCGCGATCGTGCTGTTCCGCCATGCCCACGCACCGGGCGCCGGCGACCCGCCGCAGTTCCGGCTGGGTGATTGCCGCACCCAGCGCAACCTGGACGACAGCGGCCGCACGCAGGCTCGCCGCCTGGGCGAACGGCTGAAGCGCGAGTCGGTGCCGGTGCGCGCGGTGTGGGCCTCGCAGTGGTGCCGCACGCGCGAGACGGCCGAGCTGGCCGCGCTGGGGCCGGTGCGCGAGGTACCGGCCTTCAACTCCTTCTTCGGCGAGCGCGGCGACGAGCCAGCCCAGACCGCGGCGGCGCGTGCGCTGCTGCTCGGCTGGCGCGAGCGCGGCACGCTGGTGGTGGTGACGCACCAGGTGAACATCAGCGCGCTCACTGGCCAGGGCGCGGCCTCGGGCGAAGGCATCGTGCTGCGCGCCGAGAGCGACTCGCTGAAACTGGTCGGACGCATCCAGCCGTAGGCGCGTAGCGCCCGTGCAGGCATGATGCGGGCCATGCAAGTCGAAGACCTCCGCCGTCGGATGCGCGCGGCCGGCGCCAGGCCGCTGCACGAGGAGCGTGTGCTGCGCCACTGGGCGCGGGCCTGGCCGCAGCAGGCCGGGCGGCGGCGCATCGAAGATTTCCTGCCGCTGGCGCTGCGCCAGGCGCTGCCGCAGCTGCAGGCCGATCTGGACGAGCTGGTCCGACTGCATTCCGCGCATGCAGGCGAGGACGGCTCGCAGCGCCTGCTGCTGCAGCTGGCCGATGGCCAGACGGTGGAAAGCGTGCTGCTGCCGCGCGGCGGGCTGTGCGTGTCCACGCAGGTCGGCTGCGCAGTCGGCTGCGGCTTCTGCATGACCGGCCGCAGCGGCCTGCTGCGCCAGCTGGGCAGTGCCGAGATCGTCGCCCAGGTGGCGCTGGCGCGCGGCCTGCGCCAGGTCGACAAGGTGGTCTTCATGGGCATGGGCGAGCCGGCGCACAACCTGGACGCAGTGCTCGAGGCCATCGACCTGCTCGGCACGGCCGGCGGCGTCGGCCACAAGAATCTGGTGTTCTCCACCGTCGGAGATGCCCGGGCCTTCGAGCGGCTGCCGCTGGGCCGCGTCAAGCCGGCGCTGGCGCTGTCGCTGCATTCGACGCTGGCGGCGCGGCGCGAATCGCTGCTGCCGCGCGCGCCGCGCATCGCGCCTGACGAGCTGGTGGCGTGCAGCCTGGCCTATGCATCCGACACCGGCTACCCGCTGCAGGTGCAGTGGACGCTGCTCGACGGCATCAACGACGGTGCGAACGAGGTCGACGGCCTGGTGCGGTTGCTCGCCGGCCGCTACGCCGTGCTGAACCTGATCCCCTACAACCAGGTCGAGGGCCTGGACTTCGCCCGCCCGCCCTGGGAGCGTGCCGCCGCGCTGGCGCGCACGCTGCACCGCCGCGGCGTGCTGACCAAACTGCGCCGCTCGGCCGGCCAGGACGTGCAAGGCGGCTGCGGCCAGCTACGCGCCCGCGTCACCGAACCCGCGGCGCGGGTGATCGCGCTGCATACGGCAGCGGCCGGCGCATGACGGCAGCGGACGCGCTGCCGCCGCCGGTGCAGGATGCGTCGGCCTGGTACGGCCCGGCATTGCATGCCAGCGGTGCATGGCTGCAGACATTGCACGACTCCGAGGTCACGGAGATCGAAGCCGCCAGCCGCGCGCTGCTCGAACGCGGCATCGACCTGGCCCAGGTGCAGCCGTCCGATTTCCCGCTGCCGACGCTGGCGCCACGCGTGGCGCGGCTGCTCGGCGAGCTGCTTGAAGGCCGCGGCTTCGTGCTGCTGCGCGGCCTGCCTGTTTCACGCTGGCCGCGCGCGCTGAGCGCCGCTGCCTTCATCGGCCTGGGTTGCCACCTCGGCCCCATGCGCCCGCAGAACGCCGCCGGCCACCTGCTGGGCCATGTGCGCGATGTGGGCCTCAGTGCGAGCGATCCGAACGTGCGCATCTACCAGACCCACGAGCGCCAGACCTTCCACACCGACTCCTGCGACATCGTCGGCCTGCTGTGCCTGCAGACGGCGCGCTGCGGTGGCCTGTCGGCACTGGTCTCGTCGACGACGATGTACAACGAGATACGCCGCCGCCGGCCGGAGCTGGCGGCGCTGCTGTTCGAGCCGCTGGCCACCGACCGCCGCGGCGAGGTGCCGCCCGGCGCCAAGCCGTACTTCGAGATCCCGGTGTTCAACTGGTTTGCCGGCCGGCTGTCGACCCTCTACCAGCGCCAGTACATCGATTCGGCACAGCGCTTTGCCGACGCACCGCGGCTGGCGCCGCAGCGCATCGAGGCGCTGGACCTGTTCGATTCGCTCGCCAACGACCCCGCGCTGATGATGACCATGGCACTGCAGCCGGGCGATGTGCAGTTCGTGCACAACCATGTGCTGCTGCACGACCGCACCGCCTTCGAGGATTGGCCCGAGCGCGAGCGCCGCCGTCACCTGCTGCGCCTGTGGCTGGCGCCGGCGGCGGCGCGGGCACTGCCGGCGGTGTACGCACAGCGCTACGGCAACGTCGAACCGGGTCGGCGCGGCGGAATCGCACTGCCCACGGCGCCCTGGAACGTGCCGCTCGACGAACTCTAAGCCCGATCCTGCCCAGCGTCGCGCAGGTGCCAGCCCGCGCGACGTGCATGCCGCTAGCATCGGCCCGGTTGTCTGCAACGGGCTCACGATGAACGCTTCCACACGTTACCCGCATGTCTTCACGCCGCTGGACCTGGGCTTCACGCGGCTGAAGAACCGCATCCTGATGGGCTCGATGCACACCGGACTGGAAGAGACGCCCGAGGGCTTCCCGCGCATGGCCGCGTATTTCGCCGAGCGGGCGCGCGGCGGTGTCGGCATGATCATCACCGGCGGCATCTCTCCCAACGAAGAAGGCGGCATCGGCAGCAAGCTGTCCACGCCGGCCGAGGCCGAACAGCACAAGCTGATCACGCAGGCGGTGCACGCCGCCGACCCCGAGGTGAAGATCTGCATGCAGATCCTGCACACCGGGGCGCTGGCCGGCACGCCGCAGTGCGTGGCGCCGTCGCCGGTGAAGTCGCGCATCGGCCGCTTCACGCCGAACGAGCTGGACGAAGCCGGCATCGAAAAGCAACTGGCCGACTTCGCGCAATGCGCGGCGATGGCCAAGGCAGCCGGCTACGACGGCGTCGAGATCATCGGCTCGGCCGGCTACCTGCTATCGACCTTCCTGGTGCAGAAGACCAACCTGCGCACCGACCGCTGGGGCGGCCCGTGGGAGAACCGCATGCGTTTCCCGGTGGAGGTGGTGCGGCGCGTGCGCGCCGCGGTGGGCGAGCACTTCCTGGTGATCTTCCGCATCGCGGCGATGGACATGCTCGAAGGCGGCCTGGCCTGGGACGAGATCGTCTCGCTCGGCCATGGGGTGGTGGCTGCCGGCGCGAACATCGTCAGCACGCATTTCTGCTGGCACGAGGCCCCCGTGCCGACCATCGCCACGATGGTGCCGCGCGCGGCCTTCGCGCAGGTCACCGGCCGGCTGCGACGCGAATTGAAGGTGCCGATGATCACCAGCAACCGCATCAACATGCCGCAGGTGGCCGAGGACGTGCTGGAGCGCGGCGATGCCGACCTGGTGTCGATGGCGCGACCGATGCTGGCCGACCCCGATCTGGTGAACAAGGCGCGCGAGGGCCGCGAAGACGAGATCAACACCTGTATCGGCTGCAATCAGGCCTGCCTGGACCACACCTTCGGCGGCCGGTTGCAGGTGAGCTGCCTGGTCAACCCGCGGGCCTGCAACGAAACAAGGCTGAACTACCTGCCGACGGCCGCGCCGAAGCGCATCGCCGTGGTCGGCGCCGGCCCGGCCGGGATGGCCTTCGCCACCACCGCGGCACAACGCGGCCATCGCGTCACGCTGTTCGACGCGGCAGCCGAGATCGGCGGGCAGTTCAACCTGGCCAAACGCATTCCGGGCAAGGAAGAGTTCCACGAGACGCTGCGCTACTACCGCACCATGCTCGCCAAGCTGGGGGTGGCGCAGCGGCTGAACACGCGCGCCGATGCCGCGTCGCTGAAGGCCGAAGGCTTCGACGAGGTGGTGGTGGCCACCGGCATCGCACCGCGCACGCCGGACGTTCCCGGCATCGACCACCCGATGGCGGTGCCTTACATTGACGCGATCCTCGGCCGCAAGCCGATCGGCAAGCGCGTGGCCATCATCGGCGCCGGCGGCATCGGCTTCGACGTGGCCGAGCTGGTGACGCACGAGGGCACTTCGGCCGCGCTGGACATCGAGGTCTTCGCGCGCGAATGGGGCATCGATTTCAAGAACCATCCGCGCGGCGGCGTCACCGGCGTGCTGCCGCAGGTGGCCCGCGCCGACCGCGAGGTGTTCCTGCTGCAGCGCAAGGCCGATGCGCTGGGCAAGACGCTGGGCCGCACCACTGGCTGGACGCACCGGCTGACGCTGCAGCGCCGCGGCGTGCAGATGATCGGCGGCGTCGAGTACCTGAAGATCGACGATGCCGGGCTGCACACCCGCGTCAATGGCGAGCCGCGGTTGTTCGCGGTGGACACGGTGATCGTCTGCGCCGGCCAGACGCCGCTGCGCGCGCTGGCCGACCAGCTGCAGGCCGCCGGCATGAAAGCGCACCTGGTCGGTGGCGCCTACGAAGCCGCCGAGCTGGATGCCAAGCGCGCCATCGACCAGGCCAGCCGGCTGGCGGCGGAGGTCTGAGGGTGAGCCACCAGCCGAAGCTGCATCACCTGGAGCTGCGCGGCCTGACGCTGGCCTGCCATGAATGGCGGGCCCATCTGCGCGGCAGCGCGCCGACGCTGTGGATGGTGCATGCCACTGGCTTCCACGGCCGGGTGTGGGACCAGGTGATCCACCAGCTGCCCGGCCACCATGTGATCGCGGTCGACCAGCGCGGCCACGGCCGCAGCGGCGGCACCGGCTTCGACAGCTGGGCCGACTTCGGCCGCGACCAGGCGGCGCTGCTGGAAGCGCTGGACGCAAAAGATGCCGTGGGCATTGGCCACAGCATGGGCGCGCATGCGCTGGTGCAGGCCGCGGCCTTCACGCCGGGGCGTTTGCGCCAGCTGGTGCTGGTGGACCCGGTGATCCGCGGGCCGGCCGAATACCACCTGCCGCTGCCGCCGCCGGGCACGCTGCACCCGTCGGCGCAGCGCAAGAACCGCTTTGCGTCGGCGCAGGAGATGTTCGAGCGCTTCGCCGACCGTCCGCCGTACTCGGTGTTCGACACGCGCTCGCTGCACGACTACTGCCAGCACAGCCTGAAGCCTGCGGCCGACGGCCAGGGCTTCGAGCTGGCCTGCGCGCCGGCCTTCGAGGGCCGCGTCTACCCGAGCGCACTCGGCAACCCCGGCATCTACGCCAGCATCCGCGCGCTGGACATTCCGGTGCTGGTGCTGCGCGCGCGGCCGCAGGACCCGAGCGTCAAACCCTGGGACGCGCTGGGCACGCCCACCTATGCGCAGCTGGCAAAGGAGTTTCGCAACGGGCGCGACCTGCAGCTGCTGGACAAAACGCACATGCTGCCGATGGAAGATCCGGCGCTGGTGGCGCGGCTGATCGCCGACGCGATGGCCGAGGTGGCCGACTGACGAGCTTACACGTCGAGGCGGTAGACCTTGGCGGCGCGGCGCTCGGCCAGGCTGTGGCCCTGCAGCGCGCGGTCCCATTCGGGGCGGTCGGCGCCCTGGCCGGGCACCAGGCCGGAGACCATCTGCGCAGCCTCCTCGGTGCCGGCGTCGAACTCGGCCACCTGCTCGCGGCTGTCGAGGAAGAGCCGCGCCACGCCGACCCCACCGGCGTCGATGACCACCATGTAACGCGCGATCGCTCGATGTTCGCCTTGTACATGCGCCGCTGGCGATTCGCGGCCGAAGTCCTGACTCATGTGGCCATCTTGCCATGCGGCGTCGCGATGCGCCCGTGACACACTTCCGCTGCGGAGCATCCGCGTCACCTTTACGTGGTGCTGCCGGTTGCGCCGACGGGGGACGGTCAGCGCCGGACGAGAGCCCCGCGCAGCGCCTGAATCCACACGAAAGGACCCGATGAGCTGGAAGCCCGAACTCGAGGAGCTGGCGCGCCGCACGGCCATGGCCGAGGCGATGGGCGGCGCCGACAAGGTCAAGCGTCAGCACGATGCCGGCCGGCTGACGGTGCGCGAGCGCATCCACCGGCTGCTCGACGAGCGCAGCTTCCATGAAGTGGGTGCGCTGTCGGGCATCGGCGAATACGACGCGCACGGCGCGGTGACGCAGGTGACGCCGGCCAACTGCGTGTTCGGCCGCGGCCGCATCGATGGCCGGCCGGTGGTGGTGGTGGGCGACGACTTCACGGTGCGCGGCGGCTCGGCCGATGCGTCCATCGCCAACAAGCCGCTGATGGCCGAGGACATGGCGGCCGAATTCCGGCTACCCATCGTGCGCATCATCGAAGGCTCGGGCGGCGGCGGCTCGGTCAAGACCATCGAGACCAAGGGCGCGTCCAACCTGCCCGGCGGCATCGGCACCACACGCGGCTTCTGGCGCATGACGGCCAACCTGGCCGAGGTGCCGGTGGTGGGCCTGGGACTGGGCTCGGTGGCCGGGTTGGGTGCGGCGCGGCTGGCGGCCACGCATTTCTCGGTGATGACCAAGGCTTCGGCGATGTTCGTCGCCGGCCCGCCGGTGGTGGCGCGCCTGGGCCAGGCCCTGGACAAGCAGGAGCTGGGCGGCGCCGACATCCAGACGCGCAGCGGCGCCATCGACAACGCGGTGAACACCGAGGACGAGGCCTTCGAGTGCGCTCGGCGCTTCCTGTCCTACCTGCCGGCGTCGGTGCACGGGCTGCCGCCGGTGACGGCCTGCGAAGACGACCCGCAGCGCGCCGACGAGATGCTGATGAGCGTGGTGCCGCGCGAGAGGCGCAAGGTCTACAAGATGCGGCCGATCATCGAATCGGTGGTCGACCGCGGCAGCTTCTTCGAGATGGGCCGCAACTTCGGCCGCTCGATCATCGCCGGCCTGGCGCGGCTGCAGGGTCATCCGGTGCTGCTTCTGGCCAGCGACCCCTTCCACTACGGCGGTGCCTGGGGCGCCGAGACCTGCCAGAAGGTGGTGCGCTATGTGGACCTGGCCGAGACCTTCCACCTGCCTGTGGTCTACCTGATGGACTGCCCGGGCTTCATGATCGGCCTGGAAGCCGAGCGCAGCGCCACCATCCGCCACGGTGTACGCGCGATGGCCGCGCTGAACCAGACCACCTTGCCGTGGTGCACGGTGATCGTGCGCAACGCCTTCGGCGTGGCCGGTGCGGCGCACCAGCCGGCGGGCCGCCTGTCTCTGCGCTATGCCTGGCTGTCGGCCAGCTGGGGCAGCCTGCCGCTGGAGGGCGGCATCGAGGCCGCCTACCGCGCCGAGATCGAGGCTGCGCCCGACCCGAAGGCCAGGCTGGCCGAGATCGAGGAACGGCTGAACGCGCTGCGCTCGCCCTTCCGCAGCGCCGAGCGCTTCTGGGTCGAGGAGATCATCGACCCACGGCGCACGCGTGCGCTGCTGTGCGAATTCGCGCGGCTGGCCGAGCCGCTGCGCACCCCGGGCCACGCGCGCTTTGCGATGCGACCCTGAAGCCACGAGGAGCCCGAACGATGAAGTCCGTGACCGTCAGCGCCGAAGTCGCCGGCACCGTGTGGAAGATCGAGGTGGCCGTCGGCGACACGGTGGCACCCGAGCAGGACCTGCTGATCCTGGAGTCGATGAAGATGGAGATCCCCGCCACCTGTGCCCATGGCGGCGTGGTGCGCGAGATTTGCGTGGCGCAGGGCGAGGCCGTGGCCGAGGGGCAGGCGCTGCTGATCATCGACGGCGCGTGACGGCCTTCAGCCCCGCTGCCGGTTCAGCGCATCCACCTGCCCGTTCAGCGTCCAGTAGTCGTACAGGTAGCCCAGGCCGAACAGTCCGACCGTCAGCAGGTACAGGATGCCGGTAAGCCACTTGCCCATGTACATGCGGTGCACACCGAAAAGTCCCAGGAAGGTGAGGAGGATCCAGGCCACCGAGTAGTTGACCGGCCCGGCCTGGAAGCGGAAATCGGCCTGCCGGTCCATGCCCGGAATCAGGAACAGGTCGATCAGCCAGCCGATGCCCAGCAGGCCGAGCGTGAAGAACCAGATCGTGCCGGTCACCGGCTTGCCATAGTAGAAGCGGTGCGATCCGGTGAAACCGAAGATCCACAGCAGGTAGCCGATGGTCTTGGAATGGGTGTCGGTGCTCATGTCGTCGTCGGCCCTTCAGCGCCCGCTCCAGCGCGGCGCGCGCTTTTCGATGAAGGCACGCGGGCCTTCGCGATAGTCCTCGGTGGCCTGCACGCGGCCGCGCGCCTGCAGCGACAACGCGCGCAGCGCGGCCTCGTCCAGGTCGGCGGCCTGGCGAGCGATGCGCAGGCTTTCGCGCACGGCCACAGGCGCGTTGCGCGTGATGCGGCCGGCCAGCGCCAGCGCCTCGGCCACCACCTGATCGGCCGGCACCACGCGGTTGACCCAGCCGTGCCGGTGGGCCTCGGCCGCGGGCAGCGTGTCGGCGGTCAGGATCAGCTCCAGCGCCAGCTGCCGCGGCAACGCACGCGGCAGCCGGTACAGCCCCCCGGCAGCGGCGATCAGGCCGCGCGTCACCTCCGGCAGGCCAAAGGCGGCCTCCTCGGCCGCCACCACCAGATCGCAGGCGAGCACGATCTCGCAACCGCCGGCCAGCGCCTTGCCATTCACCGCGGCAATCCACGGCTTGCTACGCGGCGCGTCGACGAAGCCAGCGAAGCCGCCGCGCGCGGTGAACAGCGTGTCGCCGCGTCCGGCGGACACTTCCTTCAGGTCGGCGCCGGCGCAGAAGACTCGGCCTTCGGCGGCGCCGGTCAGCACCACCGCCCAGACCTCGGGGTCGGCCTCGGTGGCATCGACGATGGCTTCCAGCGCCGCGGCGACGGCGCCGTTCACCGCATTTCGCGCCTCGGGCCGGCACAGTCTGACCAGTGCCACATGGCCATCGCAGCGCTGCAGCGTGACGACGGCCGCGCCATCGGGGGGTGTCATGGCTGGCTCCTGACTTCGGTGCCTGCGGCCCCGGCCGCCTGCTGCGCGCGCATCTTGGCATTGATGTACGCGCCATGCGGCACATGCAACAGGTCGGACAAGCGCCACAGCGTATGGCGCTCATGCTCGCCCAGGTGACCGTCGGCATAGGCCACACGCCACATGTGTTCGACCATGCGGATCTTTGCCGCCATGTCGAAATGCGCGTTGATGTGCGAGGTGAACTCGAACCAGTCGGTGGCATCGCGCAGCGCCTGCTCGGCCAGTTCGATCAGCCGCTCGATCTCGTCGTCGGCCAACTCGAACTTGGCGCGCAGCGCGCGAATCACCGCGCGCCGCTCGGCCGCGTCGAAGTGGCTGTCGGCGCGCATCACCTCGATCAGCATCACCGCGGTGGCCAGCTGCAGCGTGTGTTCGGCGGCCTGCGGCCCGGCCGCGGCGGGCGGCGGCAGCAGGGCGCCGAACAACTCCTTCAGACTGCGCAGCATCGGCGGCCCCTGGTGTGATGCAACATGCATTCCATTGTGACGCGATCGCAAGCCTCGACGGCACGGCCAACGCGGGCACTCTTTCCCGGGCACACTGTGGGCTCTACCAATGCACCTGGCGATGCTTCCCGACTTCAAATTCGACAACAGCTACGCCCGCGACCTCCAGGGCTTGTACCTGCCCTGGCAACCGACGGCAGCGCCTGAGCCGCGGTTGCTTTACCTGAACCACGAGCTGAGTGCCGAACTGGACCTGGACGGCGCGGCGCTGCAGGGTGAGGACGGGGCGGCGATCTTCACCGGCAATCGGTTGCCCAAGGGCGCGGCGCCGCTGGCGCAGGCCTATGCTGGCCACCAGTTCGGCAACTTCTCGCCGCAGCTGGGCGATGGCCGCGCCTTGCTGTTGGGCGAGGTGATCGACCGGCAAGGTCGGCGCCGCGACATCGCTTTCAAGGGCAGCGGGCGCACGCCCTTTTCGCGCGGCGGCGACGGCAAGGCTGCGATCGGCCCGATGCTGCGCGAGGTGCTGATCGGCGAGGCCATGCACGCACTGGGCATCCCCACGACGCGGGCACTGGCCGTGGCCGCCACCGGCGAGCCGGTACAGCGCGAGACGCCGCTGCCCGGCGCCGTGCTCACCCGCGTGGCCGCCAGCCACCTGCGCGTAGGCACCTTCCAGATGTTTGCGGCACGCGGCGAGCTCGACAAGCTGCGCGCGCTGGCCGAGTACACCATCGCCCGCCACGACCCGGGGTTGGCCGGCACGCCCGAGCGCTACCCCGGATTGCTGCGCGCGGTGGCCGAGCGCCAGGCGGCGTTGCTGGCGCAGTGGATGAACGTCGGCTTCATCCATGGCGTGATGAACACCGACAACATGACCATCTCCGGCGAAACCATCGACTACGGCCCCTGCGCCTTCATGGAAGCCTACGACCCCGGCGCCGTGTTCAGCAGCATCGACCATCAGGGCCGCTATGCCTATGGAAACCAGCCGCTCGTCGCCCGCTGGAACCTGGCGCGGCTGGCCGAGGCGCTGCTGCCACTGATGGCCGCGGCCGACGATGAGCCTGCCGTGCGGCAGGCGGTGGCGCAGGTCACCGCGATGATCGACGACTTTCCGGCGCTGTACCGGGCGGCCCTGCTGCGCGGCCAGCGGGCCAAGCTGGGCCTGCAGCGCAGCGACGACGATGCCACCGACATCGCGCTGGCCGACGACTGGCTGGCGCTGCTGCAAGCGCAGCAGGTTGACTTCACGCTGGCCTGGCGGCGCTTGGCCGACGCGGCCGACGGCGATGAATCGCCATTGCGCGCGCTGTTCACCGAACCCCAGGCGGCGGAGACCTGGCTGGCGCGCTGGCGCGAACGGATCGCCAGCGAACAGCCCGCCGCAGCGACCCGCGCGACGCGGATGCGCTCGGTCAACCCGTGCGTGATCCCGCGCAACCACCGCGTCGAAGAAGCCCTGGCAGCGGCCTCGGACGCCGGCGACCTGGCGCCCTTCGAGCGGCTGCTGGCCGCCTTGCGCCGCCCCTACGACGACACGCCGCAGCATGCAGCCTACGCCGAGCCGGCCCCGCCGGCGGTGACGGCCTGCTACCGCACCTTCTGCGGCACCTGAGCCCGGGCGGTCCGGCACGCGGCGAGAGCGCGAGCGCGTGGCCCGCAACGGCATGCACGCGCTGTTATCGTGGCCCCTCACCGCTACCGGCTGGACTACCCTGCCCGACCCATGCCCGACGACAATCAGGTGCTTGTGCCCCGCTCCTTCATCGAGCTGTTCATCCCTCCGGGACGACTCAGGCCGAGCGAGCCCAGGGATGTGATCGCGCAACGCCATGATCTCTGCGAGGACATGGCCCAGATGCTGACCGAGACCGCGCGCGCCAAGCAGTTCGAATTGGGCGTGACCGAAGCCGATGTGCTGGAGCGCATCGCGCGCGGCCTGCGCGTCGAAGGCTCGGCGCTGAGCGATGCCGAGGCCGGCTGGGTGGTCTGCCGGCTGGCCGAGTTGCTGGACTGGCCGATGCCCGCTTAAGCGGATCTGTCAATCCCCGGCGGCGCGACACCGGGCGCCAGGCCGTTCTTCAGGTCGTCCAGGTACAGCGCTTCCAGCTCCCGCGCCGCCGCCAGTTGCACACGCTCCAGTGGTCGCGTGTGCAGCGCCGAACGCAAGACGAACAGCCATCGCACCCAGCCGGGCACGAAGACCCTGCGTCGGCGCTCGAGCAGGCCATCGGCGACCAACGGCGCGGCCACCTCCAGCGGCGTTTCGCGGCCCATGGGCCCGGCCATGCCCTGGCGCAGCCGCGCAAAGGCGCGGCTGGTGCGGCCGCGTTCGACCATCGGCGTGGTCACCCACAGCGGGTGGATGCAGGTCACGTCCACGCCGTGATGGGCCAGTTCGATGCGCCAGCTGGCGCACTTCGCCTCCACCGCCGCCTTGGAGGCGGCATAGGCGCTCATCGCCGGCGCATGCCCCAGGCTGGCTGCCGAGGCGCTGACCGCGATCTAGGCACGCCGCTCGATCAGCTGCGGCAGCGCCGCCTGCACGGTGTGCAGCACGCCGAACACGTTGACCTGCACCACCCACATCCAATCCTGCGGGTCGGCGTGGCGCAGCGGCGCCCCCGTGCCGATGGCGGCGTTGGTCCAGCACAAGTCGATGCGGCCGAAGCGTTGCACCGCCTGGGCCACGGCACGCTGGCAGTCCTCAGGCCGGGTCACGTCGCCGGCCACGGTAAGCACTTCGCCGCCCGCCAGCTGCGCTGCAGCAGACTGCAGCGCCGACTCGGTCAGGTCCAGCAAGGCCAGCTTCATGCCGCGGCGCGGCAGCAACGCGGCAACCGCCAGACCGATGCCGCTGGCGCCGCCGGTGATGAAGGCCACGCGGCCCGTCGAATCGGTCGCGGTCATAGAGGGCGGTTCGGACATCGGGGCGGCCCGTGTGCCCCACCGTGCCGGCATTACCGGGGGGGCTGCTGGTAGGCCGTGCTGGGCTCGAACCAGCGACCAAAGGATTATGAGTCCTCTGCTCTAACCAACTGAGCTAACGGCCCCCGCGCGCAGCCATTGTAGGCAGCGCTACTTGGCGCTCAGCGCATTGCCGACCAGTCGCGCCGTGATGTCGACGATCTGGATCATGCGTTCGTAGGCCATTCGTGTCGGACCGATCACGCCCAGCGTGCCGACGATGCGGCCGTCCACTTCGTAAGGCGCGGTCACGACCGACAGCTCCTCGAAGGGCACGACATGGCTTTCGCCGCCGATGTAGATGCGCACGCCCTCGGCGCGGCTGCTCACGTCGAGCAAGCGCATCAACTCGGTCTTCTGCTCGAACACGTCGAACAGCTTGCGCAGGCTGCCCATGTCGTTGCCAAAGGCAGGTACGTCGAGCAGCCGGCGCTCGCCGCTGACCACCACCTGCTCGGTGCTTTCGGCCAGCACTTCGCTGCCGGCCTGCACCGCAGCCTGCATCAGCGCGGCGATCTCGCCGCGCAGCGCCTCGATCTCGTGCTTCAGCCGCTCGCGCACCTCTTCGATGCTCAGGCCGGCGTAGTGCATGTTCAGGTAGTTGGTGGCCTCGACCAGCTCGCCCTGCGAGTAGTCACGCGCGGTGAAGATGACGCGGTTTTGCACGTCGCCGTCGGGTGCGACCATGATGACCAGCACCCGCCGCTCGCCCAGGCGCAGGAACTCGATGTGGTGAAAGACGCTGGCCTTGCGCGGCGCAGTGACCACGCCGACGAAGTTGGACAGGCTGGACAGCAGATGGGCCGCCTGGGCGATGACGCGTTGCGGCTGGTCGGGGTGCAGCTGCTCGCGTGCCGCCGCCATCTCGGGCGGCACCTCGGCCAGGTTGACCGGCCGCGCCGTCAGCATGGTGTCGACGAAGAGCCGGTAGCCGCGCGCGGTGGGCACACGGCCGGCCGAGGTGTGCGGGCTGGCGATCAGACCCAGCTCCTCCAGGTCGGCCATGACGTTGCGGATGGTCGCAGGCGACAGTTCCAGCCCGCTGGCCCGCGACAGCGTGCGCGAACCCACAGGCTGGCCTTCGTCGATGTAGCGCTCGACCAGGGCCTTGAGCAGGGTTCTTGCGCGCTCGTCCAGCATGAATTTCATTGTACGGACAAGGCCTGCGCCAGCGTGCCCGGCCGCAGGCCCTATGGTGTAATGGTTCGCATGCCGATGCGTTTCCATCACGCTGCCATCGTGGGCAAGTACCAGGCGCAGGGTATCCGGCCGCTGCTCGAGGACATCGCGCAGTATCTGGTGCGGCTGGGGCTGGAGGTGTCCTTCGACGCAGCCACGGCGCTGAACACCGGGGTCTCCGACTACGAGGCGCTGTCGCCGTCGGAGATGGGCCGGCGCTGCGACATCGCGGTGGTGGTGGGCGGCGACGGCACGATGCTCGGCATCGCGCGCGAACTGGCACGCCACAACCTGCCGTTGGTGGGCATCAACCAGGGGCGGCTGGGCTTCATCACCGACGTGCCGCTGGCCCATTACCGCGAGACGCTGGAAAGCATGGTCGCCGGCGACTACGAGGAAGAGCACCGCACGATGATCGAAGGCGGTGTCTGGCGCGACGGCGACAAGATCTTCGACGGCCTGTCGATGAACGAGGTGGTGGTCAGCCGTGGCGCCACGGCCAGCATGGTCGAGTTGCGCGTCGACATCGGCGACGAGTTCGTCGCCAACCTGCGCGCCGACGGGCTGATCGTCGCCTCGCCCACCGGCAGCACGGCCTATGCGCTGTCCGCCGGCGGGCCGATCATGCACCCGGGCATCGGCGGGCTGTTGCTGGTGCCGATCGCCTCGCACACGCTGTCGAACCGGCCGATCGTGCTGCCCGACCACAACGAGATCCGCATCGAGGTGGTGGCCGGGCGGGACGCTTCAGCCAACTTCGACATGCAAAGCCTGGCCAGCCTGCTGCATGGCGACCAGGTGCGCGTGCGCCGCTCAGCGCACAAGGTGCGCTTCCTGCACCCGCGCGGCTGGAGCTACTACGCCACACTGCGCAGAAAACTGCGCTGGCACGAAGGCGTGGTGTGATCCCCCCCCGTAGCGCCTTCGGCGCTCCCCCCCGGGGGGGCGACGCCAGCAGACCGGCAGAGCCGGATCCGCGGCGTCCGCTTGATTCACGGGCCGCGTCTCGGTGCGCGGTTTGCTTCGGCACCGCTCGGAGTTGAGATGCTGCGCCGCCTGACGCTCCGTGACGTGGTCATCGTCAGCCAGCTTGAAGTGGAGCTGCAGGCCGGCTTCTCGGTGCTGACCGGCGAGACCGGTGCGGGCAAGTCGATCCTGATCGATGCGCTGCAGCTGGCCCTGGGTGGCCGCGGCGATGCCGGCATGGTGCGCGAAGGCTGCGCGCGCGCCGAGGTCACGGCCGAGTTCACCACGCCGCCGGCGCTGGCCGGCTGGCTGGACGAAGCCGGCTTCGACAACGCAAGCGAAACGCTGCTGCTGCGACGCAGCATCGACGCCCAGGGCAAGAGCCGCGCCTGGATCAACGGCAGCCCGGCCACCGTGGGCCAGCTGCGCGAGGCCGGCGAGCAGTTGGTCGAAATCCACGGCCAGCATGCCTGGCAGAGCCTGACACGGCCGGCCGCGGTGCGCGCGCTGCTCGACGAGCAGGCCGGCGCCGACACCACCACGCTGGCCACGCGGTGGCAGGCCTGGAAGGCGGCCGAAGCCGCACTGGCCGATGCCCGCGCCCGCGGCGAGACGCTGGAACGCGAGCGCGAACGCCTAGCCTGGCAGATCGGCGAGGTCGACAAGCTTGCGCCCGGCGACGATGAATGGGACGAGCTGAATGCCGAGCACCAGCGACTGGCCCATGCACAGTCGCTGCTCGATGGCGTGCGTGCGGCGCTGGCCGCACTGTCCGACGGCGAGCCGGCGGCCGATGGCCTGGCCGGCCAGGCGATCGATGCGCTGGAGAGCCTGACGCGCTATGACGTCAGGCTGGGCGCGGTGCTCGAGGTGCTGCAGGGCGCGCAGGCGCAGCTGCAGGATGCGGCGCACAGCCTGCATGCCTACCTCGGCCGCAGCGAGCCCGATCCTGCGCGCCTGGCCGAACTGGACGCGCGCTTGTCGAACTGGCTGTCACTGGCGCGGCGTTACCGTCGCTCACCGGCCGAGCTGCCGGCGCTGCTGGCCGGCTGGAAGCGCGAACTCCAGGCCGTCGATGCCGCCAGCGACCTGGCCGCGCTGGTAGCCGCGCAACAGCAGGCGCATGCGGCCTGGCGCAACGAAGCGCAACGCGTCGGCAAGCTGCGCCGCGCGGCGGCGCCAAAGCTGTCGGCCGCGGTGACGCAGGCGATGCAGCAGCTGGGTATGGCCGGCGGCCGCTTCGAGGTGGCGCTGACGCCAGTCGATACCCCGCAGGCCTTCGGCCTGGAGAGCACCGAGTTCCTGGTGGCCGGCCATGCCGGCAGCAGCCCGCGGCCGCTGGCCAAGGTAGCTTCAGGAGGGGAGCTGTCGCGTCTGGCGCTGGCGATCGCGGTGACCACCTGCCGCGCCGGTGCGGCACAGGGTGCGGCGGCGCCGACGTTGATCTTCGACGAGATCGATGCCGGTGTCGGCGGCAGCGTCGCCTACCAGGTGGGCCGCATGATGAAGCAGTTGGGCGGCAGCAGCCAGGTGCTGGCGGTCACGCACCTGGCGCAGGTAGCGGCCTGTGCCGACCAGCACTTCGTGGTGTCGAAGGCGCTTCAAGGTTGCTCCACCGTCAGCGACGTGCAGCCGGTGTCCGGCGAAGCGCGCGTCGGCGAAGTGGCGCGCATGCTCGGCGGCGAGCGGCTGGCAGGCACCAGCCGCGCCCATGCCGAAGCCATGCTCGGCGGCGACGACGAGCCCAACGAGCGCAAACCCGCGCGCACCGCGCACAAACAGCGATGAGCGCCAATCAGCGGCCCGAGCGACGTGCCGTGCCGCGCATTGCCGACGATGGCACGCCCAACGGCACGCCGCAAGACCGGCGCGAGGTGGTGCTGATCACCGGCATCTCCGGCTCGGGCAAGTCGGTGGCGCTGCATGCGCTGGAAGATGCCGGGTTCTTCTGCGTGGACAACCTGCCGCCCGAGATGCTGCGCGAGTTCATCCGCCTGGAGCACGAGCGCTTCACGCACCGCGTGGCGGTGGCCGTGGACGTGCGCAACGCGACCTCGCTGCCGCATCTGGTGCCGCTGATCCTGGAGTTGCAGAAGGAAGGCGTGCACATCCGCTCGTTGTTCCTCGATGCCAGCACCGACGCGCTGCTGCGGCGCTTCTCCGAGACGCGCCGCCCGCACCCGCTGTCGTCCAGCAGCGTGGGCAGCGATGCCTCGCGCGTGCTCACCGACGTCATCGAGCTGGAGCGCGAACTGCTCGCCGCGCTGCGCGAGGTGTCCACCGTCATCGACACCAGCCAGCTGCGCCCGGCGCAATTGCGCAACTGGGTGCGCGACCTGGTCGGCGCGCGCGGCACGGCGCTGACGCTGGTGTTCGAGTCCTTCGCCTTCAAATTCGGCGTGCCGCTGGACGCCGACTTCGTGTTCGACGTGCGCGTGCTGCCCAACCCGCACTACATGCGCGAGCTGCGGCCGCTGACCGGCCGCGACGCACCGGTGGCCGCCTACCTGGAGGCGCAGCCCGACGCAATGGAGATGCTGGCGCAGATCGAGGCCTTTCTGCGGCGCTGGCTCGGTGCCTTCGAAGACGACCAGCGCAGCTACCTGACCGTGGCCATCGGCTGCACCGGCGGGCAGCATCGATCGGTGTACCTGGGCGAAGCGCTGGCGCGGCGCTTTGCCGAACGCGGCGCCACGCTGGTGCGGCACCGCGAGCTGGACGCGCGGGAATGACCCTCGCCAAGAGCCGCTGATGGCCGCCGCCGAGCGCGTCGCCGCGCTGCCGCTGTTCCCGCTACGCTCGGTGCTGTTCCCAGGCGGACTGCTGGCGCTGAAGGTCTTCGAGGCCCGCTACCTGGACCTGGTGTCCGACTGCCTGCGCCGCCAGCAGCCCTTTGGCGTGGTCTGCCTGCTGCAGGGCGGCGAGGTGCGCGCCGGCAAGAGCGCGGCCGTGCGCTTCGAGAGCGCCGGCGTGCTGGCCCGGCTGGACGAGGTGGACAGCGAGCAACCCGGCGTGCTGCGCGCCCGCTGCACCGGCACGCGGCGCTTTCGCCTGGACGGCGCGGCCGCGCAGCAGACCGACGGCCTGTGGGTTGGCAGCGCGACGCTGCTGGCCGACGACGAGGCGCTGGTGCCGAGTGCCGCGATGCTGCCCACGGTGCAGGCGCTAGCCAACGCCATCACCACGCTCAAAGGGCAGGGTGCCGAGCCCTTCAACCTGCCGTACCGACTGGACGATGCCGGCTGGGTGTCGAACCGCTGGTGCGAGATTCTGCCGATCTCGCTCGGCGCCAAGCAGAAGCTGATGGAGCTGGACGACCCGCAGGTGCGCCTGCAACTGGTGCACGAGTACCTGCGCGGCAAGGGCGTGATCAGCGATTGAGCAGCTTGCGCAGCGGCGCTGGCAGGCCCATCTGCAGCGCCTGCTCCAGGCTGACCCAGCGCCCCGGCGGTAGCTGCGCCATCAATTCCGCCAGGCGCCGCGCCGACAGGTGCGACGGCAATTGCCAGCGCAGCGGCAGCAACGTCCAGTCGAAATGCGTCAGTGCATGTTCGATGGTCGGCAGCGTCGTGCCGCGGCCGGGCCAGCCCTGCAGCAGCTGTTGCAGTGCCTCGGGCGTGTCGAACTCCGGCAGGCTCCACAGCCCGGCCCACACGCCCCGCTCGGGGCGCTGCACCAGCCACAGCCGATCGGCCTGCGCCAGCCACAGCCACGCATGGGCGCGCGCGCCGCGCTTCAGCCGTCGCGTCTTCACCGGGTAGGCTTCGGGCCGGCCTTCGCGCCGGGCCACGCACAGCGTCGCCAGCGGGCAGCGTTCGCAGGCCGGTTGGCGCACGCTGCACAGCGTGGCGCCCAGGTCCATCAGGCCCTGGGTGTAGTGCTCGACCCCGCGCTCGGGCACCAGCTCCTGCGCGCGCTGCCACAGTGCGCGTTCCTGCGCGGCCAATGACAGGTCGCCGGCGAAGCCGAGCGCGCGGCCCAGCACGCGCTTGACGTTGCCATCCAGGATGGCCACCCGTTCGCCGAAGCAGAAGGCGGCAATCGCCGCGGCCGTGGATCGCCCGATGCCCGGCAGCTGCGCCAGCGCCAGGCTGGTGTTCGGAAAGACGCCGCCATGCTCGCGCTGCACCACCTGCGCACAACGGTGCAGGTTGCGCGCGCGGCTGTAGTAGCCCAGGCCGCTCCACAGCGCCAGCACCTCGTCCTGCGGCGCCGCGGCCAGCGCGGCCAGGTCGGGAAAGCGCTGCAGGAAGCGCGCGTAGTAGTCCCGCACCGTGGCCACCTGGGTCTGCTGCAGCATGATCTCGGACAGCCAGACTCGGTAGGGGTCCTTCGTGTCCTGCCAGGGCAGGCCCTGGCGGCCAAACTGCAGGCGCCAGCGCAGCACGCGCTGCGCGATGCCGCCGGTGCCGGGCATCAGTGCGCGCTGCTGAGCAGAGGCACCCCGTGGTCGACGTCGGCCGAGGGAGCATCGGGGGTGGCCTGGGTCGCGGCAAGTACTTGCTCGACCATGGAGTCCAGCCGCCATAGAAGGCCGGCCAGGCGCTTGTCCTGCTGCTCGACTTCGGCAATGCGCAGCTCCAGCTCCCCGGAGGCGGACCGGATGCGCTGCAGCGCCTCGTGCCGGTGCGCGAAGGCGCGGCGGCGCTCACGCAGCTGCTGCTCGATCTGTGCCGACGCAGCCTTGCTCCACAACTCGACTTCACCGGCGGCGTTCTCGAAGACCACGCGCAACTTCGACAGCAGCATGCGCTGGAACTGCTCCATGAAGCTCGGGTTGGACAGCCGCCAGGCCTGCATCGGACCGAGATAGCGGCCGTAGCTGCGTTCGATCAGGTCCAGTTCCTCGACGAAGCCCTCCAGTTGCGGCGCACTGGCCAGCGTGAAAGCGAAACCGAACTCCGCATTCAGCTGGTGGTAGCTGGCGCCCAGCATCTGCTGGATCTCGTCGGACTGGGCGCGGGCACTGGCCAGCGCCGCGCGCAGCCGCTCGCAGGTGGCAGCAAAGGCCTTGCGCGCGCCGAGATGCAGCGCCGTCGCGGCCATCGCCGCGCGCATCGTCGCAACCTCTTCGCGCAACGTGTCGGCAGACAGTGCGCGCAGGGCCTTCTGCAACTGGCGCAGATGCACCACCCGCAGCGCCGACAGCCGCGACGTACAGCGCTCGAAGTCGCCCATCTCGGCGTCCAGCCGCAGCAGCATCGCCTGGACCTTGGCAGTGCTCTTGCCGCGCAGGCCGCGCAATTCAAGCATCTGCTCGGCGTTGTGACGACGCCGCTCGCCCAGGCGGCGGTTGGCGGCGTGGCGCAGCGACTGCAACGTGCCCGCGGTCGCGCGCGCCAGCAGCTCGCGCTGCCGGGGCAGCAACTCCTGCGCCAGCGCCGTTTCCAGCGCCGGCAGGCCGCTGCGCTGCAAGGCAGCAGCATCGCCGCTGACCCGTGCAGCCAACGCGTCGCGCGCCGACAGTGGGTAGATGCGCGACATCGGCACCTCCAGCGTCTGCGCGATCTTGCGTCGCTGGGTATCCAGCTGGGCAGCCACCGCGGTCGGCGTGGACAGCGGGTCGGCCAGGATGTCGGTCTTGTTGAGCACGACGAAGCGCTCGAGCGAGTCCTCGCCAAGGTGCTCGGTCCAGATGGCTAGGTCGGAACGCGACACACCGGTGTCGGCGGCGAGCAGAAAGACGATGGCATGCGCGGCCGGCAGCAGCCCCAGCGTCAGCTCAGGCTCGGCACCGACGGCGTTGAGCCCCGGCGTGTCGATGACCACCAGACCGCGCTCCAGCAAGGGATGCGGATAGTTGATCAGCGCGTGGCGCCAGGCCGGCACCTCGACGCTGCCGTCGTCCTGCCGCGGCGGGTTGTCCTGAGGATGCTCGTCGCTCCAGAATCCCAAAGACGCGGCGGTCACCGTACTGACGCGGCGTGTCTGTGTCACCAGGTTCAGCGCCTCGGCCAAGCCGTCGGGGTTGCGCGGGTCCAGACCCAGACGCTGCCAGGCCTCGGGCTGGATGCGCAGTTCGGCCAATGACTGGTCGCCCAGCCGGGTGTCGATCGACAGCAGCGCCAGCTCCGCGGGCTGGCCAGCATGAAACTGCAGTTCCACCGGGCACATGGTGGTGCGCCCCGGTGTCGCCGGCAGCACACGTCGGCCGGTGTCGGCAAAGAAGATGGCGTTGAGCAGTTCGGACTTGCCGCGTGACACCTCGGCCACGCAGGCCAGCACCAGCTTGTCGGCGCTGAGCTTGCGGTACAGGGCGTCGAGCGACGAGCCCGCGGCAGCGTCAACCAGTTCGTGCTCGGCCAGGAAGTCGGCCACGGCACGCGCGCGCCGGTCCAGTGTGCGCCGCCAGGCCGAAAGCGCGTCGAGTTGGTGGGCCAGGGTGTTCTTCATCTGCACGAGCCGCTGGCCCTCAAGGCCGTTGCGGGCATCCTAGCGCAGGGCCCTGTACCCGAATCACCAGCGAAACAACTGCTGACAGGAAGCTTCGTGCAGCTTTGCGCAGACTCAATGCCAACGCGGCACTTGGTCAGGCCCGTCGCTGGCAGGCGGGGCAGAAGAAGGTGGAGCGCTGGGCCTGGACGATGCGCCTGACGGTCGCACCACAGCGCAGGCAGGTCTGGCCTTCGCGGCCGTAGGCCAGCGCCTCGGCCTGGAACGCACCCGCCACGCCATGTGCGTCGCTGAAGTCCCGCAAGGTGGAGCCGCCGAGCTCGAGCGCGCGACCGAGCGTCTCGCGCAACGCGGCCAGCAGACGCGTGCAGCGCGGCAGACTCAACCGGTCGCAACGCGTGCGAGGGTCGATGCCGGCGCGGAACAGCGCCTCGCAGGCGTAGATGTTGCCCGCGCCGACGACCACCTGCCCGCCCATCAGCAAGGTCTTGATGGCCACCTTGCGTCGTCGGCACGCGGCATGCAGCACCTGCGGTGTCAAGGCCGGGTCGAAGGGCTCGGCCCCCAGGTGCGCCAGCAGTCCGGCGGCCGGAGCCTCGTCGATGCCGGACGACCACAGCACGGCGCCGAAGCGGCGCGGGTCGGTCAGGCGCAGCAGGCCCTGCGTGGTGCCCAGGTCGAAGTGCGCATGCGGTCCGGGTTCAGCAGCGGCATCGTGAACCGCCAGCGAGCCCGACATGCCAAGGTGCAGCAGCAGCCCACCGTCCATGCCGGCGTGCTGCCGGTCGGCATCACGTTGCAACGGCAGCCAGAGGTACTTGGCACGCCGCATGACCTCGCCCAGGCGCGAGCCGACCAGCCCTTCCGGCGCGCAGCCCAGCGGCCAGCGCAACGGCTTGCCCACACGCACCGAGAGCACACGCGCGCCGCGCAACCGAGCGGCAATACTGCGCCGCGTGACCTCAACCTCGGGCAGCTCAGGCATAAGTCATTATGTGAGAATGAAATCCAATCTCTTGGAGACTTGATGACCGTTTCGAGCTTGCGGCGCCTTGCCGCATGCCCATGGGTCGCCGGCGCGACCCTCGTGCTCCTGTGCCAGGCAGTGTCCGCCCAGCCGGCCACGCCCGCCGCCCCCCCCGCCCCGGCCAAGCCGCCGGTCGTCAATTCGGCGATCGATGCGCCGCTGTTCTATCAGCTGCTGATCGGTGAGATCGAGCTCACCGCCGGGCAGGCCGGCAATGCCTACCAGATCATGCTCGACGCGGCGCGGCGCACCCGCGACGAACAATTGTTCCGCCGCGCCACCGAGATTGCGCTGCAGGCGCGTGCCGGAGACCAGGCGCTCACAGCCACGCGTGCCTGGCGCACGGCACGGCCCGAGTCGCTGGAGGCGATCCGGCTGCAGCTGCAGATCCTGTTGTCGATGAACCGCATGAACGAGTTGCCCGAGCCGATCCGCGCACTGATCGCCGGTACGCCGGCGGCCGAGCGTGCTGCGGTCATCGGCTCGCTGCCGCGCTTCATGCAGCGCGCGCAGGACAAGGTCCAGGCGGCACAACTGCTCGAGGTTGCACTGCAGCCCTACGCCGGCGACGCCAGCACGCGCGTGGCCGTGCAGGTGGCGATGGGCCGCATGTGGCTCGCAGCAGGCGATGCCGACAGGGCCCTCAGGCTGGTCCGCCAGGCCCTGGCCGAGGAACCGTCCTCCAGCGCGGCGGTGCTGCTCGCACTGGAGTTGATGCCCACCCGGCCCGAAGCCGAGAACCTGGTCACTCAATACCTGAAGTCACCCAAGACCGACCCGGCGCTGCGGCGCGCCTATGCCGGCACGTTGGTGACGGCGCAGCGCTACGCCGATGCCATCGCGCAGATCGAGCTAGTTACCCAGCAGCAGCCGGACCTGGCCCCGCCCTGGCTGACGCTGGGCGCGCTGCAACTGGAACTACGCCAAACGCAGGCAGCCGAGCAGTCGCTGCAGCGCTATGTGCAGTTGGCCCAGGCTCAGCCTGCGGCCGCACGCGCCGACGACAAAGACGATGACGATGACGACGGCGGCGCGTCTGCGCTTGATCAGGGCCTGACCCAGGCCTGGTTGCTGCTAGCCCAGGCGGCCGAACAGCGCGGCGACTACACGGCTGCGGAAGCGCGGCTGGCGCGCGTGGACAACCCGAAGCGCGCGCTGGAGGTGCAGACGCGGCGCGCCTCGCTGCTGGCACGCCAGGGCCGCGTGCCGCAGGCACGCGAGTTGGTGCGCAGCGCGCCCGAGCGCAACCCCGGTGACGCCCGCGCCAAGCTGCTGGCCGAGGCGCAGGTGCTGCGCGAGGTCAAGCAATGGTCCGAGGCCTACGCGGTTCTGGAAGCGGCCAACCAGCGCTTCCCCGACGATGCCGACCTGCTGTACGAGCAGGCCATGATGGCCGAGAAGATCGGTCAGCTCGACGCGATGGAAGCGCAGTTGCGCCGCGTGATGGCGCTCAAGCCTGAGCATGCGCATGCCTACAACGCGCTGGGCTATTCGCTGGCCGATCGCAACCTGCGGCTCAACGAGGCCAAGACGCTGATCGAACGCGCGCTGCAGCTGACGCCGGGCGACCCCTTCATCACCGACAGCCTGGGCTGGGTCGAGTTCCGCCTGGGTAACCTCGACGAGGCGTTGCGCCTGCTGCGCCAGGCCTACAAGGCGCGGCCCGACGCCGAGATCGGTGCCCACCTGGGCGAGGTGCTGTGGGCCATGGGCCAGCGCGACGAAGCGCGGCGCATTTGGGCCGAAGCCAGCAGCCGAGACGCCAGCAACGACGTGCTGCGAGAGACCCTGGTCCGGCTGAAGGCGCAATAGTGCGGTGTGCGGTCACGCTGCTGGCGGCGCTGGCCCTGGCCGGATGCACCACCCTGCCGCCGCCCGAAGCCGGCACGATCGCCGGCCGCCTGGCGCTGCAGGTCGAGGCCCATCTGGACCGGCCGGCGCAATCGCTCAGCGCCGGCTTCGACCTGCGCGGCACGGCCGAGCGCGGCGAGCTGCACCTGAGCACGCCGCTGGGCACCACCTTGGCCGCGGCCTTCTGGGGCCCGGGCGAAGCGCGGTTGGTCACGCCGCAGGGCGAGCGCCGCTTCGACGACCTGGACGCGCTGTCGCGCGACGCATTCGGCGAAAGCCTGCCACTGCGTGCGCTGCCCGACTGGCTGCACGGCCGCCCGTGGCGCGGCGCTGCCGAGCCGGCGCAGCCGCTGCAACCCGGCCCCGGCTTCGTGCAGCTGGGCTGGACCATCGACCTGGCGCGATTCGATGCCGGCCAGCTGCTGGCGTGGCGTGCCGGGCCGCCCGGTGCACGGCTTCGCGTCCTGCTGGACACCGCACCATGAGCCTGAATGCGTTCTTCGACGTGCCAGCGCCGGCCAAGCTGAACCTGTTCCTGCACGTGGTGGGGCGGCGTGAGGACGGCTACCACCTGCTGCAGTCGGTGTTCGTGCTGCTCGATTGGTGCGACCGCCTGCACTTCGAGCTACGCCACGACGGCCGCTTGGCGCGCCACGACCTGGGCCCGGCGCTGCCGGCCGACGACCTGTGCCTGCGCGCGGCGCGATGGCTGCAACAGCAATCCGGCAGCGCACTGGGCGCCGACATCTCGGTGGACAAGCAGCTGCCCTGGGGCGCCGGCCTCGGCGGTGGCAGCTCCGACGCAGCCACCACGCTGCTGGCGCTGAACCAGCTGTGGGGCCTGCACTGGCCGCGAGAACGGCTGCTGGCAATGGGTGCGTCGCTGGGCGCGGACGTGCCCTTCTTCATCGGCGGGCGCAATGCCTTCGTTGAAGGCGTGGGCGAGCGGCTTACGCCACTGGCCCTGCCGCCGCAGCGCTTTGCGGTGGCCAAGCCGGCGGCGGCCATCGGCACTGCCAACATCTTCGGTAGCCCCACACTGGCCCGCGACACCGAGCCTGTTATACTCACGAGCTCATTTGCGAGTGCCGGGCAAATTGCCGAGTTTTGCAGCGGGTTCGGCCGCAATGACCTTCAACCGGTCGCCGAGGCGGACTGCCCTGAAGTCCGGGCGGTAGCGGAGTGGCTGCAAGGTCGTTTCGGCAACAGCCGCATGACGGGTTCGGGCAGTGCGGTGTTCGCAAGAGTCGACATCGAAGATCAGTCCCTGGTGGCTTGGCCGGAGCAACCGCTGCCCGGCCCCTGGGTTGCTCGGATATGCCGCAGTCTGGACCACCACCCTTTGCTGGGCTGGGCCGACTGAAACCGGTTCGAAGAGGGCGTGGTGCGAGCCGCGTCCTGCGTAGGGGAGTCGCCAAGTTGGTTAAGGCATCGGATTTTGATTCCGACATGCGAGGGTTCGAGTCCTTCCTCCCCTGCCAAAGCTGATCGCCGTTGACCGGCCATTGACCGAGGCGTAGCGCCTCTCACCGCCACGAAAGAGGACCAGGTGCTGTTCAACACCGTGCTGTTCACCGGCAATGCCAACCCGGCGCTGGCGCGTGAGATCGCCTCGCAGCTCGGCGTGGAGCTGGGCCAGGCGCTGGTCGGCCGCTTCTCCGATGGCGAGGTGCGCGTCGAGGTGCAGCAGAACGTGCGCGCCCGCGACATCTTCGTGGTGCAGCCCACCTGCGCGCCGACCAATGAGAACCTGATGGAGATGTGCATCCTGGTCGATGCGCTCAAGCGCGCCAGCGCCAGGCGCATCACCGCGGTGATGCCCTACTTCGGCTATGCGCGCCAGGACCGCCGGCCACGCTCCACGCGGGTGCCGATCAGCGCCAAGGTGGTGGCCAACATGCTGCAGAGCGTGGGCGTGGAGCGGCTGCTGACGATGGACCTGCATGCCGACCAGATCCAGGGCTTCTTCGACATCCCGGTGGACAACATCTACGCCTCGCCGGTGTTGCTGTCCGACCTGAAGAGCAAGAACTACCAGAACCTGGTGGTGGTGTCGCCCGACGTCGGGGGCGTGGTCCGCGCACGTGCGCTGGCCAAGCAGCTGGGCTGCGACCTGGCGATCATCGACAAGCGCCGCGGCAACCCGAACGAATCCGAGGTGATGCACGTCATCGGTGACATCGACGGCCGCCACTGCGTGATCATGGACGACATGATCGACACCGCCGGCACGCTGGTGGCCGCGGCCGAGGTGCTGAAGCAGCGCGGCGCCAAGCGGGTGTTCGCCTATTGCACGCACCCGGTGTTTTCCGGCCCGGCCATCGACCGCATCCGCGAGTCGCAGATGGACGAGGTGGTGGTCACCAACACCATCCCGCTGGACGACAAGGCCAAGGCCTGCAAGAACATCCGCCAGCTGTCGGTGGCCTTCCTGTTCGCCGAGACCATCCGGCGCATCAGCGACGGTGAGTCGGTGACCTCGCTGTTTGCGGAGCAAAACAATAACTTTTAGAGGAAGGGCGGGCTCCCTGCCGGGAGCCCTTTTCGGTTGCGGGCCTTCGGCCCGTCTTTTCAGGCGCCTGGTCGCGGGCGCCTTCCACTTGGAGTGAAACCATGAAATTCGTCGCATTCGAGCGCACGCAGCAGGGGACCGGAGCGAGCCGCCGCCTGCGCGCCGCCAACAAGGTGCCCGGCATCGTCTATGGCGCCGGCACGCCGGCCATGATCGAGTTGGACCACAACGCGCTGTTCCACGCGCTCAAGAAAGAGGCCTTCCATTCCTCGATCCTCGAGATGGAACTGTCGGGCAACACGCAGAAGGTGCTGCTGCGCGACTACCAGATGCACCCGTGGAAGCAGATCATCCTGCACATCGACTTCCAGCGCGTGGACGAGACCACCCGTCTGCACAAGAAGGTGCCGCTGCACTTCGTGAACGAGGAGAACTCGGTCGCGGTCAAGACCGACAAGTGCCTGGTCAACCATGTGCAGACCGAGCTCGAGGTGGAATGCCTGGCCTCGCAGTTGCCCGAATTCATTACCATCGACCTGGGGCACCTGGTCAAGGGCCAGTCGATCCACGTGGCCGACCTGAAGCTGCCCGATGGCATCAAGGCCGTGCGCCACGGCACGCTGAACCCGGTGATCGTCTCGGCCAACCCGCCGCGCGTCGAGGAAGAGGCCGCAGCGGCGCCGGTGGTCGTCACCCCGGCGGCGGCGCCGGCCAAGGCCAAGAAGAACGAAAAGCAGAACAAGAAGTAAGCGCTGTGAGCGCCCGCTGCGAACCCCACCTCGGTGGGGTTTTTTCATGCCCGCGACGAGGCGCGCGCCCAGCACCGGGACCTAGAATCCAGGCCCTCAGCCACGCTCCAAGTTGCAGGACTGCACATGATCCGCCTGCTGGTCGGCCTGGGCAACCCGGGCCCGGAATACGAAGCCACGCGCCACAACGCGGGCTTCTGGTGGCTCGACGCGGCCGCGCGCAAGCTGGGCGCCACGCTGGCGCCGCAACGCAGCTACTTCGGCCTGGCTGCCAAGGCCAGCACTGCGCAGGGCGTGGTCTGGCTGCTGCAGCCAATGACCTACATGAACCTGTCGGGCAAGTCGGTGGCCGCACTGGCGCGCTTCTTCAAGATCGAGCCGCAGGAGATCCTGGTCGCGCACGACGAGCTCGACCTGATGCCCGGTCAGGTGAAGATCAAGTGCGGTGGCGGCCATGCAGGCCACAACGGGCTGCGCGATATCCATGCCCAACTCGGGTCGGCCGACTACTGGCGGCTGCGCCTGGGCATCGGCCATCCCGGCGTCAAGGCCGAGGTCGTCGACTACGTGCTGCGCAAGCCCAGCGCCGAAGACCGCGAACTGCTCGAGCAGACCATTGAGCGCTCGGTCGATGCGCTGGACCTGCTGCTGGCCAGCGAGATGGAGCGCGCGATGATGAGGGTGCATGCCAAGCCGCCGCGCCCCAAGGCGCCGCGCCCTGCCCCTGCGGCCGACCTGGTACCCGACGACGGCCCTGCACGATGAACCGCCTGAGCGTAGCTATGTTGCTGCTGGCCGGCACGCTGGTGCAGGCCGCGCCGCCGCAGACCGTCTACCGCTGCGGGCCGGACGGCCGCGTCTACTCGCAGACACCTTGTAGCGACGGCAAGGCCCTGAGCGCCGACGACCCGCGCTCGGCCAGTCAGCAGAAGGCGGCGCGCGATGCGGCCGAACGTGATGCCGAGCAGGCCAGGAAACTGGCCGACGAGCGGCGCCAGCGCGAGGCCGCCGCCAACGGTCAGCAGGCTGCCGGATTCAAGACCGCACCGGTTGCCGACGCGGCCTCGGCACCGCCTCGCAAGTCCAAGGCCAAGGCAGCCTCGGCCAGCGCCGATGCGTCGATGAGCCCACCGATGCACGTGCCGGCCCAAGGCAAGGCTGCGAAGTAGTCAGGGTAGCGGCAACGCTGGCTGCTGCGTCAGCCGCCGGTACTTGGCCCAAAGCTGCTCCCGGCTTTCGGTGAAGTCGGGGTGGATCGGGATGCAGGCCACCGGGCACAGCTGCACGCACTGCGGTTCGTCGAAGTGGCCGACGCATTCGGTGCACTTGTGCGGGTCGATCTCATAGATCTCGGCGCCCATCGAGATGGCCTCATTGGGGCACTCGGGCTCGCAGACATCGCAGTTGATGCACTCGTCGGTGATCAGGAGGGCCATGTCGCTTCAGGCGTCGGGCTGGCTGACGCGTTCTTTCAATCGCTTGAGCACCGAGGGTGCCACGAACTTGGAAACATCACCGCCAAGCATGGCAATCTCGCGCACGAAAGTGCCGCTGATGAACTGGTACTGGTCCGACGGCGTCAGGAACAACGTCTCCACGTGGGGCATCAACTGGCGGTTCATGCCCGCCATCTGGAACTCGTAGTCGAAGTCGCTCATCGCGCGCAGGCCGCGCACCACCACGTCGCCGTTGTGGCCGACGACGAAGTCGCGCAGCAGGCCCCGGAAGGGCATGACCTCGATGTTCGGGTAAGGCGAGGCGATCTCGGCGGCCATCTGCAGCCGCTCGTCGATGGTGAACATGGTGCGCTTGTGGTGGCCGACGGCCACCGCCAGGATCAGCCGGTCGAACAGGTGCGCAGCGCG
>Ga0105103_10000150_pt1 | contig 37189 bp, 26 predicted proteins | sample PPLLaktember2015_2_FD_79107 | JGI IMG/M metagenome (GOLD analysis project Ga0105103, IMG submission 79107) | Freshwater sediment microbial communities from Prairie Pothole Lake near Jamestown, North Dakota, USA - PPLs Lake P7 Core (6) Depth... | ecosystem: Environmental > Aquatic > Freshwater >...
ACACATGGCGCGGCATTTGGATCTATGGAGCCGGCGCGCAGAACAACGTCATACGCGGGAATTATGTTGGCATCGCTCCGCTTACCGCGACAACCTATCTTAGCCGGCAGAACAACGATTTTGGGGTTGTTATCGAAGATGGCGCAAACAATGAATTTGGCGGAACCGACACCCTTTCGGGTAACGTCGTTTGTGCGAATGCGTTTGGGGGAATCGTGCTCATCGGCAGCGGCGCTACCGGGAACGTCATCCTGAACAACTACATCGGCACGGCACCCGGGCGTCCTCGGGATCTAGGCAATGGATACAATGGCGTCTACTTCGAATCCGGTCCGAGCGGAAATTCGATCGGACGAATCAATGCAGGAAATATCATAGCTCACAACCAATACGCCGGGATCTATGCGTATTCTGGAATGCAGAACTCACTTCGCGGCAATTCGCTGTACAATAATGGAACGATGGGGATCGACCTCGGTCCTGGCGGGATCACCGCGAATGATAGTTTGGATCTCGATGCGGGTGCGAACACCTTGATCAATTTCCCGATCGTTGAGTCGGCGAAATTGAAACCTGACGGCACCAGTATCACGTTCACGATCAATGGCGCTCCGTGGAAACAGTATACTGTCGACTTCTACACCATCAACTCCCTCAGCACGTCGCTTTTCGGTGAGGGGGATACCCTCATGGGGTATTATGATGTCACGACGGATGCCAATGGCGTTGGCACGTGGACGATTCTCCTGGATCGCAAGGTGACGGATTGGCAGCACGTCACGGCAATGATGACGGATGCGGACGGAAATAGCTCGGAATTCTGTCGCGCCGTCTGTTGGAAAGACTCCGACGGTGATGCACTCCTGGATTGCTGGGAGACGCAAGGCGTCGGCATGGACATCAACATGGACGGCCTCATGGACCTCGACCTCTATTCGCGTGGAGCGCGTCTTGATCATAAGGATCTCTTTGTCGAGGTCGACCACATGGACAGTCTGGAGTTTTTCGAACCGGCGCGCGAGATGGCGCGAAACTTCTTCCTGACGGCACCGAATAACCTGATCAACAATCCTGACAAGAAGAACGGCATCAACCTCCACATTGACTATAACTATGCAGATGCGACAATTCCCCCGGCGACCTGGACCGATCCTCCCTGGGCGGAGTTCCATGCAATAGAACGGGAATACTTTGGGACCGAGGCAGAACGTGCGCATCCGAACGAGGAAATGCTTCTGAAAGCGAAACGCCGCGTCTATCGCTACTGCATCTTTGGAGACCAATTCGACCCAGAAGGCTCGGCCGGATATGCCGAGGATATTCCGGACAATGATTTCGTCGTCACGCTTGGTGCATGGACGCCGCGAGGGGGAACGATAGAACAGCAGGCTGGGACGTTCGTACACGAGTTGGGACATACACTCGGACTGCGGCACGGCGGCAATGATGATATCAATTACAAGCCGAACTACATCAGCGTGATGAACTATCTGTGGTGCATGCCGCGTCAAGACCTTGAGAAATTCAAGTTGACGTGGCAGATGACCTACTCCCCATCGAAACTCGATGATCTAATAGAATTCGGTCTCGACGAACGGAAGGGACTCAACATCCCCGAAGGTCTCTATCAACCGGGACGGTTCCTGTTTGGCGACACAGCGATAGGATACAGCACCGGCCTGATCTATCCCTCGACACCGGTCGATTGGAATAATGACGGTGACTCCACTGACGCGTCTGGTTTCTATCGGGAATTGAATGGATTAGATCCCGACAACGTACCCAACCAGCGATTGACGGGATTCTCCGATTGGCCAGCGCTGATCTATGATCCGCAGAGTTCTCCATCACTCCCCCACCCCAGTCCAGACCTCTTCCCGAATTCGCGGGTATCAACGTCACGCTCGCAGCCGGACATTACGCCTGCAACGTACGCGGCAATGCAAGCGCTCCCATCGTACGGCTTCTTCCCCGCACACCGCGTTCCATATTTCTTTCCGAGAGATACGGGAACCGTCGGTGGTAATTTTGGTTCCATCCAAATCGGCGTAACCGTCCCCGCACCCGCGGGAGGACTTTCGTACTACTTCCGAAGTTCCGCGCCAGATCTTATGACCGTTGATCGGATGATTCAAATTCCGAAGGATTGGAGTCAGGTCAGCGTCGGATTCAGTACTATCGGCGTGGAGAAGGACACGACGGTGTACATCTTCTCGGATAGCCTCGACATCCCGTTGCATGCTGCGATCACTCTCCATCCTGCTTCGCTCGTGCGTTTCGACGCGAAAGGAGATTCCGGCTGCGTCGTCACAGAACTCGGCGGATTCAAGAAGCGATTCCTTGCAGGATGCACGATCCTTCTGGAAGCTACCTTTGACGGTCAAGCGCCTCCGGCCGGCGGAACGATCCAGCTCTCATCCTCTCGTCCGGACCTGATCGCGCCCGTGGCGACGTCTCCGATTGGAGCCTTTGCGGTGCAGGGATACATCCCCGTGTCTACAGCACCGACGGTGAACTCTCCGCAGATGGTGATCCTTACTGCCACGTATCGGGATTCCTCACGAAGCGACACGGTGTACATCATGCCCGCGCCGAGGTACACATTCACGCAGATCGGCTTCGGCGGAACCTCTGGTATGAGCACCCTCGAGATCAACAATGCCGGAGATGTTCTGATCGAATGGGCGTGGATCTACAAGAACGGCGAAGGCGTGTCCCCGTCGTCATATCCGGGATATCGTCTTGTTGCGATCACCGGAATGAACGATGCCGGATGGATCTCCGGTGCCGTGTATGATTCAACGAACAGCCATATGGTTCCCGCATATTGGAAGCCCGACACCACGATCGTTCTTCCGTGTCCGTATGCGGCCTATCCGTACGGAAGCACAACGGGGATCAATAATAACGGAGATGTGCTCGGATTCTGCGAGGAGAATACGTATCCCTATCGGCAGAAGCCGATGATGTGGAAGAATAACGTGGCGACGCCGCTGGAAGAGTACGGGGAGTACTGGTTGGAAACGATCGACCTGAACGATGCAGGACAGGCCACAGGGACCGGTATTCTTAATCGCTATCCGCGCACGCAGATCGGGATTCGATGGGATAACAACGTGCTGACGGCGGTCGCATATCCCTTCAACATGTACAACTTCGTCAATGGGAAGGCGATCGCGGCGGATGGAACCGTTCTCTTTGCGGCCGACACCTACTATTTCAAGCACAACGGAGCGCTTGATGCCGGCGTGTTGGCTCCTCCACCATTCACGAAGATGAAGGCGTACGACATCAACGATTCGTTGGATGTGGTGGGAAGCGTCAGCAAGCCGGTGGGCGAAGGCTATGTCAGTTCCGCTTTCGTTCAGCGAGACGGATACCAATACGATCTGTCCTGCATTGCGAACTTCCCGGCCGGTTGGACAAACCTGATCGCGACGAGCATCAACAATAGCGGAACGATCGTCGGTTATGGATACTACAGCGGAGGCAAACGGTATTTCATGCTGACGCCAGGCGGTTCAACGCGTGTTGGTGAAACAGAAGATCGCCATCAGATCCCGACGGAGTTCCGGTTGTTCCAGAATTATCCGAATCCGTTCAATCCGACGACGACGATCAGTTACCAGATTCCGCATGCAACGGATGTGCAGCTGGAGATCTTCTCGCTCCTTGGTCAACGCGTGCGATCGCTGGCCAATGGTTGGCAGGCAGCCGGCTCATATGAAGTGCGCGTAGACGGAACATCATTGGCTAGCGGCGTCTATTTCTATCGCCTCCGTGCGGGCCAATACATCGAAAAGAAGAAGATGCTCCTGCTCAAATGATCAACAAAGCCCTTAGGAGAAGTTGGCCGCTCTCAGGGGAGCCACTTCCCGCACGAAGCATGTCGTAGAGCCGTCTACTCATGACCGTGGTGTCTGATCGGTCTTCATCCAATATTGCTGTTGATCTTCTCCTGAGTGTTACGATTCATTCTAAATGCGACTTTTCTTGGTAATCATACCCAGCCTCTTCCTGCTTATCCTCCCATCTCTGTTGTTCTCGCAGGGCACCGTTCTCGTCGTCGTTGGATCTGATACCGGCATCTGGGACGGACTCAACGTCAACCGGTACCACTGCACAATCAGCCCGATGCTCTACACGGATCCCACACGGAACGCCGCTCGTGTGATGGACTCGACCTTCCGTTCTGCGATGAGAGATTCCTACGGCACACCGATGAAGCTCACCTGGTGGATGATGGCGGGCAACATGTTTCGGCACTCCATGAACACCGACGTGCCAACACCGAGCACGATGCCCGTCTACCTGATGAACCGCTACGAAGGAGAAGGTCTGACGCGATGGGGGGATGAGCTCACATTTCATTACCATGATTGGTACTGGTCGGACGAGAACGGGGACGGAATCTGGTATTGGAACCAGGCGCCTTCGTTCACGATGGTCGCACACGAATTTGACCAGACCCTGGCCGAAATGCTGATCGAAGAAGACCTCTTCCCTGTCTCCTTCCGCAGCGGCTGGCACGCCATGGATAACGCATGGCAGAACCGTCTCAATGAGGTTCTCCCGTTCAGCATGCATAACGATTACCCGGCTATTCGTTCCGACTTCGAAGAACCGATCGATAATGTGTACGACTGGTCCCGCGCACCGTCTGCGTATGCTCCCTACCACCCGTCCACGACCGATTACCAAGTCCCGGGCGACGGTCCCGGCTGGAATCTCCGTTCACGCTACATGTCAGTTGCGGATTCGGCATTCATGGCGGCCATTTTTGCAAAGGCGGCGGCGGGCTCCGATCAGATGATCTGTCTCTGGGCACATTTGCCTGAGAGCGATTTCCTCGACAACCTCCAGAAGGTCAATCGTTCAGCGCATGCCGCTGCCGCCAAGTATCCGCAGGTCATGTTTCGCTATTGCACCGCCGTCGAGGCAATGCAGCGATGGCTGCGGTCTTCTGATACAACCACTCCTGTGATCGCTCTATCGGAGCACATCGAAGGCGATAGCCTCAGCTGGATCGTGGAAGTCGATGAGCCGATCTTTCAGCCGGTTCCGATCCTTGCCGTCAAAGACCGCTACGAGATGCACCGGCTCCTGCCGATGCAGCAGATCACTCCTCGGACGTGGCAGACGACCCTGTCAATTCACCGCGATGACGTTGCCGCAATGGCCGTTGCAGTGACAGACACTTGCGGCAATCATGCTACGCTCCACCGCCGCTACCTTCCTCATGATGTTTTCGTCGACAACGCTGATCCCGGCTACCAGGAAGTGGGCGGGGCATGGTCCACCGTCCCGCTGCGTGGATGGGGAGCGTCCTATCGGAATGCGCCCTCGAGCACGCTCGAATCACCTTCCGTCCGTTGGACTGCAAATGTCGGCTCCTCCGGACTGTATTCCGCGTTCCTCCGATTTCCCGCGACGGATACCCCGGTAGACTCCGTCCATCTCACGATCTCGAACGGCTTGGTCATCCTCGACACGCTCCTGCCCGGTGCTTTTGTCGAGGGAGACCGCTGGACCTACCTCACGACCACCTCTCTTGATCCCGGCATTCCGTTCGCCGTCCATGCCACAGGGCGGTCCGCCACGGCAAAGACCTTCACGGCCGACGTTCTGAAACTGACGCCCCTCGTGAAGCTCCAATGGTTGACCGCTCCAGATCTTCTGAATGCCGGCGATCTGATCATCGGCCTTTCTCACTCACGCTCCGTGCTATTTCGCAATCTCGGAGTTGCTCCGGTCACCGTTCACAGCGTCCAATCCACCAGTGGTCGCATATCGGTCCAGGGTGGTTTTCCCCGCACGATTCCTTCGATGGGCAATCTGGACATTGAGGTGATCATCACGCCCGATGCGATGGAAGGATTCATGGACACGATCATCGCCACAAGCGACGATCCGCGCAATTCGACCATCCGGATACCGGTCACCGGACGCGGACGAGAATACTTCATCGTGGTCGACGATTCGGACTCGACCGGGTACCGCGAAACCGGGACATGGGCATTCAGTAATGCGTCGGTCTACGGCATGACAAGCCGGTACGCAGCGCCGTCAGCTGCGAACAGTGCGATGTTCTCCGCGTGGTTGGCAAGAGCGGGGCACTATGACATCAGCGAGATCGTGCCGAAGACCGTGAACGCCTCCGCCCGTGCGAGATATCTTCTCCAGGTTGGGAACGAACGGAGAGACTCGGTTTTCGTCGATCAGAATGCAGGAAGCGGCGGGTGGGTGCATCTCATGAAGGCTGAATTCCTGGAGGACGACAGCGTCTGTGTTACGATCACCGATGCCATGTCTCCAGTGATTTCCGGGAAAGTGCTCCGGACGGACGCGATCCAATTTCAATGGGTGGCAGACCCGGGGACGACCGACATCGCTTCCGACACCCAGATTCCCAGCACAACGATACTCCATCAAAACTACCCTAACCCGTTCAATCCAGCGACAGTGATCACTTATCAGGTGCCTTTTCCGCGCGCCGGCCACGGATCACAGGCCAATGATGTTCGACTGCAGGTGTTTGACGTCCTGGGCCGGGAAATCGCGGTCTTGGTCAGCGGGGAGCAGGTGGCCGGAAGATATGCGATCCGGTGGGAAGCTGGGAGCCATCCCAGCGGCATCTATATCGGTCGTCTCGTCACAGGGGGCCACACACACTCGATTCGCATGCTCCTCCTCCGTTGACAATGAGCCGGCGCTTGCGTATCCTTCTACAGCCCACCGAAACGGAGATTCGAGCATGCCCACCATTCTTGTCGTCGACGACGATCCTGCGACGTTGCTCGCTGTCCAGGAAGCGCTGAAGCGCTCCGGTTTCGAAACTGCCGGCGCGGAAAACGGTCCGACGGCTCTCGAGTACGTTCGCAACGAGCGTCCCGACCTCATCATCTGCGATGTCGAGATGCCTGGCATGACGGGCTTCCAGGTCCAAGACGCTTTGAACGCCGATCCGGACTTCAAGTCCATCCCCATCATCTTCCTCACCGGTAACAGCGACGCGATCGAAGGCCGCCTTGGGCGGGAGATGACCGGGGACGAGTTCATCGAGAAACCGTTCTCCTTCTCCAAACTGCTCGCGGTCATCACGGCACACCTCAACCGTTTTCCCCGGGCGCATTAGCGCCAACCCCGCGACGATCACTCCGCCACGATCTGCAGGTGGGCCAGCTCCTCCTTCATGGCGCGTATGATCTGCCTCGTCAAGTCCGTCTTCGACGGATGAACATGTCCTGACTCGATCCAGACCTGCCGTTTCGGCTCGTTCGCGCGAGCGAACAACGCCTCGACATTACCGCGCGGGATCTGCTCATCCTGCGTTCCGTTGATCATGATCAGCGGGCGGGGTGAGATCTCATCTACGTATCGCAATGGCTCGACGGGTCGGAGAAGCAGGCCGCCGGTAAGCGAAACCAAGCGGCTGAATGCCTCTCCTTCAAACCGGCGCACGTTATGATGGATGAGCGATTCAAGATCCCCGCCACCGTAGACCATCACGGCCACATCAATGCGCATGTCCAACGTCATACTCACAGGAACGATCGGCGCGCCGAAGCTGTATCCAATGATCACGATGCGGCTCGTGTCGACGACGGGCAGGTTCGACAACCAGTCGACGGTCAGCATGACCGACGGGGCCATATCGAGCAGTGCGCGTCGCGCCGCCGGAATATCGGAGAGAAATTCCACAACGGTGTAGGACGGACGCGGATCATACAGATAATCCAGCGCAACGATCACTGCGTTCTCGATCTCCAGGACATACTGTATGGCATTCTTCCCCGTCTTCTTTCCGCCCAGCAAGATGAACGCGGGAACGCGGGCGGACGGAGCCTTGGGCATGAGCACACCGCATTCCGCCCGCAATCCGCTGGTGCTTCGGAGCGTCAGGTCCGCTTTCGTGAAGTGGACGTCTTCGCCGAATTCGCGATACTCCGCGGACGTGAGCGCGCCTTTCCGGGCAACGAAGTCCTCACGTGGATCATGCGTGAAAGTCTGAAGAACAACCACGCCGCCGGCAAGGAGGAGGAGGAACATCACGGCCGCGGATCGTTTCATTCGCCTTTTCCTTCGATCCGATGCGGCCAATGGGGCGGGTGATGACGAAGTATGACCGTTCATGATGACCTCCCACCGTCGCGACAGAGAAATCCGTACTGCGCTAATATAGCGCCCACCCTGTTCTGCATCAAGCGGTCGCTACGAGCCTCACCACGTTTTGATTTCTGTTGATCCTTCACGATCTTCAAACATCTTCCGTCAATTGATCGAAATCCGAATGAATGCGACCCGACCCCTGTTCCTCACAATCTTCGCTCTGACGCTGAGCCACACGGCGCTTGCGCAAGCGATCCTGCCGGACCCTAACGATCCATGCGGATGCTTGGGGGGGAACGCCTTTCCTTCATTTTCGTCTGTCGCCGGGAATTGGGGATACGGGTACGATTCACTCCTCGCTGATCTCGACCGATGGAGGGCGTCCCCGTTCGTCTCCGTCGATTCGATCGGGGCGAGCGTCCAATCGCGGACCCTCTTCCGTGTGACCATCGAAGACACAGCCGTTGCCACATTGCCCCGGACGCGCATCTGGATCCATGCACGGACGCATCCGGGGGAGGTGCAGAGCACGCACGTCACGAACCAGATGATCGCGCTGCTCCTCTCGGACAACGCCATTGGAAGGGCGCTCCGCGGACGCTGCATCTTCAATATCCTCCCCCTGTACAATCCGGACGGAGTGGAACTCGGCCTCGCACGGCAGAATGCACACGGGATCGACCTTGAAAGCAACTGGACCGCTGTTCCCGGAGAACCTGAAATGCAAGCACTACGCGCTCACTTTCAGCTCTTGATGACCGCGTCGAATCCCATCGTCATCGCCCTGAATATGCATTCTGCCCTCTCCTGCAAGCGGTATTTTGTCTACCACGCCGAAGCCGGGACCTCCGCCGCCTTCGCGGCAATGCAACAGCAATTCATCGGCGCGGTTAGGGCGGCCTACCCGACCGGGATCGAACCGTACACGTACTACGTGAGCTGGACATCCGGTCCGGCAACCGTGTATCCCGAAAGCTGGTTCTGGTTCAATCATGGTGCGAGCGTGCTCGCGCTGACATATGAAGACATGAACTGTACTGCTGCGGGCGCGTACGATACGACCGCGAAGGCGATTCTGACGGGCATCGCAACCTATCTGGGGATCCCAACAGGGATCATCGCCGAACACGACAATTCCAGTGTACCCGCGAACTCTGAATTGGAACACAACTTCCCGAACCCATTCAATCCGGAGACCGTGCTCTCGTACCGCGTGGCCGGGACCGGAAGACAGTCACTCTTCGTCAGACTGACCGTCTATGATCTTCTGGGTCGTGAGGTCGTGAAATTGGTGGAAGGGATGCAAGCGGGAGGGACGTATCGCGTTCGCTGGAATGCAGCGGGGCTGCCCAGCGGGGTGTACATTTCCAGGCTCGAGGTGGGTTCGCAGAGTTTCTCATCGAAGATGCTCCTGTCGCGCTAGCAGACGAACGGTTCATCCGACATCAGAGCGCCCGGCGTAGTTTCCGTGGCGCTCTTCATTGCCTGATGGAGTCAACGTACGAGTGCCATCTTCTTGCTGATCGCCGTTTGACCCGCCGCGAGCCGATAGAGATAGACCCCGCTGGCTAGTCCGTCTGCATCGAAGCGCACTGCATGGTGGCCGGCAGACTGCCGATGTGAAACGAGCGTCCGCACACGCTGCCCTTGTTGGTCAAACACTTCCAGCGAAACAGCCGCATCCGTTGGGAGGAAGTACTCAATCGTTGATGTGGGATTGAACGGATTCGGATAATTCTGATTCAGGCGAGGTTGTTGCGGGATGCTGCCAGCCGGCGCAGATCGTTCCACACCTGTGGGTGTGAGCGTCACTTGTTTTGATTCCCACACCAAAGAGGGCGACTTGAATCCCGCATTCACGGTGTAGGTTCCGGCACCCGGAGCCGTTAGCGTAAATGGATTTTGAGACGTTGAATTGTTGAGGGCGACAACAGTGCCACTGCCATCTACGAGCTCGCCACCGACATTGCCGCTCGTCAAACCAGTGAGAGTGACCGTGACCGTCAACCCATCTGTCGAGGCTGATACAATCCCACTCTGCGAGGAGTGGCACCCGCCGCCTCCGCATCCTGCGGTTGTCCCATTAAAAGATGGGCGCGACTCCAAGGAAGTCGAAGGTGAAAGAATGTATACAACGATCCCAACCATGCTGAAAACGAGCAGAGACCTCATGTGTAGCTCCAAGGAGGAAGGGAATGAATTTGGCGACGCCTCACCTTCTAATCGAACCTCATTCAGATGCCTGGAGTTCCTCTCCCCCTAATAAAAATGAAGCCCTGACATGGAATCAGGGCTTCTGAGCAATTATGGGCCTCATACGGCGATCACATTCTACTTGCCCTCGGGATTCACCTTCACGAAGTCCTTGATCTGCTCTTCCACCTTTGCCTTGTCGCCGACGATGACTAGCGCCATGTCTTCATCCCGAATGTACTTCTGCGTTGTCTTCTGTACATCTTCCGGCGTGACCGCATGGACGTTCTTGACGTAATTCGACAGATAGACATCCGGCAACCCATGCAAACGAAGATCGTTCAGTTGTCCGATGATCCCTTGGCGCGTCGAATTCTGAAGAACGAACGTCCCTGCCAGATAGTTCTGGATCCCCTTCAATTCGTCCGCAGATGGCGGCTCGCTCTGCAGCTGATTGATCTCCGCAATGATCTCCTTCAATGCAGGGCCTGTCACTTCTGTTCCGACATCGGCAACTTCCGCCCAAAACGCAGACCGGTACCGATTCGAGACCATACTGTACGGGGAATACGTGTATCCCTTCTTCTCACGAATGTTCGACGTGATCCGCGAGGCAAATGAGCCGCCCAGGAGCGAGTTCGTCACCACCAATTTCACGTAATCGTTGTCGCTCTTGTCGATGACCGGAAGTCCGAAATAGATCGTCGATTGCGGAGCGCCCGGCCGCTCCACGAGATGGAATGACTGCCCGGTGCGGGCTTTGGGGACGTTGACCAGCACCGCCGGTCCCTTCTCCCACCCTTCGAACGCTCGCCGGATCGCCTTCTCGATCACCTTCGCATCGAATACCCCCGCAACGAACACCGCTGTGCGTTGCGCGCCAAAGTTCTTCACGTAGAATCCCTTGACGTCGTCGATCGTGAATCGTTCGAGGTCCGCTTGCTTCGGGAATACTCGTCCGTATGGATGGTCCGGATACAACGCCCGCATGAACGCCTCTTGGGCGAGGCTTCCCGGTTGGGCGAGGTTGACGTTCAGGTCGCGAACGCGTCCGACCTTGATACGCTCCAGTTCCGATTCCGGAAAGAGCGGATTCCGAACGACATCCCCTATCAACGCTATGAACTTCGGTCCGAATTCCGACAGTACGTCGCCAGAGATGGTCGACTGATCCGGCGTCACATTGATGGAAACGTCCCCGCCCATCTGCGCTGCCTCCTGAGCGACCTGTGTTGCCGAACGCGATGTCGTTCCTTCCTTCATCATATCGCCCACCACATCCGCGAGCCAGACTTGGTGCGCTTCCTCGTTCACATTCCCTGTCCGCACGACAACGCTGACGGTGACTTTCGGGATCGTTCCGAACGGGACGAGAGTCACGGCAACACCGTTCTCGAGCGTGAATTGCTGCTTCTGGGGCAACGAGAAGTCCCGTGGCTTTCCTCCTTCCGGGGGCAGTTCCTTCTGCGCCCAGCCAAACGATGATAGAAACGCGGTGATCACAATCGTTTTCACAAGAATGGATTTCATGGCCATGCTCCCTTAGGATCCCTGCTTCGGTTCGATGATCAAGATCGTGCGATTCTCTGCGCGCAGGAATTCCGCCGCCGTCTTCTGAAGAAGTTCTGGAGTCACTTTGCGAAATTCGTCTTCCAGGGTATTGATGCGCGCGGGATCGTCGTCGAAGAGCGCGAATGAAGCGAGGAGGTCCGCCCGGCCAAATCCAAAGAATCCGCTCACCTCATCGTAGAAGCTGGAACGCAGCTTGACCAACGCCCGGTCGAGCGTGGCGCGATCCACCGGCTTTGCGATCACGTCATCGATCACTTCGTCCCATGCCTGTACGATATCATCGGCACTCACGCTCTTGTCGTGCAGCAGGCTTGCCATCCAGAGCATCGGACCATTGTAGTTGTGCATGTTTCCGAGCAGGTTGATCCCGCCGCTCACGCCGGCGGTGTACCCTTTCTTCTGAACAAGGTGTTCGCGGAGTTTGCTGTCGTCCCCTTGCAGGAGGATCTGGTCCAGCAATCCCATCGCATAGAACTCGGGGGTCTTTCGTTCGGGGACGTGATAGGCGATCGCGAGGGCAGGCCTATTCGCCAGGGTGTCCTCCTTGATGACGCGCTTCTGCTTTTCCTGCCGTGGTTCACTCAAGTCGGGCTTCGAGGGCTGGGGAGCGGCAGGGATCGCCGCGAAGTACTTCTTCACCATCGCCATCGCTTCCTTCGGATCGAAGTCCCCGACGATCGCGAGCGCTGCGTTGTTTGGCGCGTAGTACGTCTTGAAGAACTGTGTTACGTCTTCGAGCGTCGCCGCCTCGATGTCTGCCAAGTCGCCATAGAAGTTGTGTGCATTGTACCAATTCGTATTCGCATATTGCGGCATATCGAGCCACGGGAATCCGCCATACGGTTGGTTCAGGACACTTCCACGCACCTCGTTGATGACGACGCCCTGCTGGTTCGTCAGATTCTCCTGCGTGATACTCAGTCCGGACATGCGGTCCGCTTCGGCCCAGAGGGCTGTCTCCAGTTTGTGAGCAGGGACGACCTCGAAGTAGTTCGTGAAGTCGAATCGGGTGGAACCGTTCAGGACTCCGCCGTTGCGCTGAACCAATTTGATGAACTCCATCTTTCCCAGGTTCTTCGAACCCTGAAACATCATATGCTCAAAGAGATGGGCAAAACCGGTCCGGTCCTTCGGTTCGATGCGGAATCCGATGTTGTAGTAGACTGCGACAACGACGGTTGGCGATGTGTGATCCGGCGAGAGGATCACCTTGAGTCCGTTGTCCAGCTTGTGGTATTCAACGGGGACGCGGAATCCTTCAGCACCGACGACCCCAACCAAACAGAGCAACGCGAGGAAGGCGATGACGCTCCTTCGGTTGCCGGCAAGATGATTGCGCATAACGACCTCACGACATGAGTGGAAACGATGATCTGCAAAGACTGCTGATGGCCATAATACGCAGAAACCGCCCCTTCTTCTACTCCCCTTCAGGATTTTGTGACGAACGGAATGTCAATTGATTTTTCTCGATTACGCCAGTACATTGCAGAAGCTGTTTCGCACCCCAGCCCTCTCACCAATTCGCAGGAGGGTGTCATGAAGAGCGCATTCATACAGCTTGGCAAATTCGTTCTGATCGGCTTCATCGGCGTGGTGGGGAGTGTGACCCTCGGTCTCATGATGCATGGCATCGAGGTCCTCAAGCCCGAGGGAATCAATTTTGCGTATGTTGCCTTTGGCGCGAGTGGCGCCTGCGTCTTTGCCGTGTATCATCTGCGGGGCCTGTCCGCCTCGCTCGGCGCCGCAATCATCGTCAGCACCATTCAATTCCTTGCCGCATCCACCTGGCTCCCAATACGCAATTCTTTCGTCTGGTCCTTTGGCGTCAATCTTCCGGTCGTATGGCTGGCATTCCTGTTCGAACGCAAGCTTGCCGTCTTCCACTGGGGCAAGTTCATCGTCGTTGGCCTGGTGTACGGCGTCATGTTTGTCCTGTTGACCTTGGTGGTGGGTTTGCTCCAGGGAGTCGAGGCAATGCCGGCCGCCATGTTCCAGCAGAATTTCCTTGACGGCATGCTGATCGGGTTGGGGATGGGATTGGGCGTCCAGGGCGCGGAAGCGTTCATCCATTCGATCGAGGCACACGCAGGAAAGCGATAAGACTCCACCCATACTGGAGGACACGCTCTTGGTCGGGCAAGCCGATGGCCCTCAATGAGTCCGACATACTATGCACAGACGCATCTGGGCCATCGGTCTGTTTTATTGTTTCTTCCCTCCGCTCGCAGAGGGACAATTCTCCTCGTTCGCCTCAGTTTCATACGGCGGCCATACCAATCCCCTTTACAATTATCAACGTATCCGGGACAACCTGACACAGGGCTACCTCGAGGCACGATACTCCGCTCCGATCAGAACGGACCTCTTCGAAGCGGCATATGTTGGCGGGTTGATCCTCTTCTCTGACATTACGGACCGTAATTATCTCGAACATCGCCTGCGATGTTCGTTCGTCACGAAATCCCAGATCTCATTCCCGGATTCCGAGCCTTCCATCATCCAGTTGCAGCCTCTGGACGATTCTAAGGAAGAGCCTGAAGAAGAAACAGAGGTTTCCACGGATGACGATTCCGATGAGGCACCGAGCGATCTCGATTCGACCCGGTCACACTTCGAGATAGCGTTGACAGGCAGCGCCCGGCATGACAAGCTAGCCTTTCGAGAATTTGACAACACTGGTCTGACCTTAAACGGCAGCTACCGGTTCCCCCTTCTGAAGGGGACGACGCTCCGGTTTTCTCCCGCGACAACGTACCGTTCCTATCGCATTCTTCCCGAGCTGTCAAACATTAGTGCGATCCTCGCCCTGACTCTCCGCCATCATCTGCGCGGCGATTCCTGGATCGGTGTCTCATTCAGCGCTGGAGTGAAGCATTTTCCAGATGAGACCTACGACACGACGCGCTTCGAATCCCTCCGAACGTACGTCGTGAAGAGCACAGGGAAGGGGAAGGCCGGGGCGAAGCTTGTTGTTCCATCGGAAAAGGGGCTTTTGGTCAATGCATCGACCACGACGTCGACGCAGATCAGCGCCGGGTCTCACATCTCCTGGGCACGCGATGGTTCTCTCCTCGAACTCGAGGCCCTGTTTCGATGGAACCCAGGTTCGTCGATCCGGTATCTCGCACAGTACACGAACACGTCAACGTTGACGGAGGATATATACCACGACCAATTCAGCTACGGCGGACCGGAATTGTCTCTCTCTTACAAACAGCGGATCGTGTTCGGCATACAGGCGATCATCCGGATAGAAACTGCGCGGCGCGATCATCTTGGTCCCGCATTCTCATTGGATGGCGTGCAATGCTCGGACCACCGCCAGGATCTTCGCAGTTCCCTCGAGATCTACGTTTCCCGCTACATTCAACTGAACGAATCACTCGGCCTGGACCTGGCTCTCAGTGGGGCCGTGCTTCGCAACCAATCACAAGACGCGTACAATGATTACTCTCTCCAACAACTATCGGTCAGTCTCGGAATCGGATTCTTTTAGAATGGCTCGAGTCTATATCTGCGCGGCCATGCTTCTCATCACGCTGATCAACACACTCTCGTATAGTGGTGAATGGCGCTGGCGACGCCCGCTCCCACAGGGAAACACGATTTGGAAAGCTGCGCCCGCGAGCGATCGGGTGCTGTTCGCGGTTGGAGACCATGGGACGATCCTCGTCACCTACGATGCGGGTCGCAATTGGTATCTGCAATATGAAGGCATCACGGACAATCTTCGCGACCTCTTTGTCCACGACACCCTTCATGCGTTTATCGTCGGCGATAACGGCATGATCCTGAGAACCACCGATGGCGGGTTTCACTGGCTGGAGATCGCATCAGGCATCCAAGCGGGATTGAATTGTATCGACATCCATGATCAGGCTATCGCTCTCGCGGGCGGAGATTCCCGCACAATCATTCGTTCGACCGATGGCGGATCAACGTGGTCCCAGACGAACCTTGGCACAGGCGGATATGGCGGAACCGTCAATAGCGTCGTTTTCAAGAGCCCCTCTGAGGCATGGGCGACCGGTGCGACATCGGGTACATACAGCGGCGGGATCATCTATAGAAGCCTCGACAGCGGTCAAACCTGGACGACTGTGAAGACGCTCACCGCATCAGGCCTTCGAGTTCGTTTCTCTCCCAGCGGGATAATCGGATTGATCGTTGGCGTCGGAGGAATGATCCAGCGATCGACAGACGGCGGGACAACCTGGAATTCCGTGACCTCTGGGACATCATACGGGCTGAACGACATTTTCTTCGGTACGAATTCTGAATGCTACGTCGTAGGCGACAATGCGACGCTCCTTTCGTCCACGAATGCAGGAGCAACTTGGACGGCGCAGCCGTTCGCCTCGCTGTACGCTTCGCTCAACGGGCTCAGCCGTGTCGGATCGACATTCATCGCCGTTGGGGAATTCGGATTTCTCGCGAGCAACGAATCGGGCACCGCTTGGACCTATCTCAACAATGGCGATCATGCCGCCGTCAACTGGGTCACGTTCGCGGACGAACAGCTCGGATATGCTGTCGGACAATACGGACTGATCGTGCGCACGACAAACGGCGGAGAGACATGGCAGGACATATCCAACGGTATAACGGGCGATTCGTTCTACGGAGTGAGCACTTGGGGAAGCCACGTTTGGATCGTGGGCGACCTCGGTGTGCTTCTCCATTCTTCTGACGCCGGAATAACGTGGGAACAGCAAACAACCAATACAACTCTGACCCTTCTCAGCATTCAATTCATCGACGGTCAGAATGGTTGGACCGTAGGCGATCAGGGGATGATGCTCCGAACAACCGACGGCGGCAGGAATTGGCTCCCCGTTCCAACAGGCACGACATCCGTCCTATTCGGGATCTCGTTCTCCTCACTTGGCGTTGGTTTCACCGTCGGCGACTACGGCGTCATGATGCGTTCCCTGCCCGGCGGTTCTTGGACTCCGATTCCGTCGGTCACATCCGCTGCTCTGTTCTCCGGTCAATTTCTGAACAACGTTGACGGATTCTGTGTTGGGGGAAACGGAACGCTGATCCGGACGGCGGATGGAGGATCGACCTGGACACAAATCCCAACGGGAACGACCCGGAATATCTACGTGACGGATGGACATGGTCTTTCCTCGCTCTGGGCTGTGGGCGATACAGCGTATATCATTCATTCCACCGACGGAGGGTCAACGTGGTTTGCTGAATTTGGCAAAACCGAGTATGACCTTTTCGGTCTGTATGTGCACGACGATACTACTGCTTGGATCGGCGGGGATAACGGGACGATTCTTGCAACGGGTTCCGTACCACAAGGCACCAGCGGAATGGGACTGGTCGGGCCAGAGAAGGACCTGCGGCCGCTCAAAAGCTACCTGTCGGCGAACTATCCAAATCCATTCAATCCCACCACTTCGTTACGAGTCTGGACATCGGAATTCGGACATGTACGACTGTCGGTCTATGACCTCCTCGGCCGAGAAATCGCTATATTGCTGGATGAGGAACGGCCTTCGGGGTACACCCACATCCATTGGAATGCGGAGGCTCTCACCAGTGGCGTATACTATTGCATTCTCCGGACGATGGGCGAATCATGGACACGCAAGCTCGTCCTCCTGCGGTGAGGAGTTCTTCTAAATAATGGTATCCATCACTCTGATTCGTCAGGAACACATCATGTCAATGCATCGGATGCTGTGGTGCGCGCTCTGCTTCCTCGGGACCATAGGATGTGCTGTCAAGCAGGACATCTTCCTCCAGGACGCAGAAAGCCGTGCGGCCGTGAGTCAATTACCGGTCTTCGTCTCCTCACCAAATCAGGCGGGGCGTATCGCCGTCTCAGGGCGCGTGCATGTCGATCCGGCCGGGACGGTCGAAGCGCTCGCGCGCGGGCATTCACCGGTCAATGCGGCCGGTATCTATCAGCTCGATACGGTCCGGAATGGGAACGACGTTGTCTTCAAGGAGACATCCGGTGCGAACGTCTACAAGTTTGGCGGGAAGAACTTTCGCTGGACACCATCACGGGTGATGGCGGGATTCGACCTGCAATACTTCCCGTCGGACCGCTCAGCTCTGACACTCGGCATCGATTACGCGAGCGGCGCGAGCCGAGCCGCCTGGGGCGGACATCTTGGATTCGGATTGATCCGGATGGGAGAGCGAAGTGCTTTGCGCCTGGACGGCGGCATTCAGTGGCGGAAGGTCGATGTCAGCGCGCTGACGGCCGTCCGGACGGACGTGTATTCCATCTTCGGAAATTCGACGGACAACGTCATGCTGTACTATGACGAGATCGAACAGACCAATCTGGACTTCTACGGGGGGATCACGTGGAACGCCGTGAACGACGACCGGATCGCGAACCTCTTCTTGAGCCTGTTCATCTCGCGACAAACATTGATGGACATCCAACCGCGATCCGCTGCGCTGATGTTTCCTCTCTACACGACCATCGCCGTGAACGATGCTCGGGCGGACATCACATCAACGAACGTCATCCTCACTCCCGGCGTCATTATCACGCTGGATGAGGATCAACGACTGATCATTGGCGCCCGGATGACCAATTGCTGGGTCGGCGAGTCAGAGGAAGTCGTCAGTCGCTGGGCGCCCTTCATCCAACTCGAGGCCGTGTTCTAGCTGCCCGACCATCCCGCAAGGCGGGCGAACAGCGCCCACGCAGCATACGCTTTCCGGTTTGCATTCAGCGGCTGTGAATGCGCGGAGGAGCAGTCATACCATTGCCCAGGGTGGGCATTCTGCCAGTCGACCGCCCAGTTTTTATCAAGGGATCCATTCCCATCGGAGTCGTAATCGCAGTTGTCATTCGGCCGTTTGTCCCCGTAGTACACACCGTCAGGATCGTACGATTCGATATCTGCGAAGTCGTAGAGAACCTTGTTGTTCGCCCTGCAAAAGGCACGGATCTGCTCGTTACGCAGATGTAAATTCCCTGTCAGGCCTGTACCGTCCAAATGCCCCGTCATATACACAAACCACACGGACGGGAATTCCGATTCCAGCGCATTCATCAGCTGAAGATAGAGGTCGATGTCCCCGCTTGACGCCGAGCTCACCTGTCCGCACCAGGACCACATGACGACGTTGATCGTCGGATTGGCGTTCAGATAGTTCCTCGTCGCTACCGCCCACGCTGTCCGATCGGGATTGCCGAGATCATACGCGCCTGAGAATGGCGTGTCGCGGAGTTGAAGTGCGCTATCCGCTCCCGTGGAGTTGAAGCGGTACTGGCTTCCTTTCCAGGTGACGAGACCACTCATCCCCGTGATCAACTGGCTTCCGTGCGATGTATGTCCGTAGGCGATGCGCAGATCGCTTCTTGCCTTCCCGATCCACGCTGAAGGGATGCTTGCCAGCGTGGTCGCTTGATGGTCCATCACCAGAGTGCTTGTCGGCCCAGGGCGGTCATCTGTCGTCGGCTCGGTCGCGTTCTTTTTGCACGAAGAGATGCCAACCGCCAGCATGAGAACCAGCTGCAGATACAGGATTTTCGAAACAGAGTTCATCGTGGTCTCCGTCTTCTGTTAATCATTAAAGTCCTCAATCCGCGGATAACCCGCTGTATTCCCCGTCACACCCACCTCCGGTTTGTGGCATCTTGCTTTCTTCCCAAGTCTTCCGTTCTTTCCTTGAGTGCTTCCACCTTCACCTCACCTGGAGCCTCGTATGCCCGCAATGAACCGTCGAACTTTTCTTTCCGGCTCGCTCGCCGGGACAGCCGTATCCCTCATCGCTTCGCCCGCAACGGTCCTCGGCAATCCTGCGAACTCCCTGCCTGAAGGGAATCCCATCACCCGCAAGCTCGGTAAGACCGGAATCGAACTTCCGATCGTCAGCATGGGAGTCATGCGGGCAGATAATCCAGGACTCGTGCGAGCAGCGCTGAAAGCAGGAATGATCCATCTGGACACTGCGCACGGGTATATGAAGGGAAGGAACGAAACGATGCTCGGCGAGGTGTTGAAGGAATATCCGCGCGATTCCTTTGTGATCGCTACCAAAGTTGGTCCTGAATCTCCCGAAACGTACCGCGCGAAGTTCGAGGAAAGCCTCCGTCGTCTGCAGATGGCATATGTTGACATCCTCTATCTCCACGGGGCATCGTCACGCGGTGATGTTCTTGACGAGGAAATGCTCGAGACGCTCGTGGGACTGAAGAAAGCCGGAAAGGTGCGGCACATCGGACTCTCGACGCACCGGAACGAGCCCGAAGTTATCCAGGCAGCGATCGAAAGCGGCGTCCACGAGGTCGTCCTCACCGCAATCAACTTCAAATACGAACGACTCGACGCCCTGCGAAAGGCCATCGCCGATGCCGCCGCCGCCGGGATAGGCGTTGTGGCCATGAAGACCATGGCCGGTGCATACTACGACAAGGCGAAAACGAAGCCGATCAACTGCAAGGCGGCGTTGAAATGGGTGATGCAGGATGTGAACATCACCACATCCATCCCCGGAATCACCTCGTATGAGCAACTCGAGCAGAATGCATCACTTCTTTCAGACCTGACGATGACAGACGAAGAGCGGGTTTCACTCGAAGCAGGTCGGTCAGAGCGCGGCCTATTCTGCCCCGGGTGCAATGAATGTGTTCCAGCTTGTCGTCATCAGCTTCCAATTCCGGATCTCATGCGAGCGTATATGTATGCGTACGGCTACTCCTCCCCTTCCATAGCGCAAGAGCTCCTCACCGACCTCGCGATTCCCCCTCACGCATGCACCGATTGCACCTCCTGCACCGTCTCGTGCCGGAAGGGCTTCGACGTGGCGGATCGGGTTCGCGACGTGACACGGCTTCTGAACGTACCCGAGGAGTTCCTCGCATGACGCTGAACATGCGTACACCGATGCTTGTGTTGTCGTGCGTGCTGCCGCTCTTGATCACCATCGCGTGCTCACAGGAGGCAGAACGGCACTTCCCCGACATCGCATCGTGGAGCAAGACCGTGACGCCGGAGCAGTACAAGCCGGAAAATCTCTGGGACTTCATCGATGGCGCCGCGGAGATCTATCTCAGCTACGGATTCGAAGACTTGTCCCTCGCCGAATATACACATGCTTCCGCGATAGCCATACGGGTTGAGGTGTATCGCCACCGCTCGCACGCGGACGCATTCGGCATCTATGCGCAGGAACGCAATCCCTCATACCGGTTCATCGATGTGGGCACGCAGGGGTACATTGAGGAAGGAGTAGTGAATTTTCTTGCGGGCACGTACTATGTCAAGCTCACGACCCATGAGTCGGGGACCGAAGCACAGGATGCGCTCCTGCTGATCGCGCATGCTATGGACCGGCACCTCGCTCAGCCGCATGGTTGGCCGATGCCGCTTCGGCTGTTTCCGGAGCGCGGCAGGATACTCAACAGCGAGACCTACATTGCCGAAAGCTTCCTGGGGTATCCGGAACTTCGCTCCGCATATGTCGCGGAATACGATTCACTCTCCCCTTACAAAGTCTACCTGCTGATCGGAGATGCAAGCGGTCGATCCCCACATCCACTCAACACGCTTCTTCGGGCGGTTGCGCGCGACGATGCCCGCCCCGTCCCCGAGTCAACGGTCGTTCGAGTGGACGATCCCAATAATGGCCCGCTGTATGTGATCAAGGTTGGAGTGTCTGTGGCCGGAACGCTCGACTGCCGCGAAGAGGAACGCGCCAGAAGGGTGTTAGAAGATTTCGCAGCGCGGCTGAGCAAAACCCTCCGATAGCGTCAGCGCCCAAGCACGGTCTTCAGCGTGCTCAAGAGCGTCTCCCCCTTGTACGGCTTCTGGATGAAGCTTGCAACACCGGCGGGCTCGAAACTCGCCATCGCCTCCGTTTCCGAGTAGCCGGAAGAAACGATCACTCGCACATTGGGATCGACGGCGCGCAGTTGCCGGAAGGTTTCTTCGCCGTTCATACCTGGCATCGAGAGATCGAGGAGAACCGCGGCGATCTGATCCCGATACTTCCGAAACATCGCGATCCCCATTTCCCCGCCGTCCGCTTGCAGGACCTCAACGCCAGCCGACTGCAGAATGTCGACGACCACATCACGCACGAACGATTCATCGTCGATCACGAGGATCTTTCCGGAGACATCCAACAACACCGGCGAGAGCGCTTCTGCTCCCTGTTTCATCTCGGGAAGACGTGCCGGGAGAGCGATCGTGAACGTCGTTCCGGCACCGCGTTTGCTTTGGACCTTCAACCCTCCGTTGTGTCCACGGATAATGCCCTGCACGGCGGATAGCCCGAGTCCGCGCCCCGTGAATTTTGTGGTGAAGAACGGGTCGAAGATACGGTTCATTGTCTCTTCATCCATCCCCACGCCGGTATCTTCGCATTCCAGCACGATGTATCGACCACCGGCCAGCGGATCTCGCGTCCCCCCCGACCATGCTCCATCCCCGGCCTCGATCTCCTGCATGTGCGTCCGAAGATGAATGGTCCCCGGCTTGTCGCCGATGGCTTCTCCCGCATTCAGAATGAGATTCATCACCAGCTGCTGCATCTGCCCGGGATCCGCCTCGACGTCCCACAAATCATCCTGAAGTGTGCACGTGATCCGAGCGGTCTTCGGGATGGAGACCTCGAGGAGGTGCAGGTTCTCCTTCAGGAGGTCGTTCAGTTGGAGACGCTTCACTTGAAACCGGCCGCGCCCCGAATAGGCCAGAAGCTGCTGGGTGAGTTCCGACGCCCGCATCGCCGCCCGTTCGGTCTTCTCGATATGCCGTCGCGCCGGATGCTCGAGGTCGACCTTGTTCGACGCCAGAGCGATCTGACCCAGGATGGCCTGCAGCAGATTGTTGAAGTCGTGCGCGATCCCTCCGGCCATCACCCCAAGGCTTTCCATCTTTTGCGCGTGTCGCATCGCCTCTTCCGAATGCTGGCGCTCCGTGATGTCCCGGTTGATCGACAGCACTGCGCGCTTCCCCTGGAAATCGATCACCGAGGAGTTGATGAGCAGATGGAGGGCAGAGCCATCCTTCCTCCACTGCACGCTTTCGAACGCCTGGTATGTACCACTCTGCATCAGGTCGCGGATCTGTTCCTCTCCACGCACAACGTCTTGCGAGATGGTCTTCAGGCTCATGCCGATGAACTCATCCCGCGAATATCCATAGAGCTCCGTCGCACGACGGTTGACCTCGAGTACGACCTCTGTTTCCGGTTCGAAGATAATGATCGCATCGTTCGCCATCTCGAAGAGGTTGCGATAGTGCAGCTCGCTTTGACGCAATGCGTCCTCGGCCTTGTATCGCTCTACGATCTCATCTTCCAGGGAATTCGTGTTCCTGGAAATGGTCGCAAGCACCCGGTCACGAACTTCCGCGACATAGTACTCCAGCAATGCGATGCCCAGCATCGCGCCGAGAGACGGGATGATCCCGGCAAGCGCATCGGGCAACGCGGGGCGCTCGCGGAGCAGGCCCAACGTGTAATGGGCGGCGAGCGAGATGCCAAGGATGATCCACATCGCGGTTCGATCGATCAGATGCGAAGCGAGCAGCACCGCGACAACGTAGAAGAGCATCGAGGTGGAAACCATCCCACCGACGACCGTTCCATAGATCCCCAGCAAGAGAAAGAGGACGATAAGGATGAAGGGGGCAACGTGTCGGAAGCGCCATGTGGTCGACCAAAGCCCAAGCGCAGTGGCGGCACTCAAGGATATCAGAACCGACAGCGGTTCTGTGGAGAGAACGCCGAACGCGACGAAGAGAGCGACCGCGGCAGTGAAGAGGAGCATCGACACGAGCGCGCGAAAGTACAGGACGCGCGTCATGTGACGGCGAACCTCTTCCTCCGTGATCAGGTCGATCTCGGGGAGGTTCCAGTAGGTTTTTATGAAGGAACGAAGCACTCAGCGTCCGATGGTATGCATGAGAGACACTCACCGCACCGGCGAACCTCTGCCTGGCGCGGAGACGGTTCGCGATCGCAGTCGGGGAACTGCAGCAACCGGGAACTTCGGAAGAGCGGATTCCCCCATGTGGGTACACGGTAAACGCCTCAATATGCGTTCTCCTTTATTTTATTGCAACCTTTTTCTATATTTGTATGTTTTGGTATTCTGAAACGCCCTATCTGCCCATTTCTGGACAATGACTGGATGACGAGTTCAATCTCAGCCCTTCCTGCGAAGCAATCAGACCGCCTCCTCGGCCTCCCCCCCGATACACTTCTCAAATGGTATGATGAGATGCTCCTGATCAGGAGATTTGAGGAGAAAGCTGGCCAACTATACGGGATGGGAAAAATCGGCGGATTCTGCCACCTCTACAACGGGCAGGAAGCCGTGTCGACCGGCTCCGTTGGAGCGATCACGTTGGATGATTACGTCATCACGGCTTATCGGGATCATGGCCTCGCCATCTCCAAAGGGGTCGATCCCAAAGCGATCATGGCGGAATTGCTCGGCAAGCACACAGGCACGACCAAGGGCAAGGGGGGGTCGATGCACATCTTCGACCGCACAACCAACTTCCTGGGCGGACATGCCATCGTGGGCGGCCACATTCCCATTGCGGCCGGTGCGGCGTTCGCCAGCAAATACCGCGATCAGCATCTCGTCTGCCTCTGCTTCATGGGAGATGGGGCGACGAACATCGGCGAGTTCCACGAATCGCTCAACCTCGCCGCTCTCTGGAAACTCCCGGTCATCTATATCATCGAGAACAACAAGTACGGAATGGGTACTGCCGTCGACCGTGCCTCCGCCGTCGAGGATCTTGTGAAGAAGGCCGCGGCGTACGACATGCGAAACGAGGTGGTCGTCGATGGTCACGATGTCCTCGCCGTCTACAAAGCCGTGAAGGCTGCCGTCGATCACGCGCGCGCAACATATGAGCCTAGCCTTCTGGAAGTCGAAACATTCCGCTTCCGCGGCCATTCGATGTCCGACCCGATCCACGGTCACTACCGTTCGAAGGAAGAGGTGGAATCACAGAAGAAGCTCGATCCCATCACGGTGTTCGGTACTGTGCTGATCGAAGAAGGACTGGCGACCGAGGAATACTTCGAGTCCGCCGACAAGCGCATCAAGGCGATCGTGGACGAATGCGTGACGTTCACCGAGAACAGCCCCGAGCCGCCGCTGGATGAACTCTTCAAAGATGTGTATATCGACTGACGAAGGACCCGACACATGCCCGTAGTGAGTTTTCGAGAAGCATTGAACCAAGCGATGGATGAAGAGATGGCGCGGGATGACCGCGTGTTTCTCATGGGGGAGGAAGTCGCGGAGTATAACGGCGCCTACAAGGTCAGCCAGGGATTGCTCGCCAAGTACGGTCCCCGGCGGATCATCGATACGCCCATTGCCGAGGCGGGATTCGCCGGCATCGGCATCGGCGCCGCCATGGTCGGTCTTCGTCCGATCGTCGAATTCATGACATGGAACTTCTCGCTCGTCGCGTTCGATCAAATCGTGAACCACGCCGCCAAGATGTTGTCCATGTCGGGTGGACATTTCAGCGTTCCCATGGTCTTCCGCGGACCCGGCGGCGCCGCTCACAATCTCGCGGCAACGCACTCGCAGGCGCTCGAATCCATCTACGCCCACTTCCCCGGCCTGAAGGTCGTGATGCCTTCGAATCCGAAGGACGCGAAGGGTCTTCTGAAGACCGCCATTCGCGATAACAATCCCATTATCTTCATCGAGAGCGAAGTGATGTATGGCGAGAAGGGAGAGATTCCCGAAGGCGAGTACACGATTCCGCTCGGCGTCGGTCAGGTGATGAAGGAAGGGACAGACGTCACCATCGTCTCCTGGTCCAAGATCCTTCAACACGTGACCGTAAAGGCCGTCCAGCGCCTCGAAGACGAAGGCATCAGCGTGGAACTGATCGATCCCCGGACCATTAAGCCGATGGATTGGGAACTCATTTTCAATTCCGTCCGCAAGACGAACCGATTGGTGGTCGTCGAGGAAGGTTGGCCCTTCGCGGGCGTCGGCGCGCAGATCTCCCATGAGGTATCGCGCAATTGTTTTGACGATCTCGATCATCCCGTCGAGCGCGTCACGCAGGAAGATGTCCCGCTCCCCTACGCCCACAACCTTGAAGTCGCATCCTTGCCCAATATCCAGCGCGTCATTCGCGCAGTGCGCAAGGTGCTGTATATCGACTGACCCGAACGGAAAGATGAGTCTATGGCGACAACGATCCAGATGCCGAAGCTGAGCGACACCATGACCGAGGGGCTCATCCTGAAATGGGTGAAGAACGAGGGGGACAAGGTGAAGCAGGGCGAGATCCTGGTGGAGATCGAGTCCGACAAGGCGGACATGGAGCTGGAAGCGTACGATTCCGGTGTATTGCGCAAGGTCTTCGTTCCTGCAGGGGGAAAGGCTCCCATCGGCGCACCCATTGCGATCATCGCTGCGCCGGACGAGGACATCTCAACGCTGTTGGCGCAGCCAACGCAGCAGCCGATGGATTTGAAGTCCGAAGCGCCGGTCGCGTCGTCCGCTCCTTCGGCGCCCGCACCTGCTTCATTGCCGGAAGGACGTCTAAAGGCTTCTCCCCTTGCACGGAAACTCGCGGAAGCCAACCGGATCGAGCTACGGACCATCAAAGGCTCCGGTCCGGAAGGACGGATCATCAAACGCGATATCGAACCGCTTGTCTCGGGAAGATCAGCATTCGTTCCCGCGCCTGCCGGCGTCGTTCCCTCCGGCGAAACGAAGGATGTTCCGCTCTCCCCCATCCGCAAGACCATCGCCAAGCGGATGACCGAGAGCAAGACGACCGTTCCACATTTCTATGTGACGGTCGAGATCGACATGGCGAATGCCATCTCGTTCCGCGACCAACTGAATTCAGCGTCACAGACGAAGATCAGCTTCACGGACATACTCGTCAAGGCCGCCGCACTCACGTTGATGCGCCACCCGAATGTGAATGCGACGTATCTGGGAGAGTCGATGCGGCAGTACGGAGATGCGCACGTCGCCGTGGCGGTCGCCATGGACGACGGGTTGGTCACGCCGGTGCTTCGCAACTGCGAGCGGAAGGGCATCTATCAGCTCAACACCGAACTGCGCGATCTCGTCGAACGGGCCCGCAATCGGCGTCTGAAGCCCGAGGAATATTCGGGTGCTACCTTCACGATCAGCAACCTCGGAATGTTCGGCGTCGAGGACTTCGTTGCCATCGTCAATCCCCCCGAAGGCTCGATCTTGGCCGTGGGTGCGATCATCGAAAAGCCCGTGGTCAAGGAAGGGCAGATCGTGATCGGCAACACGATGAAGGTGACCCTTTCATCGGACCATCGGATCATCGACGGCGCGGTCGCAGCCCGATTCCTTCAAGATCTCAAGCGGCTCGTGGAGAATCCGGTACTGATGCTGCTTTGACCAGGATTCGGCACGCTGTACGGATCGAACCCGGCCGATTGTGTCGGGTTCTTTTTTGAGGATGCACATCATGCCTACGTTTCGCGAACGCCTGCGGCTCGAGATGTCGGGGCCTGCCATTCCTCTCATGGCGTTCGGTGTCGCCATCAACCTCACCGTCGGGCAGGTGACGTCAGCGCTCAAGATCCCCGTCTATCTCGACTCGATCGGAACAGTGCTCGTCGCGGTGCTCTGCGGTCCGTGGGCCGCTGCGTTGACGGGATCTCTCGCAAATATCCTCGCCTCCTCTTTTGGCAGTCCTGCCATGATGTTCTTCATCCCGGTCGTGATCGCCATCGGACTTTGGACCGCGTTCATCGCGCGTCATGGTTGGTTTCGCTCTCTCCCGCTCGTCGTCGTGGGGGGAGCGCTCCAAGGGATCATCGCCGCGCTCTTGTCAGCTCCCATCTCTGCGTACGTCTTTGGTGGAACGATGTTGTCCGGCACCGACTTCTTGGTCATCTTCTTCCGTTCGCTGGGAAACGACGTCTTCTGGAGCGCGCTCTATCAGGGTCTCACCTCCGACCCGATCGACAAGGTCGTCACATACATCATCGTCTTTCTCACCGTTCGCCGACTCCCGCAGCGGATTCTGACCCGATTCCCTGGTTCCCGATCGCTCCTCAATCCGCAATGATCGCCACGAAACTTGCCTTCGTGCTGTTTTGCTGGACGGCAGCGTTCGCTCTCCCGACCGCAGTTCAGGTGGTCTTCATGCATGCCGCCTTCGTCCTCGGACGCTTCCTGCCTCTCTTCCGTCCGTCCAGCGCTCAGGCAAGAAGGCTCTACGTGCGATTTCTCCTGTACGCAGGTCTCCTCAGCGCCGTCGTCGTCATCCTGAATGCCCTCTTTGTGCGGAACGGGGAGGTCCTGCTCGACCTGGGTATCGTACAATTCTCACGGGAGGGAGTTGAATTCGGTCTTCGCGTTTCGGTCCGACTGGTCCTGATGTCCACAGCAGTGTTGGTCTTCTTTCTCTCCACACCGCTTCGTGACCTCGCCGCGTTCCTCGATTCCTCCGGCGCTCCTGCAGTCTTGACGTCGGTTCTTCTTCTTTCACTCGAGTTCCTGGAACGCCTTCCCCAGCGCATCGAGCAGATCTTCACGGCGCAGGAAGCGCGCGGTGCGCCCGTGCGTGCCGGCTTCGCCGGTCGGTTCCGGAGTCTCTTCTCCATCCTCGGACCGCTCATCGTTTCCTCGATTGTGGAAAGCGTCGAGCGAAGCCATGCGCTGGCGTTGAGGGGTTTTCCCGCTCCACCCGAACATCGGATCCGAATCCGCCTACCACTGACCATCCCGGCATGGTCGTTGATCGCAGGGGTCGTCGCCATGGTCGGTTGGAAACTCTGGGAGTCGTTCCGATGATCGCCTGCCGGTCACTGCATGTTGCGTATGGAACGGGACAACCCGATGTCCTTTGTGGTCTCTCCTTCACGGTCCCCTCCGGTTCGATCTGCGCCCTCCTGGGCCCGACGGGTGCAGGAAAATCCACCTTGCTGCACGCCTTGAGCGGTACGCTCGGCATGTTCCACCATGCAGCACAATGTTCAGGATCCGTTACCGTCAACGAAGAGACGTTTATGCCGGTCCCGCGCCGGGTGCTCTTTCCTGCCGTCGGGATGTTGATGCAGGAGCCACACCTGCAATTCTCCGGTATGGCGGAGACGGTCGAGGGCGAACTCAAATGGACTCTCGACAACCTCGGGATCATCGGCGACGCGGCGCAGAAGCAGATCTCGGTCGCGCTTGACCGCTTCGGCTGCTCGACATTGCGGGCGAGGACGCTCCGGTCGCTTTCCGGAGGGGAACTCCATCGCATCGCGTTCGCCTCCGTCCTGGTCGCGCGTCCATCTGTGCTGTTGCTCGATGAACCGGTCGCTTCTCTGGATCAGAACGCCCGCGCGCAGGTCGCACGGCTGCTTGATTCGCTCCGAGGAGACGCCACGATCCTCTTCACGGATTCAGATCCCGATCTTGCGATGCGGCTGGCCGACCGAATCATCGTGCTCGACTCCGGAACGCTGCGCCTCGACGGCAGCCGCAAAACATTCCTCGATACCGTTGATGCATTCGGCGACATCCTGACGGTGACGACGTGGCCTCGTGTTCGTGAACGATTCGCAGCATCCGGTCTTTCGTCCTTAACAGCGCGCCGTCTGCGAAGAAGCCTCGGGCAGACATGAGCATTCTCTTCGACAATGTGACCGCGCGCTACCCGAACGCGCCGCAGGATGCGCTGCGGAATGTCTCCTTCGCGCTTCCGTCGTCCTCATTCGCCTTGCTCGTGGGTCACAATGGCGCCGGAAAAAGCACGCTGGTGCGGCTGATGAATGGGATGATTCGTCCGAAAGCGGGAGTGATCGCGGTGAACGGTCTTTCCACGGACGGCATTCCAACATCCCGGCTCGCCGCTGAAGTGGCCGTGACATTCCAGAACCCCGCCGATCAATTATTCGCCCCGACCGTCCGCGATGAAGTCGCTTTCGGCCCTCGCAACCTGCGTCTCCCCGGCATCGATGATCACGTCAGCGATGCGCTCGCGCTGTGCGGGCTGACGAGTGTCGCCGACCGTCATCCGTACGATCTCTCCCTTGCCGAACGGAAACTTCTCACCATCGCATCGGCCGTCGCAATGCAAACGCCAGTCCTCGCATTCGACGAACCCAATGCCGGATTGTCCCAACCAGAACGTCGTCGGCTGCACACGATCTTTTCAACGTTGAAAGCACGAGGAAGGATGCTCCTCGTGATCAGTCACGATCTGGGACAATTCCTTTCCCTGACGGACCGGATCATTGCACTGGATGGCGGGTCGCTGGTCTACGACGGAACGCCGTCCGGCGTGTCTGATGCGGAGAAGATCCTGCGGAGAACGGGAGTGCGCTTCCCGTTTTCGGAGCGAGTGGTACAGTTGCTGGAGAAGTGATGGACTACTGGAATTCCGTGGAGAGCCGATAGCGGAAGATACAGTTTGCCGTGGCGTCGGCGACGTACAATGTGCGATCCGTGAACGCCATCCCCGTCGGATTCTTTAGCCGTCCCCCCGTCTTGAACCCGCCGAACGATTCGTTTCGAAACGCCCCCTTGCTGTCGAACTTGAAGATGCTGTCTTGCGCCGCGTCAGCAATGAAGATATCTTTTCGGTTCCCGTCGATGACCACCGCCGTCGGCATGATGAATCGGTTCGGTCGAACAAATTCGATGAAGCGCTGATCCTGCAGCGCCGGATCGAATTTGGGGAGCCACCCTTCGAAGTCCGGCGCGCTGGTGTACACCATCCAGATCGCGCCGTACGCGACTCCTTCCGAACTTTGCAGAAGGACGAAGTCACGCGAGTTCCGGAACATCCCGATGCTGGTCGGCTTGTTCATGTCGGTGATGCCCGTGCCTGCCCGCGTCCGCAGATCGCCCACCGGCGTGATGAATTCGTCCGCCGCATTGAATCGCAGCAACCGTGTATCCGGGTCGATGAAACTGCTGTTGTCGGGACCTGTGCGCAAGATGAGGTACTGATTGTCCGGCAATACGCCGATCCCAACGAACCGGCGTCGAGGGCGCGCTGGTTCCTTCCACACCGTATCGAGTTCCGCGGCCGCCAGATCGTGTGCCGCCGCCACGAGTCTCAGGCGAAAAATCGCCCCGATGCTGTCGCCACTCGCTTCCACCACGACGCCGCTCACCAGGAGGTCAAGCCGCTGGTCCTGCCCGAGCGCCATCGGTTGAAGGATGGGCCGTTGGCCGATGATCGTGCCGGCAAGGTTCATCATCACGATGCGGTTGTTCCGCGTATCGGCCACGTACATGAGCTGGTCATTCCCGATGAGCAGATCCTTCGGGCCGTCAAATCCCTGAAACGGTGGGAAGATCTCGATATAGCTCGTATCGCCGACCACGTACGATCCCCTCGCGTCGGCGAGCGTATCGAGCGAAAACTTCGAATCGCATCCGCCCGCCAGAAGAAGGGCGACAAGAGCAGCAGCTATGGAGATCGTGCGCATCATGAGATCAATACGTGACGGAAAGCGAGAAGCGATGAACGGCTCCCAGCAAGTTGAAATTGGTGTACGCATAGTCGAACGCGACCGTCGTCAGGTCCAGCGGTGCGCGAACGCCCAAGCCGGCAGAGTAGTCGTCAGCGGATTTTGCGTCAATACCCAGGAGCGGCTCGCCGATCGTGCGCTTCAGCCCGATGCGAAGCATCAGCCAGTCGTTCCAGGCGTATTCGGCGCCAAGACGGACATTCTCCGCATTGTCGTTGGGATGATTGAGCTGGACCGATGTCGTAAGCCGATGATTCTCGTCTTGAAACGGTTCGAACGCGATACCGAACTTGAACACCGTCGGCGGCGAGAACGGCTGGAACGAGGTCACCGTAGTCCCATCGAGGAGCGTTGCCATCCCCGACGGCGCAACGTCGGGACCGAAGTTGCTGACGACCACGCCAAGGCGCGTTGAACCGAGCCCTGTCCGATACACGGTGCCCAGGTCGAACAGGAGGGTCTGAATCGTGACCGCCGCCAGATTTTCCTGGACGAAACGGATTGTTGTACCAAAGCTGAACTGCTCGGTCATCTGGCGCGCGTACGTGACCCCGATCGCAAGGTCGCTGTACCGGAAGTACGCGCCCGTTCCCATCGGCTGCGTTTCCGTCCGAACCGGCATGTCATCCGTCCGGAGCGAAAGCACGGAGACGCCAATGACATCTGCAGCGGTCAATCTCCATGTGGCTCCGACGAAATCATGTTTGAGTTCGACCAGCCATTCCGCGTGAGCAACCATTGCCTGATTCTCCCGCAAGCCAGTGAGGCCTGCAGGATTCCAATAGAGCGCCGAGGCATCGTCAACAACGGCAGCCATCGTCTCTCCAAGAGCCGCGCCGCGTCCACCCACTCCGATCTTCAGGAACTGAAGGCTGGAAATACCGGCCCTCTGCCCGCCCAGATTCGGCAACAGCTGTGCGAATGTCGTCGAGAGCACGCTGATGAACAGGACGATATGGACGATCAACTTCCGCATGCGTTCGCTATATCATGATTCCTTTTCCCGCCAATCTTCAATCCGCAATCCGCAATTCCTAAAACCTCACCGCCAATCCCACCCGGAAGTTCCTCGGCTCGAGATATCGCGCCGGGTTGTACGGATATGGTTCGATGGGTGCTTGCAGGTCGGGATACAGCGGGTCGTTCCAGCTGCTCGGCGTCGGGTCGCCGTATGAATACGCGTCGCCTGTCACCGGGTTCAGGATCTGGACATTCTTCCGATCGAAGAGATTCTCGATCTCGATGCTCAGGACGATCTTCACCACAGACAGATCAAACGATTTTTCAACATTCAGATCGACTGTCAGGATATCCCGCCCGACCTTGCCATACAAGTTATTGATGTCCGAACGATAGATCGGACGCCCCGTCGTCGCGTCGGACCCGACGAAGATCTGCGGCGTATAGCGTCGCCCCGATTGATAGAAGAGCCGGGTGAAGATACTGACATCGTTCAGGATCCCTTCCCCGAAGCCGAAGAGAGGTTCCCCGCGCGGCGCGCGGGCGTTCAGCACCAGAGAACCCTGAAATGGCCGGTCCCAAACGAGATATGTTTCCTTGACGTTCTCTTCAAGTCCCTGCTGGATGTTGAACAACGCTTCCGTCGCCGACGAGCTTTTGCCGGTGCTTATCGAGTATGAGGCCGACGCCGTCGCTCGCAGCCAGTTCGAGAACCGCGTCTTGTATTCCACCTCAACCCCGCGCGAGCGCGCGTAGTCCAGGTTGATGTAGGTCGTGTAGCTCCCCGCCGAGAACCGCGTTTGCTGCACGCGGACCGACCGCGCGGTGATGTAGTCGAAGATGTCCTTGTAGTAGGCGGTGATGCTGAGGACGTCGTTCTCCGTCAACTGATTGCGCAGTCCGAGTTCATACGCGACGGTCGTTTCGGGATTCAGGTTCGGATTCCCGATCACCTGGAACGTCGACCGTGCGACGCTGCGAAGGAGTTTGGAGTAGACGAACTGCGGACGCGGGAACTTCGAAAAATGCCCATAGGAAAAGAACAGCGTCTGATTGTCCGAGACCGGGTGGGCGATCGCGAGACGCGGGCTGATGCGTCCCTTCCAGCGGCGACCGAACAGGTTGTACGTATCGCGGAGATACTGCTCCCGGATGACAGGGCTGACGAGGGATTCCTCATCATTCCGCACCGCATCATCCACGTACTTTCCGGGGAACCAGAAGTCGAACCGCAGACCGAAATTCAGGATCATGCCCCCCGCCGTGAGGTTGTCCTGGGCATAGAGAGCACCAAGCACCGGGCTGACGGAATAGATATCGTTGTTGTATCCAAGCGGGCGCACCCAGGGACTGATGATATCCACCATTTGCATGTTCTGGAACCGCGTCTCGAATCCGGTCTTGAAGCGGTTTTGCTCGTCGAAGTTGCTCGTCAGGTCGAGCTTCAACGTCCACTCCTCAACGAAATGATCCCGCCACACCGACGGACTTCCCGTATCGTAGAACCCGTCGCCGGGGATCACGCCGATCGTATCGCGGTCGCTGTTGTAGTAGATGATGGGGAACGTCACCACATCCCGCGGCTCACGATACTGGTCCCAGTACCGTCCGTTGGCATCGCCCCGCACATGCGCCGAATACCGGCTCAACCGTAGTTCGTAATAGGTCTTCGAGCCCAGCGTGTGGACGAGCTGCAGCGCGTGCTGCTGGTTGATCTGAGTGAATGTGTTTGCACTGTCCGGAATATTCTGGAACAGGAACTGGTATCCGGGCTGCGGCTCCTGACGTTCGAGCGTCGTCTGGATCGTCTGGGTGTTCTGATTGATGGCCAGCGAATAGGAGAAGGTGTACGAGAACTTCATGGTCGGGGTCGCTTTCCACGTCAGCTTCGAAAGCGAGGACCAGTTATTGCTCCGTCGCGGCGACAGCCAATCGGTGCCGATGAGCGACGAGGTCAACCCCCCGGGCGCCTTCAAAACCGTTCCCGCGGGCCGGCCTGATTCATCGGTCTTCTCAACCCAGCGCGTATAGCCATCCGCCAGGTTGACGTTGAAGTTTGTGAAAATGCTGAATTTGCCTGGGACATCGACGCCGAGCGCGGGAAGGATGAACGCGGTTATGGGCTCCGGACCGCCAAGAGAGAATTCGTAGATATCGGTGTTGCCGTTCGAACGATCGTCGTCGTTGAATCCCAGATGGTCGCGGCGGTGAGCAAGCGAACCGCTGTATTCATCGCTCCCTTCTTTCGTGGTGAAGTTCACCACTCCCGATGTCGCTTGACCGTACTCAGCGTTATAGCCGCCGGTGATGACCTCGACCTCCTGGATCGCTCCCGGGGGCAACTGCAAACCGAAACCTGTCCCGGAGAGCGGATCCTGGATCGGCACGCCGTCGATGAGGACCGCGGTCTCGTAGCTTCGTCCGCCGCGGATGTGGATCTGGTCGTCCGACTTGACGACGCCGACCTGCATCGCCACGACGTCGGTGATCGTCTGTACTGCGGCCGCCGCGAGATCGTCGCTCTGGATCGACCTGCGGCTGGCGGTTTCTTCGATATCGAAGAGCGGACGTTCGCCCACCACGACAACTTCCTGGCCGAGCGAAAGAGACGTCTCTTCCAAATCGACATTCAACGCCGTTGTCTCTCCTGCGGCAACGCGGACGGCGGAAAACTGCATCGCCTTGTATCCGAGAAGTTTCACTTCGACGACATAGGTTCCCGGGTTCATTCGTTCGATGGCGAAATTGCCATCGAAGTCTGCCGCGGCACCATAGTACGTCCCCTTCACGAGGATCGTCGCACTCGGAAGCCCCTCCCTGGTGGCTTTGTCGATCACGCGGCCCCGGATGCTGCCGAGCTCTTGTGCAGACGCCGTGCCGGCGAGCGTGCAAAGAAGAAGCGCTATGGAGGCGAGAGAGTGGCGCATCACTGCAACCCAAATTCCTGAATGAGTACGCGCTCGAGGAACGCCGACACACCGCTGCCTCCCGACGTTCTTCCGTCGAGAATATGCAACGGAATTCCGAGGAACACGAAACGGCGGGTGTTGTCGATCAGGCCGAGCGCGGGCATCCCCATGTACCGGATCGGTACGCGGGCATCCGGTTGGAGCTGATAGATCACTCGTGTGTCCGCCCGCTTGTAAACAGGTCGCAGATTGACAAAATGGAAGTTCACCGGTTGGCGAAGCACGTTGAGCGAATCGGTCACAAGAAGCGGGAACGGTCCTCGTGCATCGGTGGAATCCGGGCGAAGCTGATAATTCTTTGGAATGAGGCGATCGACCAGCGACGGGTACGAAAGGGGCGGAATCGTCATCGAGGAAATGCTGTCGATGGGTGCGAAATCCCGAAGCGCTCCGCTCGGGTCGGTCGCGGAAGCAAATTCCGTCGTGTAGAGCACCTTTCCGCCGGAGGACGACGCCCAGTAGTCAGAAAGCCCGTACTGTGCGACGGTCAGGGACGGCGTCTGGTCTGTGTACCAAATGACGGCATCGAACAGGCGTAGCGTCTGGGTGAAGGCAGGATTCAATTGCTTGATAGGAGGCACGAGTGTCCCGAGCCTTGTCGCACCTCCCCCCACACGAATGTCGAGTTCATCATAGTCCGCGAACGCACCTCCTGCGACCGATGCGATAGCCGTTCGATAGAAGCGGCGAACCTCCGATGAATCCGGCTTCTGATAATCAAGCACGACAAGCAACTTGCTCTTCGGCTTCTTGACGAACCATGGTCTCGTTCCGCGGGGAAACTTCGTCGAGGGGCTGTAATCTCCCGCCACATCCCGCGCCTGAACGAACAGCTCATTTCGCGCATTGAGCCGAAGTCCCGGGATCGTACCGAGGAAGAACAAGTTCGGCGAGACGCCCGAATACATATCTGCATCGACGACGGTTGCCGCACCGTCGCTTCGTGTCCGAGGAACGATCAGCGTTACCGTCGTGACCGATGCCGGCAGCGCTCTCCAACTCGCAGTCGAGGTATCATTCAGCGCGATGCGATAGGACGCGATGGTCGACTCGCCGTCCGGGTCCGCACTCGTCCATGAAAACGTCGCCACCGTGAACGTCGTTTCGGGCTGTTGGATCGTGACGGTCGGGTCCGCGGGATCAGTCATATAGTTGACTTCGGGCGGACTGTTCTTCGTTGGGAAGACCTGTCTCGCGCCGGCCGCGTCGTATGAACCGACAAGACCCGCAATGAGCGGCTCGGAGGCATCCCGCACACCATTGCCGTTCTGATCCTGGTACGGCTCTGGTGTGAGCCTGACGCGTGCCCCCGGCGCCAATCCACCTTTGAAAGTATTATCCACAGAACGCACAACGACAAGAAAGTTCTGCCGGGATTGGCGCAACGGAAATTGGAGGATGCTGTCGGTCGAGGTCACATAGGTGTAGGTCAGTGTATCCGGAGTCGGGATGATGGCGAGGTCAGGAGAGGTCGCAAGCAGGTAGCCAATGACATAGCCGTCCTGGTCTTCACCCCACCATCGGAGATGTTGCTGGCTGATCCCTTCCGCGATGGTGCTATCGGGGGACAGCCAGAAAAACGTCCGCGGCGGCGCATTCGGCTTCAGCTGGTTCGGATACTCCTGAACGCAACCCGCCAACGCAAGGAAGATGGCCGCAAACGCACCGACCGCTTTCCATCCTCTATATGTCATTGCTCCTCTCACCAACTGCCTCTTGCGACCTCCTTCTCTCTACTCATTTCTCCCTACTTCCTACTCATCCTCATTTCACAAACATCATCTTCTTCACGAGCGCTTGCATACCGTTCTGCACGCGATAGAAGTAGACACCGCTGGAGAGACGACGCGCATCGAACCGAACGGTAAATTCACCGGCGGGTTGATGCTGATTCACGAGCGTCGCGACTTCCTGTCCCAGGATATTGAACACTTTCA
>Ga0105103_10000151_pt1 | contig 37109 bp, 50 predicted proteins | sample PPLLaktember2015_2_FD_79107 | JGI IMG/M metagenome (GOLD analysis project Ga0105103, IMG submission 79107) | Freshwater sediment microbial communities from Prairie Pothole Lake near Jamestown, North Dakota, USA - PPLs Lake P7 Core (6) Depth... | ecosystem: Environmental > Aquatic > Freshwater >...
GATGAGCTCGAGGCCACAGTTAATCAGGTGCGTGTGGCCGTCGCCAGAGGAGAGGTCGAGATATCACCAAACTGTAAGCTACTTATACGAACGCTGCGTTCCGGTACTTTCAACAACACTCGAACCGACCTCGATCGCACGCAGACGCTAGGCCATATGGACGCTTTCATGGCTATGGCTTACGGTATCAGACACGCCGTCAAAAACAACCCTTTTCCGCTTTACAACGGAGCAAATCCAAGTACACACTATATTGATACAAGCAACCCAGACATGACAAAATCGGCTAAAACATTTTTATCAATCTTTAAGGTATAAATATGAGAGATTTTAACTCGTTTAACGACAAAGTTTATTTTGCAGCGGCTCCCATTGATGAGATAGGCGATAGGCTATCGGGCAAAGTATCAGACTACTATCAATATCTGACAAGCTCAGCGCTAGTGGATCTGTGGCGGCGCTCTTATTATAGTTATTACGGTCTAATGGAAGACACGGCTCTTACTGGCTTTGGCATTTTTGCTATCGGAAGGATCAGAGCTTCGGGTCAAGAGGGTGAAGTAGCAAGCATCAAGGTCAACCACTATCGTAACCTTTTAACTCACATGCTCGTGCTTACCACAAACGAGAAGCAAGCGCTTAAAACGAGAGCTGTCAACAGTGACTCGGACTCGCTTGCAGCGGCTTACTTGGGCGATGGCCTGATAGAGTATTATTTTAGGGAAAAAGCTATCGACGCTGAGAACAAGGACGCAGTTGAGACGGCTTTGATATTCGGTGAGGCCTATGAGCGGCTCGATTGGGATCACTCGCTTGGCAATGATATCGGCGTGGGTCCAGACGGCGCCGCAATGAAGGAAGGTGACGTCACTGTAAAAGTTTACACTCCGTTTGACATCATTCGAGATGTAACCGACGTGACAAACAATTTGAACTGGCATATCTGTCATGACTGCAAGAATCGGTTTGATCTTGCTATCAAATATCCTTCCGTAGCAGAAGACATTCTCAACATCTCAACAGATATTACAAGCGGCCGGCGCTATGTAGATCCTACTAAGATCATTCCAGCGGCGGGAGTCGGCACGAAGCACACGGATTTGATCGATGTTTATGAGTTCTATCACAAGAAAACACCAGCGGTTCCCGATGGCCGTTACACCATCTTTTTGCAAGATGGAACTGTGCTTTTCGATGGTCCTATGCCTTTTGAAAAATACCCCATTGTGAGGATCGCAGGAGCTAACATCAAAGGAACTTCGTTTGGCTACACGATTGGCTTTGACATTCTAGGCATCCAGTCGATGGTTGATAAGCTTTACTCTGTGGTGTGCTCCAACCAGCTTGCAGCAGGAATGCAGAACTTCTGGCAGCCACCAGGTAACGGCTGCACAAGAGTACAAATTGCTGGCGGTCTTAACCTTATTGAGTCAGTTATCAAGCCTGAAGTGCTCGAGATGCTATCGACTCCTCCAGAGATATTCTCATTCATTGAAAAGCTCGAGCGGATCATGGAGATGCTTGTCGGTATATCATCGGTCAATCGTGGTGAGACTCCAGAGAACTTGAAGTCTGGTACGGCTCTTGCTTATGTGGCATCACAGGCGATCACTTTCAGCTCTGGGCTCCAGCGCTCTTATGTGAACTTGCAGCAAGATATCGGAACATGTCTTCTTTACATACTTAAGGACTTTGTGCCAATCGAAAGGCAAGCAGTAATAGCAGGTCAGTTCAACCGGCCGATGCTTACAAGCTACACGGGCGACAAGCTCAATAAGATCGATAAAGTTGTGGTGGAAGCGACAAGCGCTCTGTCTAAAACTCAGGCAGGAAAGATCCAGATTGCACAGGATCTCTTGCAGTCGGGCCTTATTCGCAGCACACGAGAATATCTCAACGTGATAACCACAGGACAGATCGACACCATGTGGGAATCTGAGATGAGCGAGATTATGCTCGTTAAAGCGGAAAACGAAGACCTTCGAGCTGGCAAGACGGTAACTGCGCTGGCATGTGATGATCACAAACTGCACTGGCTCGAGCATAGAGCGATCTTGGGCAATCCCGAAGCTCGAAATAATCCACAGCTGATTCAAACTACACTTACTCACATGGTGGAACACCAGCAGATGGCAATGCAGCTTCAGATCGAAAACCCACAGCTTCTAGCGTGGATGGGCGAAACTCCTATGCCTATGCCTATGCAAGCTCCGCAGCAAATGGGCGCAATGGTTAATCCACAAAACCCAGTTGAAAAACAGGCTGAAAATGTTAACGCTCCCGCGGCTCCAAACATGCCTAAAAACGCAGATATGGAGACAAGAGGAGCTTATGAGAAGCAGCAAGCTACACAACAACAGCAATAAGGAATAAACATGGAAAACGTGACTACAGAACAAACCGGCGGCGAGATTGAAACCAGCGGAGATTCTGAGCTTAGTGTGCCAGCGGGAATGAATCCCGCCTACGCTAAGGCAAACGCAAAAAAAGCAGCAGCTAAGACAGCTCCAGAGCCAGAAGTGACAGAAGTCGAGGAGAAGGCGACAGAGCAAGAAAAGAAGGTAGAGGCAGCGCTTAAAAAGCTCAAGATCAAGGGCAGAGAAGTTGAAGTAGACGACAGCAAGTATCATGAGTTTGCGCAGAAAGGTGCGGCAGCTACCGAGACTTGGCAGGAAGCAGCAAAGATGAAAAGGGATGCAGAAGCTTTTCTTCATGAGCTCAAGACTAACCCGCTTAAGGTGCTTCGAGATCCTAACCTTGGGGTCGACTTTCGAAAGATTGCCGAAGAGGCCATATGGGAACAGATGCAAGAAGAGTCTCTTTCTCCTGAACAGATCGAGCAGAGAAAACGAGACGCAGAGCTTGAAGAGTACCGAGCTGAAAAAGAGGCCAAGAAGAAAGCATACGAAGAGCAAAAGATGAGCGAGCTTGATCAGCACTACTCAGCAGACTACGACAAGCGGATCACGGCCGCTCTTCACACAGCTGGACTGCCTCGCACCACTGGTACAGTTCGGCGCATTACCGACTACATGCTTAATGATGTCCGTAACGGCGTTGAAAGGGATATGGCTGACTACCTTGAGCATGTGCGCCAAGACTATATGGCAGACTTCGCAGAGTTCTTTGATGCTACCGACGGCGAAAAGCTCAGTAAGTTCCTTGGCGATAAAAACCTCAAGAAAGTGAGAGAGTCAGACCTTAAAAAGATGAAGACGACTACTCCGCAACAAGGGCATACCTTTGTGCCAGGAAAAGGCATGGTATCCAAGCCAGCTAAGAAGCTTGGCGGCGAAGACTGGGTCAAACAGATCCGTAAAGAGATGCTCGGCAAGTAATTCTTCTCATCCCACACATAAAATTAACCATACCTATTGGAAGCAAACGGGCTCTCAGTAGGCTCCTTCTATGGACAACCGACAAGACAACCTCAATAGCATAATTCCAAAACAAAAGTTTATAAAACATCAATTATTATTTTATTAGAGGTTAATTATGGCCGGTGAGAATACACTTACAAGTTTAAATACACAGTTCAAATATATCCAAGACAAAGCGCAAACTTTGCTCCCTCAAAACTCCGTCTTAATGACGCTCATTCCAGAAATTACAGAGGCGACTAAGGAGGGTCGCAAGTATCTGGTTCCAGTCCAACTTTCGCATGAAAACGGTATAACATACGGAGATGGTTCAGTTTTTGCCTTGAACAGCGCAAGTGCTGCTGCTTACGACGAGGTGGAAGTCGACGCCCAGCCAGTTATTTTGCTGACTCAAATTTCCGAGTCTGTTGCGAACAGAATGGCCAATTCGAAGCAAAGTTTTATCACGGAATCAACTTTACGTGCCAGGGTGATGTATGAATCTTTGGCGCGGTATCTTGAAATCTCCATGCTCTATGGCAAGTCCACAACCGGCTGGGGTACAGCTCTTTCAACTGCTCAAACTGGCTCAACCGTAGTCAACACAATAGTTATTGATGTTGCTCAGTGGTCTGGTGGTATCTGGGGTGGCGCCGTTGGTTCTGTTCTTGAAGCTTATCAAAACGCCAGTGGAACAATCACAAAGATTGCTGACACTGTAAACACAACTTGCACAGTGACCAAAGTTGTTGCTTCTACTCGCACAATCACTCTTAGCTGTGCCAGTGCAGCTCTTTCAGCAGCAATTGATACTGCAAAAGCTTCTTACACAGTATTTTTTGTTCCTAAAGGTGCTTATGAAAACGATATGGTAGGACTCGACTATCAGATCACTGGCGGCGCCGCTTATTTTGGTATCGATCCTACAGTTTACCCACTGTGGCAAGGTCAAACCTATGCTTGCGGTAGCGCTTCGCTAACCATGGCTAAGGTTCTTTCCGGTGCTGCTTTAGCGGTATCTGTTGGCGGTCTGAATGATGATGCTGTTGTGATGGTATCTGCTAAAACTTACCAAAACCTGAACTCTGACCAGGCGGCTCTTAGAATGTATGACTCTTCGTACTCTTCTAAAGAAGCTGACAACGGAGCAGAAGGAATTGTTTACGCAGGACCAAACGGCAAGTTGACTGTCATGGTTAACAACGTCGTTAAAGAAGGTGAAGCTTTCTTGATTCCTCCCAAGTATCTTTCTCGTGTGGGTGCTAAGGAACTTAGCTTCCAAAGACCTGGCAAGACAGACGAGTTTTTCCAAGAAATTCCAGGGTATGCAGGGTACTCCCTTCGTGCCGGCGCGGAATTCGCAGTGCTCTTATCAAGACCTGCAATGGCCGTGAAGTTTACTGGAATCGTTAACTCTTAATCGCTTTCCATGTTGAGCGGGGGTAAGCCTCCGCTCTTTTTTCATTAAAGGAATAAATATATGACAGCTTCATTGAACATAACGGTCAATGCCTCGAGAGCTGAGCTGAACGATTATATTCGTTCTTCGACAGATCCCAGAGGCGAGTGCGTAGCGCTAGAAACACTGTTTAGAAGACTTGCTTCTGGAACAATCAGCGGCAACGTAATTGCACAAAAAGCAGCAGTAGCAGCAGTTCGCGCAAGCGGCACTGTAACTCTTGTTTACTCCGATCTTGCAGCAAACGACACAGTAACCGTGGCTGGTATCACTCTGACTTGTGTAACCGGAACGCCGAACACTGTGCAGTTTAAAAAAGTAACCGACGCAACAGTAACCGCCGCAAACCTTGCAGCAGCAATAAATGCACTGGCAACAGTGAATATTTATGTCAGTGCAACAAGCGCTCTTGGTGTTGTAACTGTTACAGCTAATCAGTCTGGTGTTGTGGGTAACCTTATTACTCTTGCTAAGAACGCAGCGACACCAGGCGGCATCGCAGTAAGCGGCACAGCACTTGCTGGCGGCACAGGCGGCGCTAACTCTGCTCCCGTAACTTACTCACGAGGTTTATAAGGAGGTTTTATGCTGATAACACGGAATGAAACTCTTATTGACGAGCAGGTTTATACAAGTGCAGCAACAGTAAACTTCTCGATGAACGACTTCGATCAAGGGTCGGTTCATCTTGTTTGTGTTGATGCTACTCCAGTGGCAAAAGAATTTACCGATACAGATGTTACTGTTTTGGCTAACACAGTTACCATTGCAGCACATGGGTTTTTCACTGGCTTAAAAGTGGTGACAACGACTTCTGGCGCAGCTCCAGGCGGCTTGGCAGCAGGAACTTATTATCTAATTGTGGTTAACGCTACAACTATAAAATTTGCGACTTCTTTGGCTTATGCCTTAGCGGGAACTGCTGTTGATATCACTACAGCTGGCGGCGTGGGTGACACACAAACAATTACACCAGCAGTACTTGGTACCTGTGCAATTGATCTGTATGGCTCTAACACTGACACAGACTTTGTAACGCTTAGTGTTGGAACTGGAAACTTCACAGCTGGAACGCTGAAACTTCTTCCAATCGTGGACAAGTTTTACAAAAACTTACAGCTTGTTATGACAGTACCAGCCGGTGCTTTGAAAGTTACAGCTACAGTTTACGGCAAACAATATTAACCCAAGCGGGGATTTTATATGTCAACCAATATAGTTTATAACGGAATCGTCTATACTATCCCCGCGACTAATGATGTCGCTTGGGGAGACGAAGTTACTCGGTTTTTAACCGCAATACCTACCGGAATGCTAACTAAGACAGGAGGAGCTTGGGTTTTAACCGGCTCGGATCTTGACCTTGGTGATACATACGGACTAGCAGCCTTATATTTTAAATCACGCTCAGCAGCTATTGCTTCAACTGGCATACTAAGGCTTGCTAGGGCAGATGTGCTTGCTTGGCGCAATACAGCGGATGGTGATGATCTTGCTCTATCTGTGAACGCTTCTGACAGACTTCTTTGGGATTCTATCGAGCTTGTGGATCTCTCGACAGTTCAGATTTTAACCAACAAAGTGATCAACGCACCTGATAACACAATCATGGCGATCAAGGATGTCAATATTGCTCCAGACGCAGCAATATTGTACTCAAAGCTTCTTGTTAGTCCTGCAGAGATCCCATGGACGGCGGTTGATACCGTATTAAAGATAAAAGACTCTGATATCGCTCCAGATGCAGCAATTGCCGGATCTAAGATTGATGGTGACTTTGGTAGCACAGCAATCATCACAGCCGGTGGGCTCAGCCTTGGAACTACCTTCCATGTTACCCTTAAAGGCGATCCAAGCGAAGATTACGACTTTGAGTTTCCAGCAACCGACGGCACCACCGGACAGGCGCTTGCAAAATCAGCTGGCGGCGAGCTCGAGTGGGTATCGATTCCAGGCTTAGGATTGAATGATAACCACGTATTAGTTGGTAATTCATCAAACTTACCCTTTGCATTAGATACTTCTTCTGTTGGCGACATCTTGGGTGATGAAGCCACAGGATTAACAATAAAAGCTTTAGCAATAACCAACGCAATGATTAACGCTTCGGCGGGAATAGCATTCTCCAAACTCGAGGCTTTACCGCTTCCATTATCAGGGGGAACACTTACCGGACTTGTTAATCTCGATAACGAGGGTGTGAAGTTTGATACAACCGGCACTTCAGCGACTCCAGCTGTGGGCCAGCTTTATTACGACACAACCTACAAGAGTATGGCTTTTAAAGAGAGCACCGACACAGTGCTTCAGATCGGTAGAGAGCTCTATCTATACGCTAAGAACAACACTGGTTCAATTATTCCTGATGGCTCACTTGTTTACATAAACTCAGCGGTTCCCGACTTTCCTACAGTCGCCTTAGCTAGGGCAGACGCCGAAGCAACAAGCCATGGAACTATCGGTATGACTACCGAAGCTATTTCAATTGGCGGCTTTGGGCGAGTAACTACATTCGGTGTAGTTAATGGCGTGACGACAAACGTAGAATCTGACACAAGCTCGGGTCTTGTTGTGGCCGATGCAACCGATATCTATCTCTCTGCTGTACAAGCTGGAAAATGGGTAAAAACCGCTCCAATTGCTCCTAACCATGTTGTAAAACTTGGTATGGTGCAAAATGCTGGAGCTGGAGCTTCTGGCTCTGTGTTTATAAATGTAGACACAGGAAACGAGCTTGACCAGCTTCATGACGTGAGAATAACAAGCATAGCAAACAGAGACACGCTTGAGTACGACTCCTCGGCTGGATACTGGAAAAACAGGACTGATGTTAAGCAGTACACCAAAGAAGAAACTGGCTTTGTCAATCCAGCTGTAATTGCATTTAACTACGATAAAACTACTAGAAAAATAACTCTCAGCCATGCATCTGCTATAATTTATATGTACCAAGGAAAAGCAACAAGTCTTGGGACAAGCTATCTTACTACGGCTCATGGCACAGACTTAGACAAGAAGTATTTTTTATACTTTAATAGCGCCGGCGCCGAAGAGTGGTTCGAGTCTTTCCAAGGGTTCGACTACGGCGTTTATGTTGCTCAAGTTAATTACGGCACTGTTCATAAATTTTGTGTCAGAGAATGCCATGGACTTATGCAATGGCAGGTGTGGGAAGAGTTCCACAGAACTGTGGGAACATATATAGTAAGCGGCGGTCTTGTTCCAGCGGCGAGCTGGACAGCTAACACATATACAACCGTGGCGGTAACTCCTGCAATTGAGGAGTCAGTGATAGCCGACGAGGACTTGCAAACAACAGTTCCAGCGCTAACCGATGGATCAACTTATACTAGGCTCCATTTTGACTCTGGCTTGGCGGTGCTAACACCAGGAAGTGCTCTTCCTTTTCCTAACGATGGAACAAACATTCAGTACAACCAGAATCCAAGCTCTGGCACAGCTCTGACGGCGATCACAACTAACGCAAGGTTTGTGAACGTATATTGTGTTCATGTACCGGCGGCGGCCGATGCTGACTCGCAGGTTTATAGACATCTATTTCTTACCGGACAGCAAGTTTATTCAACTCTTGCAGCGGCGCAGGGCGAGGACTTTAGAACTATCGTTACAGGCGACTTAGCGATGTCGTTCCCTGAGTTTATTCCCTATGCAAGAATCACTTACGACAGGCAAACAGCTGGCGGATCTGGAACAACATTTAACGCAATGATACCTACCGGCGGCGTAAGCTACTTAGTGGGTAACAAAGCGGCGCTTGCTTCGGTCTCAGGCTTTACGCCGACAGATCATAACACACTAACAGGCAGATCCGACGCAGACTCTCACCCCGCTTCGGCGATCACCGGAACTGCGGTAACTCTTGCTGGAGCTGAAGAGCTAACCAACAAAACACTGACTGAAAGTATCATCAATAACTTCGCTGCTTTTAATCACGAGACAACGCCGGCGGCGGCTGCTGCTGGAACGCTGAGAGCTTACGCCAAAAACGACAACAAGCTTTACACCATGAACCCAGCTGGTGTTGAAGTCGTAGTCGGATCTGGCTCTGGAGTAAGTAGCGAGATAAATTACATTGCAAACTTTAACTTTGGTGAGACTGGCAACGGCGCAGTTCCTACAGGCTGGGCAGTTTATGCCGATGCTGCTGCTGCTACTCCAGTGGACGGTACTGGTGGATCTCCAACAGTAACCTTCACAGCTTCAACAAGTTCACCGATTAGAGGTCTTGTCTCTGCTGTGCTGACCAAAGATGCAGCAAACAGACAGGGCGAGGGTGCATCTTACGCTTTCACGATTGACGCCGTTGATAAGAGTAAAAAGCTTGGTATCAACTTTGATATCACGCCAAGCGCAAACTATGTCTCTGGTGACTGTAGAGTTTATGTTTATGACGTGACAAACAGTGCGCTTTTAACTCCAGCAGCAACCTCGATACCTAACGCAATCGGCACTTTTACCACAAGCTTTGATCTGACTGCTGGCACGAGTTACCGCTTCATTCTGCATGTGGCGAGCACGAACGCAGCAGCTTACACACTAAAGATTGATAACGTGAGTGTTGGGTACAAGCCTACTCCACAGGGTGCGGTTGTTGGTGAGTGGATGGTTTGCACTATGACAACCAATAATGTTGCCGCTACTGTGACTTCTAAATATAGGCGTGTTGGTGATTCAGCTCAATTCAATGTACGAATATTGGCAACGGGCGATGCGACAGGGATAGTTTCATTAAATTATCCTACGGGCATGACATTGGATACAACAAAGGTAGGCAGTTCAATTTATTCAGCTTTAGGAAGCGGTCGCCTTATTGATATAAGTACTACCTTTAGTAATGTAATTACAGTTATTACCGGAAACAGCGCTACTTCAGTAAGTTTCACAATGAACGGCGTTGCAGACCAAGTTGGTACGTCTTCGCCATCAGGCGGGTTTGATAATACTGACTGGATAGATTGTGAATTCACCGTCCCCATCGCCGAATGGGCCGGCTCTGGCACTGTGAATCTAGCGCAGAACGATGTTGAGTATGCGAGTAATGACGGTAGCGCCGGAACTGCTGCTAATACAACGTATTCTACCGGAATGTCTTATGGTCCTTCTGGAAATAATTTTGTAGCAGTAAATAGTACAACTGGTGGAAGTCAACAAACTGCTTATAAAGTATCTTTTCAATCACCAAGACAACAAAGCGATATTATAAGCATCGAAGTAACAGATTCAACAGGGCAATATATTCCTATATCCAACAACTCAGAAGGGAATTTAAGAGCTTTTGTTGGAGAAAGTAACTGCGCTTATGGTATGTCTTGGAAAGCTCATGCTACAGAATCAAATAGTATATATGTTTTATTTGGAAACAAAGGAAGCGGTCCAATTTCTACAGTGTATGCAGATAACGGAACTGCGTGGTCAACACTAACAGCAAGGAAATGGCGAGTTCGCAAAGCATCGGCCGGCGCAGCAGTTGGGTTCGGCGCTGCTACTTCAACTAGCTCTGGGCTTGTTGATACTCAGGCACAGACTTTTGCGGGGGTGAAGACTTTTTCTGGTGGAGCTGCTATCAAAGCTATCACGGCGGCAACAGCAGCTGGTGACATTGGTGAATTAAAAACTTTTACCAATGTCTCAGCACTTCTAGCGCAAGCGTATAAAACTCATTATTACTGCGATTTGACCGTAGGGAGATGGTTGTTGACTGGAACAGTCGGTGGGTCAAATACTGTCAACTCCCTGTGGATTTCTCTAGTTTTGTCTGATGCAGCGGATTCTGGTACAGGAACATATTTAGGAGATATTCCTGGCAATGGAACGACCACCGGAATAGGTGGCCCTGTGTGTCAATATCTGTCTGTAACATCCGATAAGAGATATTACATTAATGCCTATAGAAATTCAGGTAATGAGACTTTTGGAAATGGCGGTCAGATTATCGCAATACGTTTACCCTAACCTTGGAGGACTAGATGCGATTATCAAATTCGTTCATCCTCAGCCTCTCAGGCATCATAGCTCTGCTGACCTTAGGGTTAGCTAAGGGTATTGACGTGAGTATGTCTCTATCCGGTGTGGTGTTAAGTTACGTCGGTTCGAGAGCTGGACAAAAAGGGGCAATGGTGTTTGCTTCTAGCAGGGATGCTAATTCAAATACAGATGAGATAATACGCAGTATAATGAACTAAATTAAATCGAAAGGAATCACATGTTTTTAGATGAAACACAAAAAAAATCCAAAACTAAGGCGCTTGAAGACTTAATCAGCAAGCTTGATGTCATGGACGGCGAGAAAATCGACAAGTCCAAAAAGCCTGTTGTCGCTGAGATGTCAGTTACAGCTATCAAGCCAGAAGGCGAAGAAAACGAGCTTGAAGAGTATATGGGCAAAGCTGGACACGAGGGTGTTGAGGCAGCAGAGGAAAAATTGTTCCCAGCTGAGGAAGCAAGTGAAGAACAGGCAATGATTTCTCCCGAAGAAAAAGCTAAAATAGAAGAACTTTATCAAAGATATTGCAAATAAGGGGTCTTTATGACTGCTTACACAACAACGGACTTAATTAAGTCCGTGAGAGTCAGGGGAATGTTACCCGATGCTTCAGAGGGATCTTGGTCAGCAGAGAATATTTTGCTGCTAGCTTCCGAAGAGCTTCGTCTTAATATCATTCCTTTGATCCTTTCTGTGCGTGAAAAATATTATGAGACTTTTGTCGATGTTAACATGATAGCAGGGCAGTCGATCTATCAGATCCCATCACGGGCCTCTGGTGGTCTTTTGACTATGGTTCAGTACATCTTTAACCAAGCTGTAACTAACCTTGGTCCTGTGGATGCTTCGGCCGTATCGACAACCCATCAAGGGCTGTATCCAAGATCATTCTTCTTTGAAAACGATCACATTGTTATCTATCCGACGCCGACATCAAGCCAAGGTGTGCTTCGGCTCAGATATCCTCAGCGGCCGTCGCTACTCGAGCAGGTCGCAAACTGTGCTCAGATCACAGCTGTAGATCCAGTGCTTGAAACAGTTACAGTATCGGCTTATCCGAGCGCTTGGGCTCCCGCTATGACTGTGGATTTTATAAGCAACACTGTGCCATATACACCATACTGCTTGGACTATCCGATCAATGTTATCACGGCAAATAACTCTGACTTCACAATTAGCTTTGTGGATCTTCCTTACAACAGAGAGGGAGCTTTGCAGGTTAAGGTCGGAGACTGGCTTGCGCTTGCAGGATATACCCCGCTTCCTGAGATCATGAGCGAGTTTTTCCCGCTTCTAGCACAGGCGACAGTGGTTAAAGTTTTCGAAGCTACCGGCGATGAAAAAAACATGCAGCTTGCAGCGGCAAAGCTTAAATACTACTCGGATACTGCGATCAAGCTTATTACTCCAAGGGATCAGTACGGCAACAAAAAGATCAAGTCTGATTGGAGGAACTGGTAATGGCGCAATCGCTTCAAACGAAGATCAGAGGTCTTTACACGTTTCCCAACGACTTTAGCGGCGTACCTGAGGGGTCGCTTTCCAAGGCAGATAACATTGTGATAGACAGAGACTCTATCGCAGAGCCAAGGAAGGGTCTTACTTATCTTGGCACGACAACAGCAAGAGCTGACTTAGCGGCCGGCGAACAGTTTGAGAGAATATTTTTTTTTAAAAACACAGTTTTCGGGCTGACCTATAACTTTGCAACGGGTTTTAGATACCTTCAATACTTCGATTCGACAAGCGGCTGGCTTCATTGCGGGGGTTCAATTGGAGCAAACTTAAAGATAACTGCTTTTGGTTCCAATTATCCAAAAATAAGATCGCACCAAGATAGAAACAATCTCTATTTAACTTCAAACGGTGGCTTATTAAAGGTCGATACTCCAGCGGCTACGCCGGAATACATGGGTGTTCCTGAAGCTCTTCCGATAGTGTTTAACATGTTAAGCGCTACAGACGGCTGGCTTGTCAATGGATCGTCGGTAACTTACAGGTCGACGTGGGCCAGAAGGGACGCCAACGGCAATTGGACAGAGGGAGCTCCATCTTCGGCGCTTATTGTAAAAAATGGATCGGGCGTACTTTCTTCTGTGCTTTTAAACATCAACTACCCCACACTTTCTCAAGTGGGTGACGTGCTGCGACTTTACAGATCAAAGTCTTATGCAACAGGTAGCAACGACGAGCTTGTTCAGTGTTACGAAGAGCAGATAGTATCAGGCACTTTTTCAACCGTAACTGATATTGTTGAGGACGCTCTTTTGTCGGGAAAATACCTTTACACAAACGAGAATCAACAGACTATCTTTCTCGCTAATTATGAGCCGCCACTTGCTAAGGATATTGCAGCATATAGAGACTGTACTTTTCTTTCTAATATTCAGGAGAAGTCGACTTATACACTTCAAATCACCAAAACCGACACAGCGGCAAACTTTGGAGCTGTCGTTGCTGGCGACACCATAACCATAGGATATTCTGTAGTTGACGCACAAACATATACCGGAGTAACCGAAGCAACGTCGCCAGCAGCTCTACAGTTTAGAGTTTACACCACTGGAACTGTGGCAGAAGACAGCGCTAATACCTCAAAGGATCTGGTCAGAGCGATCAATGCTAATAATCAACTTTTACCAGCGGGGATATGGGCCACATATGAGCCAAACATCACCGCCGATCTTTTGGGATCTATCGTTATAAAAAGAATATCGTTTGAAGCGGCCGTTGATTTTTTTCTGGTGAACTCAAGTAAGAAACTTGCTTGGATTCCTCCGCTCCTTCCTTTTGGTCAAGTAGATAACAACTCAACTTCGAGCTATGATGTTCTTCCAAACGTCGTAGCATATAGCAAGCCACAAGAGCCAGAGAGCTTTCCTCTTTTATATCGCTTTCCGGTGGGTGCTTCGGATAACGCAATCCTAAGAATTCTTCCGCTCAGAGACTCGCTTTTTATCTTAAAAGAGAGCGGCGTCTGGAGGCTTTACGGCACAGATCCATCTAACTTCCAGGTAGCTCTGATGGATTCCACCGTGAATCTAATTGCTCCTGATACTGCTGTGGTACTTAATAACCAGATTTATGCTTTAACGACGCAGGGCGTGGTCACGATCAACGAAAACGGCGTGACCATTATCTCAAGGCCGATTGAAAAGGATCTGCTCGATCTATTAAACATCAATCCAACGAAGCTAAAAACTGAGTCTTTTGCTGTGGCACACGAGAGCCAGCGAGCCTATTACCTGTGGCTTCCTACCGGCGAAAACGACGTGTTTCCGACACAGTATTATCGTTACAACGTCATTACTAACAACTGGACTAGGGGAACACTTAGCGCAAAAATTGCTGGCGGCGTGAATCCCTACGACAACCTGATGTATCTATCAACTTACGCTCAGCCATGGATGGATGTTGAAAGAAATAGCGGCACAAGCTTCGACTATGCAGACTATGTATCGACTAATGCCATAAGCGCAGTCGCAGCAAAGACAATAACGATAGCTGGTGCGAGCTCACTTGTTGTGGGCCAGTCCATACTCCAGGATGATGTTTATCTTTCTACTTTTGTGGCCATGGGCGTGGGCGGTGGATTTGATGAAACCACAAATGTAATTACAAGAAACACACATGGCTATCATACCGGATTAAAAGTAGCGATATCAGGCACAGTCGGAACTCTTCCAACAGGTCTTGCGAATGGTTACTACTATGTGATTAGACTTAACGCTAATAGCTTCAGTTTGGCAGCAACCTATGCTCTGGCGATAGCCGGAACAGCTGTTAATTTCACAACTAACGGAACAACAGCTGAGTCGTGTCTATTCACTCCAGACAACAACGAAAAATGGGCGACAATAACAGCAGTCGGCACAACTACCGTGACAGTTGACTATGCGATACCTTTCAGGATAACCAACGCTATTGTTTCGGCGCCGATATCGACCAACATTAAGTGGAATCCCAACACTTTCCAGAATCCTGGCATCAATAAGCAGGTTCGAGAGGTCGCCTTGCTCTTTTTGTCGGACTTTTATGGATCTGGACAGGTATCTTTCAAAACCGACGTGTCGCAGACGACTAAATATGAGGCAGTAAGCGGCTCGGTAGCTGGTCCTTGGGGTCAGTTTCCTTGGGGTCTTGCTCCTTGGGGTGGTTTGTTGCGAAGAAGACCTATGAGGGTAGGGGTGCCAAGAATACACCAACGCTGCTCTTTCATCATCGTGGGCTTCCAACACGGAGTTTGCTTTTCACCGTGGGCGATTCAAGGCATATCGATGATTGGTAACAATATCAGCGAGAGAATTGGCAGCGAAGGAGGCGGCGGGATATGAGTAAGCTTCCACAAATAAGACGCCTTTTAGTTGAAGACTTTCTTGACCAAAAAGAGTGGATCGGCAACCTTTTTACACCACTAAATGTGTTCATGGACGGAGTCGTGGCATCGCTTACAAAAGGCATATCGATCAGAGATAACTGTGCTGGTGATATCATGACAATAACAACAACCAGGGTGCCTACGGTAGCTGAGCCAATAATTCTAGGATGGGATTATAGGCTTGGCACGCCAAAGTCGGTCCATATCGGCAATGTTGCGAGAGTGGACGGCAATACCTTTGCTTTAACCGCAACGCCAGGTGTGCAGTGGAATTATAGTTCCAAGGATGGAATTTTAATCACCAACATATTCGGTGTTGTGCCTAGTCAAGTCGATAAATTCTACATAACTTATGTTATTTTTGCGGGGTAAACATGGCAATTATTAAAGACGACGAGGAATCAAGAAGCAAGGAGCGGCCGGTCGGCGGCGGCACTTCCTACCTTGGCGGTGGGTATTCAGGCGGCGGTGGTGGCTCGAGCTCAAGTCCTAGCTACTCTCAAAGCGGCGGTGGCGGCGGTGCAGGTGGAAGCTTCACTAACTTGTCGTCTTATCTTTACGGCGGCGATGCACAGGGCCAGGAGCTCGGAGCAGGGCTTGCGGGTCAAGTCGATACCGCAGGGGAGCAAGCGACTAAAGACATCAATACCTTTGGCACGAATGCGCTTAGCGAGACATCAGCAAAAACTCCACAAGAAATGCCTGAAGACGTGACGGCATATGCTTCGTCAATTAATCCAGTTCCTCCTCCAGCGGCCGTAAAGTATTCAGGTCCAGGAGAGGCTACAAAATTTGCAGATTATGGCCAGGCGCAAAAGTCGGTTCAAGGTGTGCAGGAAAAACTAAGCAAAGAAAAAGGGCTAGGATCTTTCGAGGGTATTCAAACCATGCTCAAGGGCGGTAAGGGAGCTGATTACACTCAAGGTATGTCAATGTATGACACCATGTTTGCTAGAAAGGGCGGAAAAGATCAAATTGCAGGAGCTCAGCAAAAATGGTCAGGTATCGGCGATGCTTTAAAATCAAAAGAGGGTGACGTTAACAAAGCAATTGGCTTTGCTAATGATCAGGCTAACAATATCAATCAAGCTTGGACAGACGCTTACTCAACAGCGCAGAATAGAACCAACGCAATTCAGCAAGTAGCGGCCGGTCAGCCTGGAGCTGGAGCTGGTAACTATTCGAGTCCTGCACAGGTTCCCGTAAAAGCTCCGGTACAAGCTCCCGCACAAGTTCCAACTAAAACGCCAGCTACAAGAGGCAGCGACAAGCTTAATGCTTTTGATAATTTGCTTGTTAAGTCTCTTCCAAGATCAGAAACGATTTACACTTTGCCAGTTCCATCCGGAGCGAGCAGTAAAGAGTTAAGAGAGAGCGCTGTTGGAACTTTAGCTGAAAAAGCGCAGGGCGGAATTAATTATTATACGGGAAAAGGCGTAAAAAAAATAAACAAAATGTTAGGGGTATAACATGGCTAATTTCTTAGAATCGACACCATTATCAGGGATGTTTTACAACCCTTCTGAAGATGATGAAAAAGCAAGACGGGCAATGCAGCAAGGTGTTCAGGTGCTTCAAGATGTGCCTGATGCTGACTATGTTCCTGTTGAGTATCAGGGTCCAGAATATGCGGGTGACGTGTATGCAGGATCGGCACAGGCTCCACTCACAGGGCCGTCGGCTTATGAGAATATTAGCCTTGATCCCGACATGAGAAGAACGCAGTCGGCGCAGATAGCGGCGCTCGAGAGACTACGTGACGAAGGTGGAATGAATCTTGCTGACAAAGCCAATTTGCAGAGGATTCAAAACGAGGAGCTAGGGAAAGAAAAGTCGCAGAGAGAAGCGATCCTACAGGGTGCGAGAGCAAGAGGCATGGGCGGCTCTGGTAGTGCGCTCATGGCGCTTTTGGGATCAAACCAAGCAGGGATGAACAGGCAGTCGCAACGAGACTTGGACATTGCTGGCATGGCGCAAGACAGAGCGCTTCAGGCCGGTGGACAAGCGGCAAACCTTGCCGGCAATGTCAGGGGTCAAGACTGGCAGCAAGAGGCAGCAAAGGCCAGCGCATCAGATGCAGCTTCAAAATTTAACGCTTCTATGATGTCTAACACTAATCAGTTCAATGTTGGAAACCAGCTTAGGGCGGGGATGAGCAATCAGGCAGCAAGACAGGGTGTTGCAAACCTTGGCGCCGATGCTGCAAATAGATCACAAACGATGAACCGATTCACCATGCCTGGTCAGCAGTATAGCGACAAGCTTGGAAAAGCTCGGTCGATATCCGATCAATATAGCGGTCAATCAAAATATTACGGCGATAAATCAAGGGCAGCAATGCAGCAGCAAGGCGAGCTATGGGGCGGGGCAGCTAAGCTTGGCATGGGAGCTTTAAGTTCTGGCGGCGCTTTTGGCTCTGGCGGCGCTTTTGATTCCAGCAAAAAAGACCCAAATACTGGAGCGGGGTCAGCTCCAAATACTGGAGCGGGATCAGCGCGCGCGCCACAACAAAATGAAAACAACTATGGTTATGACGAGACAAGCGGATACAATATTGATGAACTCGATCAATATGATGATGGGTCAATCAATTTAGCTTACGGCGGTTATGTCGACGGTGAGCCAGCGGTCGAAGGTGACAGTTATGCAAACGACACAGTTAACGCAAAACTATCTCCTGGAGAAGTGGTTGTTCCTCGCACCATAGCCGATGAGTCACCACAAGAGATCGGCTCTTATGTTAGCGATGAGCATAAAAAATCTAAGATGAATGCACTTATGAAAATGAGAGGGGTATAATCATGGCCGGTAACTATAGATTTTATAATAATCAAGAGGAAGAACAGGCTCCTTTTTACACAGATAATAGTGTGGAGCTTGGCGCCGAAGACCAAGACTTTTATCAAGGGCAGCAAGATGCTGAAGTTCCTGTGGCTCCCGCACCTAAGCCAAGTCGCAGCACTTCTTACCCAAGAGATGTAACTAACTATTATCAAAACCCCGTCGAAGACTACATCAAGCCTATGTCTGATAATATGACCTATCCGGCTCACTCTTTGATCCCAAAAGAGCGCTTGGCAGATCCAAGTAGGCCTCTTCCCTATGATATCAACCCTGCTGACTGGAAAACAGGTGACGACAACACAGACGCCGAACGAAACCAGCGCAAAATGGTTAGAAACTACACTCAACAGCTATATGAGCAGATGGCTAAAACCGGCGATATCGACACAGCTAGAAAAGAAGCAGCTAGAAACGTGAATCTGGCAAATGTTGGCCAAGGCCTCGAGCAGATGTTCAAGTCGAGATCCGTAGCTCATGGTGGGCCTGGTGTTGATACTGCATATTGGGATGCACAGAGAAAAGGCGCACAAACCGGCGTGGATAACGCAGAGCTTGATCGGCGCAGAAAGATTGAAGACTATATCACTAAGAAAAAGCTTGGATCCGAAGCGGTGGCCGAACATCAACAGCTTAAAGACACAGATATCAAGAACAAAATGAATGATCCTGAAAGTGATATCTCTATTGCTTATCAAGATGCTTTCCAAGCGAGTTATCCCGATAAGTTTTCAATTAAAACAGATCCAAAAACAGGTGATGATTATAATCCTCTTAGCACAATGTCGGCTAATGATCTGTTAGCGGCTTCTAAGATGTTAGAAGGACAGGCTAGACTTGATCTTAATCAGCAGCTTGGTCTTAGTCGTCTACAGCTTGACAAGGAGCTTGGCGAAGCAAAACTAGCGCAGCCAAGGGGTAACGCAAAATCACCGGAACAAGCAGCGGCAGAGCTCGAAAGAACTAGGGCGCAAACCGGAGTTTATGGAGCGCAGAAAGCCAAGCTTGAAAGACCACCGGTGGTTAAGCCAGGATCGGCGGCTAGGCCAGCTGTTGGCGGTGTATCGGGTCAACCCATAAAGCCTTCAAAAGCCTATGATTCGGTCAATAGAGATTATGCGAAAGACTACAACGATTGGACGGTAGGCGGTCGTGCTGACTATGAAAAAAACATGCAAACACTAGAACAGGCTCTTGAAGAGATGAACCGCCTTGAAGCCAAGAAACAGGGGTCTTCTGTAAGTGGACGATGGGAAGGTGGAAAATACAAAGTATTCGGAGAAACAGGTAGATCACCAGAAGGGCTATCGCTACAAAAAAAGGTAGAAAAAGCGGTAATAGGATCGCTAAAGGCCGTAGCTGGAGCAAATCCGACAGAGGGTGAAAGAGCAGCAGTTTTAGGAACCGCTTTTAATATCAATTTGCCATTAAAAGAAAATATTGAAAATGTAAAATCAATTATTGGCGACTTGAATAATAGAGCTATAAGAAACGAAGACAAGGCTCAATACTTTGAAAAAAATAAAACTCTTGAGGGTTATCAGGGTAAAACCGTAGATAAAATGGTTAAAATTCAATCTCCAGACGGTGAAATAAGGCCAGTGCCAGAATCTAGCGTAGAAAAATACCTCAAAAAAGGTGGAAAGGTGGTTCAATAATGGCGACTTCATTTTGGGAAGACGACGCAGAGCCTCAAAGTAGCGGTTCATTTTGGGAAAACGACGCCGCTCCAGCTAAAAGCGAGGCTCCTCCAGCTCAAGAAGCTGTTGAATATGAAAAGCCAGGGCTTGGCCGAAGACTATATGAGCAAAATGTTGTTATTCCTGTTCGTGCAGCTAGACATCTTGCTCCTTTTCCTGAAACTATCCAGGAATATGTGCTCGATCCAATTGCCGGCGCTATTTCTGGAGAAAGCGCAGAGGAACATAAGAGAAAGCGGCAAGAATATGACAGGTATTTGAGAGCCACTTACCCAACAGCCACAGAAGCATATGAGAGCAGAGCTCAGATGGCCGGCGGTCTTATAAAAGCGGCTCTTCCGGTCATTGGATCAACAGAGGGAATAGTTGAGCAGGTAGCAACAAGGCCAGAGTCTCTTGGCGCAAATCCCGAAACAGCTCTTAACCTTTTACCTTCTATCTTAAGCGCTCCAAGAACAGCAGCAAAAGCTACAGGATTTATAAAAGCTAGGCCAGATCAGAGACAATCTCTAAAATCATACGGTGAAAAGCCAAGCTATTATGATGAATATGAGCAGCAAACTGGCGGCAAGCCTGTCAGGGCTCTTGAAGAAGAGGTTCAGACTAACCTTGCGGCAAAAGAAGCGAGTATGTCTCAAAATATTTCTAACCTAACTGGAGAAGTGGCAGACTTAAAGTCTCAAGATGCTATGCAAGTAGCCAGGGCTATCGACGATATAAAGATGAAGACAGAGCTTGGCACATACGACGGCGATGCAATGATTGCTGCTCGTAATAAATTGCGAGAAGACTACAGTAAAACAGCAGAGACGAGGAATAAGATTCTAGAGAAAACTCAAGGTGAGATGAATATTGATCCTCTTCTAAATCTTGTTGATAACGCTGAAAAAGCTGTTTTACTTCCAGAGCATAAAGCAGCAATTAGATCAGTGGCTGCTGATATCGAGGCTATGTCTGAGTTTAGAGGACAGGGCGATAATACTTTCCAATCTATATCGCCAAGACAGTTAAATGAGCTGAGAGCAAAGCTTCAAAACAATGTTTCATGGGGTAAACATGCTCAGCCATGGGAAGTTCAGTATAAAAAATTAGCAAAACAGTTTAATGACATGCTTGATGCTTCTATTCCAGGAAACGAGCCTTTAAGAGCCAAAATACGTGAAGAAACACTAAGATACAATATTGCTGATGATCTATTCGGCGGCGAGTATCCACTTAAAAGCTTTCAATCGGCGGCAAAAGATCCCATGAAAAGAAGGGCTCTTGAGAATCTGGCTATTCCAGAGATTCAGGATATTTTGAAAACGATTGACTACAGAGACAACTTTCAAAAGAATCTTAAGTTCGGTGAAAAGCCTAAAAGTGATGTTATTGAAGAGTATGTGCGAAAAAAAGCGATGCTTGAACAGGCTAAGTCTGAAAAGCTTCCACTTACATCGATGCAAGCTCCTAGCGCCTTAGAATCGGCAATGATGGAAACCTACAGGAATCCAAAACTTAACGCTTCTAATCAGATCGATCAATATGCTCAAACAGTTCACCCACAAGGGCCAATGGACTTTAAGCAAAAGCTCGACGCAACGAAGGTCTTGCGTGATGTCGAGGGAATAAATGTTGCGCAGGGCTCAAGGATGACAAACATTGGTAGAAATGTTGGTGGCGCCGTAGGTGCTGGAGTTGGAGCTGTTACCGGCAACCCGCTATGGGCTTCAGCTGGAGCTGGCTTCGGCGCAGTTGTTGGTGGATCTTTGGATAATAATGCCAGCAATGTTTTTAGAGGCGGGATGAGATATGGTGAAAATATGGCTCCAGCCATATCACTTTCAAAGCTTGGAGCGAGAGCTTCGGGTTATGAAAATCAATACACTGGCATTCCTACCGAAAGACTAGCGGGAACAAAATACGAGCGGATGATGTCAAGCGATCCAAAAAAGTCGGCGATCAATCATTATATCCTGATGAATCGAGATCCTGAATATCAGGCTTTGATTCTAGGGGGAAACCAGTGATTGATAGGCCTCCCAACCCATATTGCCCGATCTGTGGTGAAGCGACAGCAAAAGGGATTCCAATAGCTAACGGCGTAGGTCCAGCTGATATGCCGTTAGCTACGAAGTTCCTTCACATGTTGCCGTCGTCTCACTTGTTCTATGATTCTGCTAACCTTCATGACATACTTTACCATATTGGAAAGACAGAGTATGATCGCAAGAACGCAGATAATAAGTTTCTAGAGCATATGCTAGATACAGTGAAAATGAAGTGCGTCGGTTACAAGCGGCCATGGTTTACACTGGCGGCTTATAGAAATTATTATGCAGTGAGATTTTTTGGTGGTAAGTTCTTTTCATGGGATGGATGCAATGGACGATAAAAGAAAAGAGCATAATAAGCGGCTTTTGGAGCGCATGAAAAACCCTGATGATATGCTAGAAAAATACGACGCAACATCAACATGGTTTCCGCCTAGACCTATTGATAAAGATAAAATAAAGAGAATTAAAAAAGAAAAAATAGAAGTTGGTGGGTAAGGATAAAAAATGACAATAGACGGCAATACGGCGATAGTTATTAGCTCGGCAATATGGGCTTTTACGTCTTTATCTTCTTTTTTTAAATATGGTGTGATAGTTGAAAGAAATTATAGGGTTTTAGAAGACGAAATAAAAGTTAAGCATGACCATATAAAATATCTTGAGAAATATATTGAGGATAACAAAGTAGAAAAGAAGGGTGAATAATGGCTTTAGAGACTTTAAAAGGAATAGAAGAAATTGGTGGTTTTAACATTATTGTAATGGATGAGTTAAGAGATAAATTCCCAGAGAAGTTTAATGAATCTGGTGGAATGGATTACCAGTGGTTTGAATCTGAGATTAGGCCAAAAAACTTTATTTATCTTAGGCATGATAAAAATAGCTTATCTTTCACTATCCAAAACGGTCCTATTAAAGAAGCTGGAGTTAACGGTTGTCAAGTCGATACGCTTATTGAAGCTGCAAAGCTGATAATTGAGGGTTTAAATAGTAAATTTCCTTGCATTGAAAATGAAATGACAATTCATCGGCTTAAAGAAGCATTAATTTGGTTAAGAGAAAGAAAAATAAATAGAGAAAAAAGAGGGGTAGAAGGCTTGGATAAGCCTTAACTATTTCCCACTATACCAGCAATTAGGTTTTGTTTGAAAACTATACTTCATCATTTCAGCTTTATTCTTAGGGATAATTGCATCATTCCACTGCTTAGTGCTCATAGCTCCTTCATAGTAAACCGATAGCCTACACCGAGCATTAGGGTGATCTAGCTTAGTTCGCTTTGCTATCGATCTATCAAGATTGTTAAGCGTAGGCACCGGCTCTTTGTTTAGCGACGCCAGAAGACCGGCTAGGCTCAAAGCGCCTTTAAGTGTTCTTTCACAGACCATTTTATCATTGTCGTTGCCAAACTTCTCACACTGTGTAAACTGCGAGTAATTGTTGTCGGGTAAAAACCCACAATTGCAGTTATCGCTGCTTTGCTGTGAGAATACTTTTCGAGCACAAACTTGTGTTGAAAAACCATCTGACCCACCCTCAGAACTAGCCCAGGAATCCTGATAAAATACGTAGCCATTAAGAAAATGCCCGAGTTCATGACAGATCACCAATGCGAATCCTTCTGGCTCGACTCTCTTAGCTAGGCCGCCGAACATCGATACTATCCAGTTATCACCGTCCATTTGAGCATAGGCATTAACAGTGTTGTCACTATATTTTCTTTCCACTATCAAGTTTCCACCAAGCTGCTGAATGATCGGCCCATAAATCTCATCGATATTATCGATGATCAAATTAAAATCTTGCTCACTTGTACCAGACTGACCATAGGACTGGTATTCTTCGTGATCTAAATTGTTTTCTGGCAAATAAGATACCTTTCTCGAATTATCTTGATCACTTCCAACGTGAGTCAAAATCTCCCCAGGTGCAGAACACGACAATGCGGCGCCGAATATCAGCGAATAAACTAATTTCATAATCTCTCCTTTTTGTTTGATACATGAATTATACCACGGCAAAAATTTGAAATGTGAGCGCTAAGTTGGTAGACTAGACAAATATCAAACAATTATAGGTGGGTGGACTGTGACTGATCAGGGGATAATCGGGCTGATTGGGCTGGTGGCGAGCGGCATAGTCGGGCTCGTGTATTTTATGATGAATAGCATCAAGAGTACGCTTAAACAGAGCACAGACGAGATGCTATCCAAAATAGAAAAATTCATCGAAGAACTTGGCGAGATTAAAGAAGTCGTCGCAGTAAAAAGCACGATGCTTGACTACATGCAACGTGAAATCGAAGTTATAAAAAAACAATGCTGGCAGTGCAAAGATCGGCATAATAAAGATTAAGACCTTTCCCAGCTATCACATACACAGTAATCATCAATAACAGATTGAAACATATACTTCTGACAAAATAATCCATGCCATTCGTTAACTATTGAATGCTTACAATTATCGCAAGCATAATCTGTAATAGTTAATAACCTAAAATTTGGCGCTTCATCTTTGCTCATTATACCCCCAATTGTTCCACTTCTTTTTTAATGTTATCAATATACGCAAAAAACCTTTTCAGCTCTTCACCTTCGAGCAAAAAGCTATCATAAAACCTTATGCTTACTCTTTCACCTGTAGCGCAACCATTAGTGTAATGAACTCGACTTTTTATCTCTCCATCCTCTTCCGAGATAAACGTAAACTCACTCTCTAAGTCGCTTATCTCTTTATTAATGTTAGTGATATACTCTTCAATTTTATTTTCTAGCTCGTGCTTTCTTTTAAGTTTGCTCATTTGTTTCCTCGTGCTTTGTTTTTCTTAATAAATCATCTATCTCTTTTGGATGATCCCAATAGTATTGTAGTAACTGGCTTGCAACCCCAGCGCTAGGATTATCAGTTGTTGTGTCTTCAGTTGGTACTACGCTTATTCGATAATTTGGCTGGTGCTCTGGACAATTACAAGGTCCATTCCAGCAATCTTTTGTATAGCTTTGTTGTTCCATTATTTTTCCCATCCTGTATCATATTCGTCACCACGCAAACAGCTTTCGAGCTCTTCCGTCGATATAATCGCTGGATCAGTTTTTAACAACTCGACAGCAGCATTGAGTCTATCACTAGCAACAGGCTCACCGAAAGGAGGTCCTTTCACCGTATAATATACTGTAGTGGGCTCAATTATCGGCTCCAGTGGACACCACTTTGGTATTTTATCACCGCTTCTATACGCTTTAAGGCTATCTAACGTGACACAACATGTATATCCGTATGTCAGTGTTGATGGCCTCCTAAACGGACAATCGTAGCAATTTGTCGGCATTTCAATGATGAGTTTAGCTTTCATTTTTCACCTTCAATCAAACATAAAGCCAGCTGTTACGCCGATCGTCTTGTTTATGCCACCAAGCATCCCAAAACCACCCATTTCAAAGCTCGATCCAATCGGTACATTGATGTAAGCACCACCGATAGCAGACTCATAAGTATAAGCATCAACAGCATATTCATCCTTAGTGCTCGAGCTAGTCTCTATCCCGTCTTGCGAGTAAGCAACCATACCGCCGACAGAGATCCCACGCTTAGCAGGTTTATCGACAAACTTTTCAACTATCTTTTCAATGGGCTTTTCCACAGTTCTGAGTGTTTCAATATATTTTACTTTCTGCTCCGGACACTCTTTAGCTTTCGGCGCTTCCACAACCCTGTCTTGAGTTTCTAGAAGTCTTATACGTGACTTTAGATAAGCATTATCGCTTCTAAGCTTCTGTATTGTTCCCTTGTTCTCAGGTGGTTCCCTCTCAGGGACTTTAGCTAGTTGTTCTTTTAGCTTTGCAATCTCATTCTTATAAGCTTCACACGGATCTTTGTCCTTACACTCTGCATCAACCTTAACTAACTTGAATCCCGCCGGAACATCTGAGAGCTTTACTTGCTGCGAAAATGCGGCCGTTGACATGAGTAAAATTATGTATTTTAGCATCGTGTTGGACTCCTTGGCTGCGGCATGGGACTACCGAAGCAGTCGTAACTGTTATAATCACAAGCTCCATAGTTTCTTATTTTGTAGAGCGGCGCCTGAGTATCATATATTGATATCGTGCTCCATGCTCCGTTAACGCAAGCGCACACTTTCACACAGTTACTGCATGGCTGCGATGGAAGCGGCACTGGCTGTGGCACAGGATACGGCACAGGAACAGGAATATATGTTGGCTGTGGAATAGGCTGTGGGTAATATGTTGGAATCGGCTGTGGACGTGGCTTTGTGGTCGTCTGTATCGTTTTACCATCCTCACCATTCATTCCTCTATCGCCCTTCTCACCTTTTTCGCCTTTATCACCTTTGATTGTGTCTACCTTGTCTTTTGTTCCGCAGCTCATTGAAAATATGACTAATAAACTAATTTTTGCAATTTTTCGTACCATAGTTTTGACATCCTACATGTTTTGTCGTTAAACCGATAAATATGACCAACACTACAACCGAGGTTTAGTGCTACCTGTCTTAATGATCCGTACTTTTTTAAAGCTTTGTTGATCAGATCCTTCGAAGTTTTCTCGTGCATGTACTCGATCTGTGGTTCTTTGGGAGGCCGTCGTTTCTTTTTAGCCATAAGTTCTCCTGCTTGTTAATCGTGACAATCGATATGTAACAAGCAAGAGAAACTTTGTCTATACATTTATCAGAAAGTATAAATTGTTTTCTTCTTAAGAATAGTCTCAGAGCCTCTAATTATACGGATTCCTTCGGGATCTGACTCCTCTAGATATTCTCTAAGTTCACGAGGAGAGTTCGCAACAAAGAGCGCTTCTTTGATCACAAAATATTTAGGTTTTTCTTTTTTCGCTTCTGATGTTATATCGTCACAGATTGATTCGTTTGTTTCAAAAGGGTCATTCATTTTTCATGCTCCAAAAAATAAGATATATATATTGTATGTATATATTAAAAATAGGGATTTTACCATGGCAAATCATAAAAGGATCGACCCGCACACTATAGCTTGTTTTCGGATAAGCAAGAAAATATGGGCAAAGTTCGCCCGTTTATACCCAAACAAGTCAGAAAAATTACGAGACTATATAGATAAGGAAATAGAAAATGACAGTTGTAGCAAAAATGAGAGTCGTACTCGAAAGTAGCTGTTTCGACATCAAGGAAAAAATCGTGGTATTGGGGGTTCTGGCTAATGGAGAGCAGTCGATCGAGGATCTGCATAATTATACCTCGATTTCTAAGGCAATGCTGGAGCGGCTCTGCAATAAGCTTGTCGAAAGTGGTTATTTTGTCATAGAGCGCAAGGTATTTTCACGTTATTCACGTAAGATGTATAATCTCACTAACAAGCTGTTTGAACAGGACATTGTTAATGTGGGTAAAAACCCTATTGACTTGCTGATATATCAGTAATATTTATTTGTCGATGAATCCTAAAGTAAAAAAGCAGCAAACCGTTTAAGATTCACTGCTTTTTATTTAGCGAACTCTGTGTCATCAGAGGATTTTGAATTGTGAGCTCTAACTCGTCAATTCATAGGTGTAAATATACAAAATAAATTTTTGTTGCAACACTAAAAAATCCTCTCTTTAACAAAAAAGAAAGGATTTTAATGTTATCAGACAACTGCACTTCAAAAAAAATAAACTTATCCACTCTTGGAATGAAAAATTCCCTTGAACATATCAAGTTCCCAACAAAATCTGAAAAAGCGGTTCTAACCAAGATGCACGAAAAATGTCCATTAACAGCAAATGGTCACGATCTTGATGCTTACTTCGATTATGCAAACGGTTCCCTTGGCTATCTCACAGATAGGTGCGGTGAGACTGTCAGGGTAGCCAAGGAAGGGCTGCAAGCAAGAGGGGTTATACTTATAGATGGTCTGACTTGGGAGCAGTCACAGATCGAAAGGGACGGTAAGATAGTCAGGGTAAGAACTCCGCACAATCAGCGTATCGAGTTTACACATGAATACAAAGTCTGGTTCAAGGCTTGCGTCACAGCCAAAAAGATACTCGGTGATAGGAAGTGGGGTTATTGTGACGGATATATCCAAAAGCGGGCTCTATCCCGCCTAAGATCCTCCTTGGCTATGGCTCGTTTCAAGGAGAGCGCTTTCAGCAAGGTGTTTATAAACATGGGGAAAACCTGTGAAGAGGTACAACAAAAATTGGTAACCCCCCTTACCAATTTTCTTGGTACATTTAATAAGACACAAAATTCAAATTCAATAATTAAAGACAATAATAGAATCGGCTACGGTCTTCACTCAGATGAAAAGGTTTCCATAAAAGAAAAATTCATAAATCCTCTGATAGCGAACTTATCAGCATGTTCAAACAAGACAGTTAAAACGTGGACAGACGCCACGAATAAGATAGTTACTCAATTATTTCAATCAGGTATGACTAAAGTCGAGATCATTAGAACAATGATCAGACAAGGATATGTTAATACCGTGAATGAATTTGAGGCTAAATATTCACATCCAATGAACTGTTAGTCCTCACTTAGGACAATCAAGCATTGATGTATTGACACTTTTCCTGCTCTAGGCTAGTTATCAATTATGTTGAGTCTGCGTCTGCATACTTAATATATTTAAGCTAGTAACGGTCAGGGCAACACTTGGCCGTTATTTTTTTAAGGGGGCTGTATGAAACTCAGTGAGGTTAAAATAATGTGCCCACATTGTGGCAAGGTTTCAACTAATGATGAGTGGGAGCATAGCGAGGTTACCTATTATGAGTGGTGTCCACTGTGTGGTGGTAGATCAGATATGCGTGATTTGGAAGTGGTACAGGAATAAAAAAGAGAAACTTGTATTGACACTTTTCCTGCTCTAGGCTATTAATTGAGCTCAATCACGATGAAGGAGCAACAATGGAAAACGAACAAAGAGAGAAACCAAGCGAATGCTTCCCAAAGATATACTCAATCATGGCCAAAGTCCTGGCTGATGTCGGTAGTGTGTCAAAAGATCGCAAGTCAGTGGGTAAATTTACTTTTGCCTACAGGGGAATCGATGATGTCATGAATGCGCTGCATGAGGCTTTTGCTACTCATGGGCTATTCATTACACAGAGTGTTCTATCTCACGATATGAGCGTGATAGAAGGCCGTGGAATACATCACATCATGAAAGTAGAATTCGGCTTCTACGCAGTCGATGGCAGCTCTATAAAGAGCACTGTCATGGGTGAGTGTATCGAAAACGGCGATAAAGGCACCGGCAAATGTATGAGTTATGCTCTTAAGACGTGCTTGCTTCAAACTTTCCTCATACCCACAGAAGACGAGTCGAAAGATCCCGATAGCACTAATCAGCCAATAACAAGAGCTCAGCAATACCAGCAAGGGCAGCAGAGGCAGCAACAGCAACAAGCGCCACAGCCACAAGTTAAAAAAGAGGCTGCACAGACGCCGGAAATGAACGCCATCAAGGAATCAATAGTCAAGATCCTTGAAACAGAGGGTTATGATTGGCTCGGTAAAACGGGCAAGAGCAAAGATTACCTAATCGGAAAAACGAAAGACGAAACTGATATCGGTAAGTTAAATTCGTTTTGGATCACTATTCAAAAGTTGATATCCGCCGAAGGATAGAGTACATAGTAATTCTATCGTGATGCAAGGGAGTGTGGCTTGAGCTAGTTACGCTCCCTTGTTGCGTTATCCGATCTTGACGCCAGACTTACTTGCCCAATTTTGCAGATCCTCAAAAGTTCGGATCACAACACCATCTTGTAGTGTAAGACAGTTTCCATTCTCGAGGGTTTTTATCAAATCATCAAAAGTCGGGATCTTTCCTCCAGCTCGTAGCGCCTGGCTTTTCGCCAAACATACAGGACACAGCTCGAACTTATCAGTGTAGGAGTTATTAAAAACAGTATCAGTTATGACGTCAATCGGCACTTGGCTCGTCTCTGAGTAAAGCACCCAGTTCAATGGTTCGACTATCACTTTCTCCCCATTGCCAAGAGTTACCACTCCAGAAACACAGATTTTTATGATCTTGGGAGCTGCTGCAAAATAGCTCGAGACATCGCCGTTTTCCACGATCTCATTCGGGTCAAATGGTTTTTGGACTTGTTGTTGGGGAACATCAATAAACGTGTTTTCAACATACGGCAAATTTAGATAGGGAGTCCACTGCCTTGCATACGATCTTTTTGGCACACGAGTATATAAAACCCCAAAATCACTCATAGGAATCCCCTTCTTTATTGAACATATATTGACATGGGCAGAAACTCACAATAACATACCCATATACATATCCGTACATACAAAATAATTTTATGAGGTTTTCTCCATGGCAGAAAAAACGACTTATGAACTCGTGTGCGAACAGCTCGCAAACGACGTTTTAGTGCAAGCTCGAGCAGCTAACCAAGCTTTTATCAGCACGATGGCTGGCATCAATGCAGTTCACGCTCGTTGCGCTCAGGTTATCGATAAAAGAATAGCTGAGTTTGACCTTGAAAAAGCACGAGCACAGAGCGCAATCGATCCTGTGAGCCAGAGTTTTTGGTTATCAAAAAGCGCAGGGGATTCAGGCAATATTCAGGTAGGAACATCACAACTTCTCGAAATTCTTCGCCAAGTACAGGCAAAGAAGTAAAACATAAACGCCAGGGGAGGAATTATGGCAGAGACTTCAGTTTTAGAGTTAATCAATGATCAGTTTGCAAACGACATTGCTATGCAAGCACGGGCTTCTAACCAAGCTTTTGTTGGCACAATGGCAGGTAGCAACGCAATCCACAGTCGGTGCGCTCAAGTTCTCGATAAGCGAGTATCTGAGTATGATATCGAGGAAGCAAGATCCGCTTCTGCAATCGATCCTGTGTCTCAGAGCTACATGCTTAGCAAGGCAGCTCAGGACGGCGGCAATGTGCAAGTAGGAACAGCGCTACTTCTTGAAATTCTTAGACAAGGGCAAGCTAAGTAAGGTATCATTTATTGAATGTACACTCCTTAATGGAATAGACTATTTTAGAGCTAGTCTATTCCGAATAGACTAGTTTAGAGCTAGTCTATTTTTTTATGTTTCGATAGAGAGCAAGGTGCAGGTCGTATAGCTCTTTGATGATAGGCTGTAAGTCGGATTGTATATAGCTTTGGGTCTTATAGATTTTATCCATCTTGTCTCTTATTGAGCTGATAGCATCACAGGCTATACTAAAGGGATCTGCTTCTGGTGTTGTGGGCTGCACAGCAAAAAAAGACGGAGCTACAGGAGGCTTGGCCATATTTTGTTCCTCTTTGAAAAGTGGTTGGGTTGGTTTTGGGTCGTTGCCTGAAGAGATAGACTGGATATTATTTACTATTTGCGCTGCTTTCTGAGCACCATCTAAAATGGTATCCAATATATTTTTTTGCTCAGTCGCCTGGCTTCTCGCAATTTCTTTCGAAAGTTCTAACATAGATAATAGTTCTCCTAGCGACATGTCCATGAATATTGTATATACAGTATTATCACGATATTGAGAAAGGGAATTTATGAAAGTATTCTACATTTTACGAGCAGGGGTCGAAAAAATCCGCAAGAAGCTTTGTCCCCACAGATGGGCATACAAAAAAACCGTAACACTCATAGGACGCAGATATGCCGAATATGTTTGCGTAAAATGCGGCAAGTCTGGACATCTACGCTATGATCACGATTATGAAATTAAAAATGTAGGATAATGAAAATGGAAACATATATGTACTGGTATATTTTTGGAATGACTAATGGCGTCGCATGGGGAGCTCTAATCCTGGCGGCTATTTTGTACATCGTTGGAAAAAATAGGAAAAGTTAATGAGCACAGAGATTATGCTACTCCTAAGCTTCATTATGAGCTTTTTTGTGAGCGCAGCAATATGTAAACTGCTATCTAATCCAAGGAAAAAGAGAGCTCCAGACTACAACGGATATGACGCTAAAATAGATAAGTTTTTTTGTCCCCAGTGCGGCCGTGAGATCACTATGGCCGCTACTTTTTTTGAAGTTTGCCCTTTTTGCAGAGATTCTTATTGACACTAATGTCAAAGATAGATACAACTCTTTTTGACAACAACGTCAATTTTTAAGGAGCAAAAAATGGTACCCTACGAAGTAAAACAAGAGTTAAAAAAATACGCTGGCTTCCCACAAGTTACTGCAAATTGGAATGAAAAAACAAAAAGGTGGGGATTCCTATCATATGACTACAAAAAAGGATCCTCGTGGGTTGGCTGGATGTTAACAGCAAGTAAAGCACCAAATTAAAGAGAGGCATATGTTAGAATCATATCATTCACAAGACTGCGATATTTGCGGCAATAATGGGCCATGCTTTTATTGCGGCAAGAGAAACGTCGATGCAACAGAGGTTAAAGTCTTATCAATCATGGACGTTATTCAGCGACCACATGTCATGGTTGCTGTTGATATGACTAACGATGGTCATATCAAGACACACAAAATCACCAAAGAACAGATCGCAGATATCGGGGAAGCATACTGTAAGGAAGTTATAAACCTCACTCCTTTTGAGACGGTTTGGGGTATCCCTGACATGCCAGTTTCAAAGTTATTTGATATCAAAGTTGATGACATCAAAAAGACAAAAACACTCGTTAGCTTAAACGGAATATCAACAATTTACATTGGACTTATATATGACAATATCGCATGAACAAGAGCTACTTAATGATGTTTTGAGGTATAGAGATGTGAAAATACTAGCTCAAATCCTAAGGGTAGCAAAAAAATCAATCTATCGGTGGATCGACGGCGAGTGTAAGCCACACACCGAGTCATACAAAAAACTATTAGAATTGAAGGTGGCAGATGTTGAGAAAAATCGAACAGCCAGGAGGCCCTGATGGGGCTATGTACCTGGTCGCATTTATAGTAGTTATCATGCTTATACTCAGCGGATTTTTTGCGGGATGGGTTGTCTCAGACTATTTGCGTAAGGAAAAGGTGTGCGAAAATGGAGTTTTAAGACAAAGATAATGAAGACAAAGAGAATGTAAAGGAAATCATAGAATTTTTGATAGAAGAATTAAGTTGGATGAAAATTCAGCTTGAAGAGATGAGAGAAAAGGGGCGGAAATGAAATTCGGTGGTATAAAATTGCTATGTGAAAAATGTAGTCAACTATCTGGAACTAACGACTTTGAGTTTAACGATGTAACTTATGATGCTACATGTCCACTTTGTGGCCAAGTATCAGATAGAAGAGATTTATGGGTGGTACTAAGTGAATAATAACTGGAGAAAAATGATCAAAGATGTTCTTCCTGTTGGTGAAACAATAATAGCTTGCACAATCAGTGATGAAGGGCTCGATCGAGAATTTGATGATGGTTACGGTGGGTCAGAGGGAGCTCCGTTTACGGCTTGGAGTGAGAATTGGGTCTTCTTTCCGATCTGTTACGATGGTGCTGAGTGGGTAGGAAGAGCTCCAAGGAATCCATGCGATACAAGCATGTCACACCAGGGTGGTCAGTAAATGAGTAACACAATATTTATGATTGGCGCAATTGTGGTCAAGGGCGATATCCCATGGCTAACGATCTGTTCACTAGTGGCTGTTGGTGTGGTTGCGGATATCGTGTCGATGATGAAGCTAAAACTTGTGAGAAAGCACTAAGGACAAGACGACTCATAGTCAACTTCGATAAATGAAAAGTCTTTTGGCATTACGATGTTGTTAGTTAAACCACCGTAATATGCAATAAAGAAAGCATCTATTACACCATTATGCTTATTTTTAATCGTGCCGAAACCAGGGTTCATGCGAATGAAGCTTGCTTTGGAGTGCTCTTTTCCAACGACTCCTTTTGACTTGCCGTTAACTTTCCTTTGCCAAGCTTGCGGCGACACGAGTTCGTGTGGGTACTTCTGCAAAAAAAGAAGGAGCTGATAGAAGTAACCGCCAAAGTTAAAGTTGTTCTTGGTTCCCCAGACGGACATACCATGCACTTTCTCGATGTAGGTATAGTATGCTTCTGAGAAGCGAAAGCATGACTTTAGTATGTCTGCATTTAGTATGTTGTCTTCTCTAAATGGGAGGGCCATCCAACGCACCAGTTTAAATTCAAGATCAATCTCTGCTATGGCTCCAGTCCGACCTGGGTCAATTCCTATCAGCTTCATCACGTTTTTCCTTTATTTTATAAGCGAGCTGTCTTTTACGGTTTAAGTCAAAAGCACTTAATCCAACAAATTGATTATAAATTTTATAGTCTCTTAAATGTCCTAGCACCAAGTGACAATAGTTGCAAAGCGTTATTAGATTTGATGGGTTAAGTTCACGATCGGGATCAACATCAAACGGAATGATATGGTGAACTTCAAGCTTTTTTGTGCTTTCACAAGCCTCACAGCGGCCGTTAGTTTTCAAGTGCTTAGCTCTTACACCTCTCCATTTTGAGCTTCTACCCTGGAGTTTAAACTTTATATAGTTAAGCATTGATACCCCACAGGTTATTAGGCATTGGAATAATATCGCCGTGGTTCTGCTTAGGCATACCTGGCTCGATGAGAGCTCCCATCATGGGTGTCGATAGAATCGTTAGGCCTCGTGAGCATTCGGGGCATTGGTAAAAAATTTTAAACTCACAACTATCTCTGAAAATTGACAGCGCTCGGTCGCAATATGGGCAGAATCCTGTGATCCAGTAGTCTCTGATTTCAGTCATGTCTATACCTCTAAATTATCAAGTGATATAATTACTTTATAAACAAACCGCAGGGGATAGCAATGACGAGAAAAAAAGCGTTAACTATTTGCCGGTCTGTGCGAGCTAAAACAATCTGGGCTATGGACTTTGATTATTTGCCACAGCTCAATGACGAACAGATCGGATTCCTAGCGGATTTTTGCAACTTTTACTACCATGGTTCACCCCATAAAGTTGAAAGCTTGCAAATTACCCAAAAGCTAAGAAAAGAGTCTTATAATCGTAATAATAAAGCAGAAAGTGATATTTACACGAAGTTTAAGAAAGAAGGGGAAGAGCTGGCAGATAGTATGCCTGATTTTTATGATGAAGATTATATCATTGAGTTTATTGACAAAAAGTATATATAAACAATAACATGATATTGTCTATATATAATTTTGAGGTGTTTTATGTCAGAACAAGAAGCTCAAGTAGAAGCTCCAAAAGCAAAACTATCAACAATGCTACGTTCTATAAGCCAGCTTTTGATGTCGGGTTCGTTTCCTGGTACACATGCTCAGATTATAGTGCAAAGTATCGGCGTACTTGAAGTTTTAGCTACTTCAGAAGAGAAAAAAGAAGCGGAAAGAGAAGAAGTAAAGCTTGAAGTTGTGAAAGAGGAGGCTGTCTATGTCGAAGACGGAGTTTAAAGCTGGAGGGTCTGCGAAACATAAGCTTGATAAACCTTCAAGAGTGGTTCCCGCTTTCTCTGTGATAAGAGTCGCCGGTGGTTGGGCTTTTGTGAGATTGATGGTGGATCAAGACTATAATGTATTATCTGCTGAAGTATCTCAGCCAGATACCAAACCCATCATCACGGAACGCTTTCGTATTGAGGTGGGCAAATACTGGGGAACGCTTGATGAGCAAACTATATAAGCTCCGGCTGACAGATGAAAACGGCGTTATGTCTTTGACGAACGTCTCTCTCATTGCGTCAGTGCTCAGAGCTACGCTTATGCCACACGCTACTTTCGTGGAATTCACGCTGGTAGCTGTGTGCTTAGCGTCGTATCAATTCAAAAGATGGTTACAATCTCGGCAGACAAACGAGCAGAAATTCGAACAAAGAATCGTCTCTGTTGAGAATGCGCTTAATCTAATTAAGTCGGCTATTACATTGAAAAGATAGGCCAATTAAGTAGGGGAAAAAATGGCTACTAAAAAGAAAGATGGAGCGAGAGGGATGGGTAGGCCTAAGGGCTCAATCAATCGCGTTTCACTGGCTCTTAAAGACAGCCTCGAAGAAAAGGGCTTCGACATTGTACAGAAGCTTGTTGATCTTTATAAAAACGGCGACTTTGACGATAAAGACAGAACAAGAATACTCTTTAGACTCATGGAATATACACATCCAAAACTTAAAGAGAGAGAAGTAACCGTCGGCGGTGAGGTGGTTGATACTCCAACGCCTGTACATATAACGCTTGGCGATCTGATTAAGGTCGCAAGAGATGATAACTAAGGCACAGGCCAGGGCGTATCTTTGGACTCACGGTGATCTACAGTACAAACTGTGGGAACAGCAAGAAATCATATATCAAACAATCAGGAAACTTCCACGCAATGTACAGATCGTGGTTGTGCTTTGCTCGAGACAGTTTGGGAAGTCTGTGCTCGGTACGATCCTTGCAACAGAAGACTGTCTTCGCAATCCCGATGTTGTCGTGATGATAATCGGACCCACTATCAAGCAAACGAGGTCTATTGTCAGACCACGAATGAAGCTCATCACAAGAGATGCACCAGAAGGGCTTATCAGGACAGTGAAAAGTGAGGACACTTGGTACTTTTCCAACGGCGCCGAGCTCAAACTTGGTGGGTTCGATACTAACGCCGGCTCAGAGCGTGGAAAAACGCTCTATAAAGTTTACATTGAAGAGATTGTCGACTCAGATCCCGATGGCTACCTTGAGTTTTTGCGCTCTGACTTGGGTCCAGCGCTTACTCACAGCAAGCATAGCCAGATCATCTATTTGACGACACTTCCAAAGATCCCCGATCATCCATTTTGCCTTGAAACTGTGCCAACAGCAGAAGAGAATAACGCTTTCTTCAAATTTACGATCAAGGACAACAAGAAGCTCGATCAAGATCAGTACGACGCTTGCGTGAGGATGTGTGGCGGAGAGCACACAGCAGACTTCAAGCGAGAGTACATGTGTGAGCAGATCAGAGACTCGACAATCATCCTGTGTCCAGAGTTTGACGACAAAATACATGTGATGGATATAGTGCTACCGGAATACTGTTCATTGTGGATAGGAGGAGATGTTGGAGGAATCAGAGATAAGTCCGTATTTTTGCTTATGGCATATGACTTTCCACGAAACAAAATATTGGTACTTGATGAGAGAGCGTACAACCCTGATACCGGCTCAGCTATCATGGTTGCAGGTGCGACAAACATGGAGCAACAGTATCAGATTCCAGGAAAAATCAAACTCATGGCGAGGTATGTGGATTCGGACGGACAGCTTAGGGTGGATTTTATGCAACAACATAGTTATCCGGTTGCGCTTCCGAGGAAGGATGAGCTCGAGGCCACAGTTAATCAGGTGCGTGTGGCCGTCGCCAGAGGAGAGGTCGAGATATCACCAAACTGTAAGCTACTTA
>Ga0105103_10000152_pt1 | contig 37035 bp, 61 predicted proteins | sample PPLLaktember2015_2_FD_79107 | JGI IMG/M metagenome (GOLD analysis project Ga0105103, IMG submission 79107) | Freshwater sediment microbial communities from Prairie Pothole Lake near Jamestown, North Dakota, USA - PPLs Lake P7 Core (6) Depth... | ecosystem: Environmental > Aquatic > Freshwater >...
ACGTTTTCACTAATAACAAATACCGCAACAACGGCAACGTATCAAGTGACTCATGTATACGAAGGAATAGAGGTTTAATATGTTAACAGCACAAAATATAATAAGCCCTATTGACTATAAGGATTGCAAAAATGCCGACAGACACGGGCCTTTGCTAGAAAGGATTGTCACAAATTTGAATGACGCGTCTGCACGCGCTGGAAAAGCAGAAGCGAAAGCAGGGCAGACAGACGAAAAGTTTGAAGTATTCAAAGCAAAAATTGACGGAAAGTTTGAATTAATAAATGAACGTATTGACACTATAGATAAAAAAGCAGAATCAGCACAGACGGCCGCGTCAGGGATTGCGACAACAAACGATTTGACAGAACAAAATAAAATACTAGTCGACGCTATGATGAAAATATTTACTGAAAAAGGAACGTCAAAACGTTCTTGGATTACCTTTGCCGGTATAATACTTGTTGCATTGATTGGTATAATTCCGCTAATTAGTGGTATATTTACAACAGCGAAAAACGACAAGACAGAACTGATTCTAAAGAAGATAGAAGCACTGGAGGTAAAGGTTGAACAAGACGGTTGATCAGTTATTGGAAGATATGAAAGAAGGAAAAAAAGAACGCGTTAAGAAATTCAAAGATTTAATAAAAACGATGTTGTTTAATTTACAAGATCCTGATTATGAAAAAATAAAGCCAGGAACTTCGTATTATAACGGACATCCAGATTATTATCCTAATGGCGCGCTTATGACTTATTGTAACGTTTTCGTGTATTTATTCGCTCAAAGGTTGCTTTATGTAATAGATTCATTACTTGGGATAGATGGAAGGGTTAACAGGCCAAGCGTATTTTATACACCAATTAATTTATTTCTAAAAAAATGTGAGGGTCAGGACGTAAGCGGTCGGATAGTTGAAGAGGTCAATTTTTTATACGCGCAGGAATTCGCATCGCGTGGCGGGCTTGTGATTGCTCTTGCCCCTGAAAAGTATAATAAAACTGGTCAGCTTCTCGACGCTGGACACATGGCCTTAATTTACCCGCAGGATGTAATAGAGAATGACGAAAATAATATTATGATCGCAGGGGCAGGAAGCCGCGCAGTTTGGGGATTAAAATCAAATTATGATGCATTCATAAAATACGGTTATCATGTAAGGTACTTTCATATTTTAGAGATCCAGAAAAAAGGAGAATAAGAAAATGGAAAAAGGGAAAATTGTAAACAGGTATTTAGCAGAATTCAGGTCACTGTCAACACGCGCATTGGCAAAAAAAATCTACAAAGAAAACAGTTTGTATTTTAAAAATTCAGAAGAGGTCAGAGATTTTTTAAGATATAGAACCGGAAAAAAGGGGAGTAAATTGTTAAAGGTAGTAAGTCCAGAATTTTTATCCGCAGACATGAAAGCAAAAAAATATAATTTGCCTGATCCAGTTGTAGAAGAGAATTACGAAATTTTAAAAATTGATGCAAAATGTGCTTTGATTTTTTCGGATGTACATATTCCTTTTCAAGATAATAATGCAATTACAATAATGTTTGATTACGCAAGAAAGTATAATCCTGATACTATTATAATTCTTGGTGATTTATTAGATTGCTTTGCAGAATCTTCCTTTTGTATCCAACCAGATTTGGTGAGAATGAAAGAGGAAATATTATTAGCAATCCAATTTTTGAAAACATTAAAAGACGCTTTTCCAAAATCGAAAATATATTATAAATTCGCGAACCATGAAAAAAGACACGATATGTACATTCAACAGAAAGCCCCTGAAATTTGGGGACTTGAGGGGCTTAGACTTGATTCTCTTTTAAAGCTTGCGGATATGGGAATAAATTATATTGCAGAAGATCGCATACTTGATTTGAATGGTTTGATTTTATTGCATGGCCATGAGTATAAAAATGCAATTACATCGCCAGCGAATCCGGCTCGTTCTCTTTTTCTTCGTACAAAGTCAACAGCATTATGCGGGCACTATCATCAGGCGTCAGAGCATTCCGAACCGACAGTCAATGGTGAAATGATTTCAACATGGTCACTTGGATGCCTTTGTCAAATGCATCCTAAATATATGCCATTGAATAAGTGGACACAGGGCTTTGCAATGTATTTTAAACATGACGACGGATTTTGGAATATAGAAAACAAAAAAATCATGTCGGGTCATGTAGTTTAATAGGAGGCTATTTTATGTTTAAAGATGCAAACGGAAAATTATCAATGACGAGAATTTTATCGTTGATAACTTGCTTGACTGGGCTTGCTTTGGCAATCATCGGCGGGATAACTGGACAAAGTAATTCGATCGTAATTCTCGGTCTTGTAGCGATTGGATTTGCTGGAAAGGTAACGGGAGCCAAATTTGAGAATGGCGGGTTATCTTTGGAAACGGAAAGCGATGAAGAAAATACTAGTGTAGAACAACAGCATGGAGGGTCAGACCAGTGGGTTGACGGATCAGAGTCAGCAGATATGCCAAGCGAAAAAATCGGATTTGGTAAATGAAAAATGAAAAAGAAATTCTTTACCTTTTTGGGATTATTCTTTTTTGCATTGTCGGCGGCTTCTGCCTTGGATACGCAATCAATCAAGGAAACGTTAAACGAGGCCTTGCTGAAATTGAGCGAACAAAATTACTATATACAAGTATTGAAAGCCGACTTATTGAAAGCGAAAGAATCGCTGGAGAACTCCGATCAGAACTTGCAAGAAGCCGAGAAGAAAATAAAATTGCTCGAGACGCAATTGATCGAAGCGCAAGCGGAAGTGCAGAAATTGAAAGACTCAATCTTGAGGCTAGAGAATTTATTGAAACAGCAATTAAACAGTTGGATTTTACCGTCGGTCATAAGTTTAGGCGCGGGCATAGGCATCGGAATATTGATTGACAAATTATTTTTTTCGCAGTAGATTTCTCTCACTCTCCGGTTTTGTATCTTGTTTTCTTGCCATGAACCGCCCATTGCACAGGGCGGTTTTTTTATCCATAAACGTTCAAAACGGCCTATTTTTAAAGCTTTTTATCAAGATGTATTAATCTCAAAACAAGCAAATAAACGCAATACAGACGATCCTAGAGGGCTTTTGGAGCGGTTTATTCTTATATTATGCCAGTAAATGCAAACTACTTAACAGGCGTATAGTAGTTTATGATAAATATAATAAAAAAAGATAAAATATATTATAATATACTAGAAAAGGAAACCAAAGTATATTATATTATAAATATAAGCAATCAAGCAAAGATTGTAAAGGGGATCAAATGAGTTACAAATTCGAAGGAACAAATTACGACAGCAACCTAACAAAACAGGACATTGCAAAGATGGCAAGACGGTACGTTAAAAAACAGTATCCTACTTGCAAGTTTTCTATTAGATCAAAACAGAATTCTATTTATATTTCTTTAGTCGAAGCTGATTTTTTTGTAGTCGAAAATGAAAAACTTTTTGGTGGTAAGGAATTACAGATAAATCAATATTATCTTGAAGAGGCTCCTATATCGGATGAAGCAAAAAAAATGTTTTCTGATATAAAATATTTTTTAAACAATTACAATTTTGACGATTCGGACAGCCAGACAGATTATTTTCATACAAATTTTTATAGTCATTATTCAGTCGGAAGTTGGGAAAAAGGATTTATACAAAAATAAGATAAGTGTCCGCAGGTGCGGATATCTTTTAAAGGGAGAACTTGAAATGAAAGCAGGAGACAAAGTCAACACAATGCTTGGAAGTGGAAAGTTAGTAAAAAGAGATAGCGAAATAAAAGGATCAATTTTATATTTCAATTGGTGTGTAAAAATGGATGACGATTCAAAACTGTCCGATTTTCTAAAAGAATTAAATAGGAAAGAAGGATTGTACTTTTTAGAGAAGGAGCTTCAATTATGGAAATCATAATCCGCCAAACAATCGAAGATATTTATAAATTAAAATTAAAAATGCTTGAGACAATAAACACGGTCAGAGAAATAGATCGGCAGGAATGGCCGAGGGACGAACTTGACGCTTTTTTCCCTTGGCATATTAGCTGGCACACTGGATTCCACGGAGATAATGGAGACGAAAAATTCGTTGACAAAGTGTGTTGGTCAAGGATTGTTCTTCTATGCCAGCTTGAAAAATATATGCTTTGTACTGAATACGCAAAAATGCAGAAGGATATTGAGGACGGGAAAACTCCCGTTTTCAACATCGAGAATGCAAAAGGTTGGGTTGCCGGTCTTATTGGACTTATAGAGGAAAATATAAAATTAATGTGTAAAAGAGTTTATCAGGAATTAATTTGTCAAACATATTCAACAGAAAAAACATGGAAAGCAGAAAAGAAAAAAAGAAATAATAATGGAGTTGATAAATTCTTTATATTATCTACTCACGATTATTCTAGAATATTCGCCTATTGGAATTCGAGGCCGACCATAACGGACGACCTAGAAAAGGTTTGCTACATTCTCGACGGGAAAACAATACCGGAAAAAACGCTTATTGAAAAGGCAAGAGTGGAGCAGATTGACGAAATCCAAAACGATTATTTTACTGTTCGGTTTTGCAAGAACGGAAATACTCATTACAAAATTGAACAGGAAACACTTAGAAGATTGAATCTTATCGGGCCGGATGGAAACACGATAGGCGAAAAAATTAAAATCAAGATTGTAGAGAGGTGAGAAATGAAATACGAAACAGCGACAAAAAAGGTTGTCCAGTATTATCGGGAACGAATACCAAAATTTAAATTTTTAAATGTAGAGTTTACAGACAGCGGAAGGTTTGCTATTATTAAAAATGGTCAAGAGGTTTGCGAGGGATCATTGACCGCGTATTTGACAATAGTAAACGGCATGAGTAGAGAAGAGGCCGGAAACGAAATCCGGCAAAGGTATGAAGAAATCTTAAAGGGAGGCAATTAAATGGACAATGTAGAAAAGCAATTTGCGCGGTACATGGGGAATGATGAGGACTCGGCTAAATGGTGTCAGCTAAGGTATCCCATAGAATGGGAGGCGTTTAAGGCCGGATATCATGAAGCTTTAGTGAAAGCGACAGAATTAGTAAGTGGAATCACCGATAGGGTAAAATTATGAACATAATCAAAATAATCTGCATGGCAATTTTTATTGCTTCGGTTTTGGCATTGACCGGAGCGACATTCAGCGGACTATTATTTACACGGAGGCAAAAACATGGAAGGAAATAAATTTGATTTTGAAGAGTATTCGAGAGGGGACTTTGACTTTTACTTGACCGGACATATCACGGAAAATCCAGATTATAAAGAAGACTTTGCAAGGTCAGAAGAGTATTTAAAAAGCCAAGGTTATACAGTCTTCAATCCGGCGCGGGCTAGTGACGACGAAAATATCAAAAGACTTGCCGATACAATGGAGCCGGAAGAACGCTGGAATTTTTATATGTCAAAAGTTACTCCAATGATTTACAGATCAAAAAATCTTTATATCGTAAATACAAAAATGATCGAGACTTACAGCAGGGGAATGATAGTCGAAAAGCTAATGTTTGACTATAAAAAATAATATAATACTAGACACGTTCTAGTGTTTATGTTATATTATAAACAGCTATTTAAAAGGGAGACAAATTATGGGAATACCAGTACTGATTATCGGAGAAAGCGGACGCGGAAAAACTACGTCACTCCGATCAATGAACCCTGAAACGACGGGAATCATTGCCGCTATTGACAAACCTTTGCCGTTTAAGTCTAAACTTCCAAAGCCTTTTGTTTGTGATGACTATTCGGTCATCATGCAAGCATTACACAAGGTAAAAGCAAAAAACATCATTCTTGATGATGTCCAGTATCTTATGGCAAACGAATTCATGAGACGCGCGAAGGAAAAAGGTTTTGAAAAATTTCTGGATATTGGCCTTAATTTCTGGAACCTTATCAACGAAGTGAAAAAACTTCCCGACGATGTAATTGTCTATATGTTAGGACATACAGAAGAAGTTGACGGAAGAACAAAATTCAAAACCATCGGGAAAATGCTTGACGAAAAAATCACATTAGAGGGAATGTTTACAATCGTATTGAAATCAATCATGGCAGATGGAAATTTTTACTTTTCAACAAAAAATTCTGGACAGGACACTGTGAAAAGCCCTATTGATATGTTTGCCGAGGCATACATTCCGAACGATATGGCAATCGTTGAAAAAGCAATTCGCGATTATTACAATATTCAGATTGTAAAGGATGGAAAAAATGACAAGTCAATCATCTAATAAAACATCTGTTTCCAGAATTGCCGCCTATATCTGCAAAAAAAACTTTGATGGTGTAGACCAGAAGGTTTTGGAAGAAGCAGGAAGACGAGGGAATGAAATCCATGCAGATATCGAAAACGGAACATTCCGAACAGAAGAAGGAAAATTTGCCGAAAAATATCTTGCAGGGAGAACGCCGAAAAGAGAGTGTCAGATTGAACCAATCGAGAGAGGAGAATTGACCATCACGGGGAGATTCGATGCATTTTTGCAGGATGATCGGGAACTGATTGATTATAAATCCGAGGCGATTGCAGATTTAAAATACTGGATAATCCAATTAAATCTGTACGCCTACGGATTGGGAGGAGCGGACAAATTGACGGTAATTCACGTTCCGAAATCTGGAAATTACAAAGTCATTTCCGTACCAAAGTTATCAGGTGAACAGATTGAAAAAATCATTTATGCCTTTGCAAACAAAGAAGAACTGCCAGATAATTTTTGGGACTTCCTTGGATTAGTAACACAAGCGGAAGAAATCAATCTTGACTTAGTGGTTTATTCTCACGATATTGGACAGATAGAAACGAACGTTGACGAAATCGTTAAGCAGATTGAAGAAAAGCTGAAATCCTACGTTCCAGAAAATTACAGTCCAGAAAACATCGGACTGGCCGCAAAGGATCGGGCGGCCTTAAACAAGTCGGAGAAGGCTTTGATTGAAAGAAGGAAAGCCCTTGAAGAAAAGCACAATGAACCGCTAAAAAATACTTTCGACAAAATAAAATTCGCGCAGGACTTAATCAAGAAAGCGTCATTGGCATTGGATAAGGTAGTCAAGGCAGTCGAAGAAAAAGAAAAAGCGGATATCAGGAAAGACCTAGAAGATTATTTCACACAAACCGGCTTTGCTCTTGTCAGCTTTGAAAAGATTTTTAAGCAATCTTGGCTAAACAAGACAGCAAAGCGCAAGGAAACGAAAGCCGAGATTGATGCGATCATTAAAAAAATTAATCTAGATATCGAATTGCATGACAGATTAAATGAGCCAGATGCAAAGGTCTTTTACCTACAGACACTTGACATTGACTCTGCTTTAAAAAAGGCCGATGAAATTAAAAAAGCGCGCGAGGTATTGGAGCAGGCACAAGCAAAAAAACCCGATCCAGTTGTTGAAAAAGTTGAGGTTGTTGTAGAAAAAATTCCAGTTCCCTTTGTCGTTGACAAAGAAGAAATAAAACAGGGAGAAGAAATTTTAACGAGGAGGGTTGAAATCAAGGGAACAGAAAAGCAATTAATAGATTTATCGATTTATTTGGATTCCGTCGGGATCGAATGGAATAAAATTTAAAGGGAGAAAAAAATATGCAGAATGCGAATTTTTTCGGAGATGGATATATTCCGTCAGAGTATAAAACAGGAATGGTATTATTTGAAAATGGGGATTATGATTTGATAATATCCCATTGCGAAGATAAACTTTCTCAAAATAATAATCCAATGCGAGTTATTACTTTTAAAGTGCGCGGGGTGGAAGGCGCTGAGATTAGTTATTACATGGTTCAGAATGAATATTTTAATTCCAATGCAACAAAATTCTTTGATACATTTGGAATTCAATACGGAGACTTTGCAATTATTCATTGGGTCGGAAAGACTGGACGAAGCCATGTAGAGCAGGAAGAGTATACAAAGCAGGACGGGAATACGGGAAAGTCAATGAAAGTGAAATACTTTATTCCTAAAACAAGCCCACAACCCGCAGGAGCCGCGCCGAATGTAGTAAGACAGCAACCAGCACAAAGCCCTGCACAGTACGCACAACCAAAGCCAGCACAACAGCAATATAGACAGGCACAACCAACACAAGCCCCGTTCGAAGATGATTTACCGGTATTTTAAAGGATAAAGAAAATGAGGTTTCAAACTATTTACGATCCAGAATTATATGCAAGGTTTGAAATTAAGGCAGAGGACAAAATAGTCCTCTTGCCTTATCCTTTAAACGCAAAAGAAAGAATCGCTAAGTTTTTTTTATCAGTTATCGAAAAAAACAAAGTGAATGCAGAAAAGAAAAAAGACCCTGTAACCCTTGACGTGCGGATCGAGGTATCAGACAAAAGGAGCCTTGACGCGAATGCCTTGATGTGGTCGATATATAATATTCAGGTGTATTACATGAATATTGAATTGAAGCAGATCAAGCAGATAACAAAAAATGATTTGTATGATAAAGACATGGAAGACTATGCGCCTAAACACTGGATAAAATGCCAACCAGAATCAAGGGAATTTTTCAGGCAAGTATTGACAGAAGAAAAAGGAAAGATCAAAAAGGAAATTGAAAAAGACGGCCATGTATATTTTCAAGTGTGGGAAACTTCATCATATTGGAATACAAAAAGAATGGCCGAATTCATTGATTTAAAATTGAATGAACTAGAGCAAGCAGGGATAACAAGGCTTGAGGACGGAAACCTTGACAAGGTATTTTTAGACTTTGAAAAATGGAGGCATGAAAATGCGGCGGATTGTTAAAAATAATGTGGACGGATCAAAAGAAGTGCTTCGAGTGATTGTAGGACAGGCACAAGGGCTTGAAATCAGGCTTTTGACAGATTGTGGAGCTAAGAAAGGGGATAAAATCAGATTGACACAGTATCCTGATGGGTCTGGAAAGTGGGAGAAGGAAGAATAAAATACTAGACTATATTAAAAAAAGGTAGTAAATTAATTATGTTATCAGTTGCCATGGAGTCACGCCCTGTGGGAACTGATAACAAAAAATGAAAGACTTTGTTTTTTTTATCCGGCGTGAACTCGAAAGAGTGGGTAAAAAAGCAAAGTCTTTTTTTATTTTAACAGGAGGAAAAATATGGATGGTAAAGAAACAAGAGATTTACTTTCAAGGATATCTTCATTACTGGAAGAATCACAAAAAACGATTGAGGAGTATGATAAGGAAATCAAAAGCCTTGTAAAAGAAAATCAAGAATTAGTAGAAAGTCAAAAAACATGGAATTTAATCGAGCAAAATGATAATTGGTTTGATTTTAAAGAAGTTGCAAAATTAATAAATATTAAAGGATTTGGAAGAAATAAAATTCTTGAGTTATTAAGAATGCATCAAATTTTTGATTCAAATAATCAGCCTTATCAAAAAAATTGCACTAATGGATATTTCAAAATCACGCTTAAATATGTAGAATCATTAGACACATTCGTTTCAGTTCCTCTTTCTTCTAAAAAAGGAATTGACTTTATTGTAAAAATTATTGAGGAGGCAATACATGAATAATTATCCCAAAGTTTCAACGGATGACGCCGCAAAAGAAGTTGAAAGATTGCACAATGGAATTGAAGAAAAACTTAAAACAAGCGTTTCTGATGCAGTTAGAATCGGAGAAATTCTTACAACAATAAAAGAAAAGATAGGACATGGACAATATGAAAAGTGGGTAAAGGAAAATGTTAATTTCAATACAGTAACGGCGTGGCGTTATATGAAATTATATTCATACGGTAAATCTTTAACAGCTAAAGATTTACCGGAAGCCTATAAGCAGATGGAAACTTTCGAGGCGCAGGAAAAACAAAGTGAATATAAAAAAGCAATGATAAGAGTATGCGAATACAAAAAGACTGGGAAAAAGCCAGAAGGATGGAGAAAAAATACAGATGATAAACTTTATACAGAAGAAATCGAAAGAGAAAAAAGAATAAATGAAGCCGCACAAAAAGGTGAAAAATATAAAAAAGAATTTGAAGAAAAACAAGATAGAGAAAAAATATCAAGAGATGAAAGAAATTCAAGGCTTGACGGATTTATGGACACATTAAAAAATGGGATAGAGAAAGAAAAAGAAAAAATAGAATTTGTAAAAAAAATAGGGTTATCCGGAAACAATGCATCTCATGGTTTTAATGAAATTCTGATAAATTATTTACAAACATTACACAATGACAGCGAATGCATAGAGGCTTGTCATAACATAATCAAGATATGTAAAGGCTTTGTAAACGATTTACAGAAAAAATCAGTAGGGAAATAAGAGAGGAAAAAATGGCAACAAATAGATATATTAGTACTTCATTTTGGGATGACGAATGGATTCAAACATTAGACCCGTCAGAAAAATTATTATATCTTTACTACATGACAAACCCTTTGACAAATATTGCAGGAATTTACAAAGTTACACAAAGAAGGGTTTCGTTTGATACCGGATTCACAAATGACACTATTGGTCACATAATGGCAAAATTCGAGAAAGCAGGAAAGGTCTTTCGCTTTCAGGAATGGGTAATATTGCCGAATTGGACAAAATACCAAAAAGTAGGCGAAAAGGATAACAACAGAAAAGGAATAGATGCTATTTTAAAGGTAATTCCTGATAATATATATGAATACGCAATAAAAAGCGGTTATAAATATCAATTTTTGGAAGACCTTGGAAGGCCCTTACAAGGGGGTTCGACGACCTTGAACTATCTTAATCTTAATCTTAATCTTAATTCTAATCTTAATTTATGTAATGCCGATCAAAGATCGTCACAATCCGAAGAAGTAGAAAACTCAAAGATCGAAGGAATCTGCCGAGGGAGTGAAGTTCTTCTTGTTGACCACTCTCCGGAGATTGAAGAAACCACACCTGCCCGCCGGTTGCCCGTTCCAGAGGATAGTCTGCCGGTTGCCTTGAAACCCAAAAAAGAAAACTGGTACAAAAACGAGAATAATGCACGGGCTTTTAAATACATAAAGGAGTATATTACAGACTACGATCCTAACTACTACTTTGGTGATATTGAAAAAAGCACTATCAAGAATTTGGTCAATCGGTTAAGGGTGGAAGATAAAGAGGGCAACAAAGTTTTTGACCATGAGTATTTTGCGGAGAAGTGGGAGAATTACACGAAGCCTAGTTTTTGGATGGATCGAGGATGCAAGAACATAATGTCATTTTATAAAAATATTAATCGCATACCGGTATAGACAAAACAAAAGGGGAGACGGATGAACGAATTTGAAAGGAATGTGATTGGGACTATAATCGGAGCAGAAGGAAAAACGGATATTATCGACGACTCCGGTTTAGTTCCAGAAATGTTTTCAACGATTGACGGAAGAAATATTTATAACCTGATTATAGAAATGCATCGAGAAAATATTATTCCGACATTAGCGCAGTTATTCGACAAAAACAAAGAATTGACTTTGAAGTATAATGATGTAACAAACGCTTCTAATTTTTTACTTGTAAAAGATTCTATCCGTAAAATTAAAGATGGTTATAAATACCGATGCATAAAAAAGATTGAAAGCGTAGTCAAGGATACTACACCGCACAATCTTGAAGATTCAAAGATTGAGATTATGTCAATCATTGACCAGTCGGATGACGTTAATTTTAGAAACGATATTGTGAATATTTCGACTAGAGATTCTTTTGTAAGCTATGTCGAAAAAGTCGAGGCAAGATACAAGAAGGGCGGGAAGGTTGACGGCGTTGATATTAAATTCCCGATTATGAAAGAATATTTCAATGAGTGGTCAAAAGGAAATATATATTACATAGGGGGAAGGCCGTCAGATGGGAAATCAACACTTGCGATGAATGTGGCAATGCAATCACTTGAGCAGGGATATAAAGTCGGATTTATTTCTTTGGAATCTGGACGGGAAGAGATTTTAAATCGCATCGTTTCACACGTCGGAGGCATCGAGGTTGGAAGGTTAAAAACCGGAATGCTAGGGATCAAAGATTTTGCGGCATTGCAGGATGTTGGCGAGGTTTTGACAAAAGACGGAAAGTTTATGATTTACGATAAACCGAGAGCAACTATCACGGATATTATTTCGGCTATGAAATTAATGGTTAGACGGCATAAGGTTGATATAATTTTTATTGACTATATTCAAATTATTAGATGCCCAAAGTATCGAACAAAGGTCGAAGAGGTTGGACACGTTTCACAAGTTTTAAAAGAAATGGCAAGACTTTTAAATATTCCAGTGATTGCACTGGCACAATTAAAAAGAGATATTGACGTAGGACGTATGCCGAACCTTGGCGACTTCCAATGGTCAAGCCAGCTAGAGCAAGATATGGATGGCGGGATGCTTATTTGGAACACGAATCAAAATCGATCAGAACCACATAATGATGACTATTATATTTTATACGCAAAGAACAGGGACGGGAAAACCGGCTGGGGTCGGATGCGATATAGCAAAGCTATGATGACTTTTGAGGAGCATTATCAACAAGTTCCACCGCCTGAAAAGCGAAAAGGATATCATAAGAGCTTTTAAGCCATGAAAGTAAAATAAGGAAATCAATAATATACTTAACAAGCGTTAAGTAAAATAAGGATAAAAAATGGTAAAAATATAATATAATATTAAAATAATTCTAGACAAGAAACAGATTTTATATTATATTATATACATAAGGTGCTTGAGAGAGTGCCAAAGGGGACAAGATGAAAGATTACGTTGATTACATGATTGAAAATAAATCAGCAATGGCGAGAGCAAAACATATCCAGAAAAAAATCGTATTAATCAATGAAATTTATAAAAAGCTTGGATGCAGATTGTCAAAAGATTTATCAATAAAAGAATTAAAAGGAATTTTAAATCAATAATAAATAATTCCCGCAGACGCGGGCTTTTTAAAAGGGGAGTTTTATGAGTTATACAAATGAATTTGTTTTTGAGAATGTAAAAGAATCTTACAAAAAATCTGAAAAGTTTTGTTCAAAAATGACGAAAGCCGAAAAGGTAAATTTCCAGAGAAAAGTTTGCTTTGCGTTTTTTTCTGAACTTTATGGAAGCGTGACAGTAAAGCAATTATGCGACGCGATGGAAAAATACGAGGCACAAGGATGAAAACAACAATTAACCCTCGCGGGCTTGGCAGTTTTGAAATAGAGGTTGACTACGATATTGACACGCCTACAAGTTGCATCGAAGATAGTTTGATAATTACATATCAAGGCGTAGACATTACCGGCTTTATACAGGATGACAAGTATAATGAATTGGTGCAGGAAGTTAATCAAATGTTATGGGATATCCGCGAAGGATATAAGCCTTTGGCATTTTATGAGGGGGAATAGATGGAAAAAAATAATAACGACATTATGATTCCCGCAATAGTAATTATAGGGTTTTGTATATTTTTTGGTAAGTGCATGGCCGAACAAAACAGAGTCGGGAATAATTATGAAAACGCTAAACACTATTCTGCAAACGAAGGAAGGACAAAATGAAAATACACGAGGCTGGTATTACTTTTATTCAAGCGACAAAAGCCTTGGGACAATTTGCTAATTTATTTATAAGGAAGGACAAAATGAGCGAAAAGAAAATCTGCGATACTTGCAAACATTGCAGTGAGACGAAAACTTGGTGTAATCACTACGATTATGAAGTTGACTACGATCATACTTGTATTGCTTGGGAAGGCATTATGCTTGAGCCAGTGAGGATGACGGAAAAAGAGCTTATCACGAAGTACGAGGATTATCCAGACAGTCTAAGCAATTATGGTAATTTCAAACAAGGCTTTATCCTTGCCGGTGGCCAGATCATCGAGGAGCCGAAAAACTTGCCTTGCGTGAATTGTGGTAGTGACCCGTTAAAAACAGTTGAGGGGAATAATCTTTATTGCTCTAATGGGAAAGGCAACTGTTTTCTATTTGGCGTTTTGATTCCGGTAGAAGTTTGGAACGATCCAAGCAAGCGAGGCGGGAAATGACGTGTCATATATGTAATGGTAAGGGCTGGTATCATGAATATTTAGATTCTACCGGAAACAGTTCTGTGAAAGTAAATTGTAAAAATTGCGACGCAACAGGATACGCCGACCCGCCCGCCATCCATTACGATTTCAAGCCGATGGAGTGGGAGTATGACGAGGGATATAAATGCTATTCAAGCGATAAATTATACTATGTAATATATCAAACAGAAACAAACTGTTTTTCTTTATGGCTATCATCTGATGAGGGATGGGAGAATACGTATCCATCTTTAGACGAAGCCAAGGCCGCAGCAGAAAAGCACCGTCAAGGGCTTATCGAAAAACTAGGAGGGGTAAGAGTATGACAAAAATGCATGAATGTCGAAAATGTAAGAATAATTTGTCTTTACCAGATCGTATAGCAATATGTAAATTTCTTTATTCACAGATTCGCACAGGTGGGCTTTGTCAGTATTACAAATATAAACCGTTCTGGTTTTGGAGGTTGCCGAAATGAAAACAGTAGATGAAGCGTTTGAAGAATATGACGAAGTAAGGAGCGAGGATTACGGGAAGACGTATTATGATCGAGTTGATGCGCGGGCAGACTTTGAAGCAGGATTTTCTGCGGGCCAAAAAACATTATCGCCAGAAGTGCGGGAAGTACTAAGGCAATCTTTAACAATACTAATTAGTTTTAAATGTTTTAATAATGACGATTGGACTGGCACGTCACTTTTTCAGACTAGACTAAGAGAAGCTGATGTCGAAGTTTTAAAAATTAATATCAAAAAACTACTGGAGGCCGATCAATGAAAAAGACTCTGATTTGTTTTGTCGTCATGCTATTTATTAGTTGTGCTATGCCAAAATATAAAGTAGGCATGATTAAGCCTGACGGAAGTGTTGATACGTATTTCACCGAAGGGTATGGCGATATGTACTATGTCGTACAAAAACATAGCGATGGGACTATATACATAATGGGGCATAATAACCACTGGCGGTTTAAAATTGGTGAATATGTCGGGTGGAACATTGAAAGGATAAAAGAATGAGTAAATCCTTAATCATCTCCCTAGTTTTATCAGGGCTTTTATGTTGTGTGCCTTTTGTTTATTGTGCGGTTGTGTGTTGGAAGGAGGGAAGGAAATGAGCGCCGAATTAGCTGATAGGTTTTATAAAATATTATTGCAATGGGTTACTGAATGCAAGGTGAAAGTCAGCTGTGAAACCGTTCAAAAACTTGTCACTAAACTTATTGAGGACGCAAAACAAAATGAAACGCCTTGAATATTGCAAAACTTGCGGGCGGTTAATGGACGATAACCACGTCATGACGCAGGGGATAGCAAAAACGTCTGTTGCGTTTATATGGGCGGTTTTTGGGCTTGTAGTTGGGCTTGCTATCGGGCTTGTGTTTTGTTTCTGCGCTTCGGGAAAAATCGCGTATGATGCAAGAGCGGATCAATACCAGATGGATAGAGAAATATTTTATAAGGAGTGGAGTAAATGAAAACACAAGAGGAGCTATTGCAAGACATTTTAAATCTTAAAAAAGAAAATCCAGAGTTAGAGATACACTTTTGCATTAGCTGCGAAGAAATGACAGACGAATATGGATGGGTTAAACAAAAAATATCAAGGGTAGAGATTGACCCATGGTTTGAGGCTGATGAAAGGATAATGACCGATAAAGATGAAATCTTAGAATATTTTGAGAATGAACTTATAGAACGGTTTGAGGATGAGTTTTATGGTAGTGATATTGATGAGGATTCCATTACAGAACAAGCACAAGAAAGATATGACCGAGAAGTCATCAAGGCCATTTGTGTTTATACTGATTTTGATTTGTGATATTTTATAAGGAGGCTACGAAATGAAAAAGATGACGGATGAAGAAAAGATCCATTTAAGTAACAGGCATAGAGGATATGAGAGTAGTTATTCAAATGGGAAAGAGCGCGGGATAGAGCTTGCTTGTGATTACTACGACACCCAAATTGACGCACAGGCTAAGACGATGGAGGAGTTGAAACAACTACTAAAAGATTCATGGCAATGTATTTTTGAGTTACAGCATCAAGTAAAAACAAAACCTTCTACAAGTGAGCTTTTGAATAAAATAAGCGCCGTTGTTTATGCCGGTGGAGTGATAAAAGAATGAAAATAAATAGATTTAGCGTAATAAGCGAAGAATATGAAAATAAAAATGGAGAGTGTTGTTTATATAATGATGTCGAAAAAGCCATCAAAGAAGCGATTGAGAAGGTGAAAGAAAAATCATGGGAAGATTGGGATCTTAATTTTTGTATTGAGGCAAAAGACGTCATTGAAATATTAGAGGGGGTAATAAAATGAGAAAACAAATTATAGACTTACAGCCAGCAGTTTTTGAAGAAGGAGATTTAATAAGAAAATATATCGGAATTCAATTTAAACCTATCAATAAAAAACTAGATATTGATGGAAACTATTTTATTGCGGTACGAAAAGCAGACGGATTTGATTATTGTATTAGTGTCGATTCTTTTATTGAATTCATAAAAAACAAGATTAATAAGAAGGGAGAATAAAATGAAGTCACACAAGGAATGCAATCATAAAGCTAAAAAAATATTATCACTTTCTAAACAATATATTCACGAATATTGTCCAGAATGTGGATGGCATAAATATCAAAATATTGAATATACAAAAGAAAAATGGTTCGAAAAATATATTAAGGAGTAGAATATGATAATCCTAGTCTGCGGGAAAAAGCAAGTTGGAAAAGATACGTTTTTTAATATTATGGATATAGCGTATCCAGAAAAATATACAAGAATGAAATTTGCAAAACATATTTATGATGCAGCCGAGGTTGTTTTCGGCTATAAAATAACCGAAGAAAATAAGGAACGCGTTGATAACTTACTAGGAATAACGCCTAGAAAGTGGATGCAGGAACACGGCGATATGATGAAGCGGTTATGTGGTAAAGATATTTTTCCGTCTATACTTGTTGAAAATACAATATCTAAAAATATCATCGTTACGGACTGCCGTTTTCAAGAAGAAATTGATTATTTAAAAGTGGCGTATGGGTCGGAAGTTGTTTCTATTAAAATCAATAGACCTGCACAAATATCAATAGATGAGCATATAAGCGAAAAACTAGATATTAAAACAGATTATATTATTGACAATAATTCAGACATGAATACTTATATACAAAAAGTAAAAGAATTAATGTGCAAAATAGAATTCGACATGGAATTATATTATACATTGAAAAATGCATTAATAAAAATGAAAGCAATAAAAGAAAACACTGAACCAATAGAAATGAAGCCAAGAATAACGGAATACAGACCAGTTGGGAAAAAATAATTCTCGACAAAGAAAATAATTTGTAGTATACTTGATGAGAAAGGGAGAAAATGAAAAAGAATAAATATAATGCAGTCAAAGTCGAAATTGATGGAATGAAATTCGACTCTAAGAAAGAAGCGGCAAGGTATTCAGAGCTTGTATTAATACAAAGGGCCGGAAAAATATCATTCCTTGAAAGACAAGTGCCGTTTGTATTGCAAGATAAATTTGAATATCAAGGAGAAAAAATCCGTGAAATAAAATATATAGCTGATTTCACATACATTGAAGACGGAAAGAAAATAATTGAGGACGTAAAAAGCTGGATCACACAAAAGCGGCCAGATTATAAAATAAAAGTTAAGCTATTGATGAAACGCTATCCGACTTATATTTTCAGGGAAACATTATGACAGATCGAGAAAAAGAGGATATCCGCGAAATGAGGCTAGAAATATTCAGACAACGAGGATGGATTTGCGAGGTATGCGGAAAACATTTATTAGATCAGGGAAGTACTCCACAATTAGCGCACAAAATACCAAAGACAAAATATAATTTGGTTATGTACGGAAAGGAAATAATTCACCATAGATTAAACCTTGTGGCGGTTTGTTCATTAAAATGCAATTCATCTGTTTTAATCGGGAGTAATACACTACCAGCTTTAGAGCTTATCGAGAAAATAAAAGAAGAACTAAAAAGGGAAAAAAATGGAAGCTAAAAAGATTCGAGGACGGGTTGTCCCGTATTGCTTATTAAATTATAAAAAGAAAATTGATGTAAACGAATGGGAATACGATTACGGAGCTTGGAACGATTGCTCTATTCCAAAGGATCAAAGAAAGAAATTTTACGATAGAGCTTCTTTTGATTTGGCTCTAAGTATTTACGATAAATTATTAAGAGGTTACAGAGTAAAGGCAAAAGACTTAATCGTCAGAACGCAATACGGAAAAGACAGCATGGCATTATTTGACCAGATGACTATGAACTTTCCAGAGATATATCAAGAAAAAGGAAATATCTGTTTAAACTGGCATATTAAAAAAGAAAGGGAATACAAGTCATACAAAGAACATTATTCCTATGTGCCGTGGAGGCTCAGTTATGAATTGTAAATGCGGGTCGAATGTGGTACTTATGGAAAAAATAAAGCAGGGAGTTTATACACAAAAATGTTTTGACTGCGGTGCAGGGCTTAAAATATTATATCTTGACGATAATAAGGTTGAGACACAAAACCCGATGAAAAGAGAAGAAAATCCAGAGGTAAAAAGATGAGTGGTAAAAATTATTCTTGTGCGAATACCGGAAAAAGAAATGAGCATGATTTTTACCAGACTCCGTATAAATTGACAAAAGCATTAATATATAATGCGAATTTAAAACTTGATAAAAAATATATTGATCCGGCTTGTGGAAATAAAGCAATCATTAGAGAATTACATTTCCATGAATTCGACGTTTTTGGAAGTGATAAATATTTTGGCAATAAAAAAAGGGATTACCTAATTGATGAATATTATAATAATATAGTGAATAACAAAATAAAATATGCGGTAATAACGAACCCGCCGTATTCAGGAACAAATAAAGAAGACTTTGTAAAAAGAACTATTTTTGATTTAGGAATTGAAGGATATTTTTTATTGCCTCTTGGATTCTTGCAAGGACAGAAACGGTATAATTCTGGAATTTATAATCACTTAAAAACTGTTTATATATTTACAAGAATGCCGATGTTAGAAAAAGAAGTAAGGGCAGATGGAAAATTCAAGACAGGAATGCAAGCTATAGCATGGTTTCACTTTGTTCCGGAAGTAGTACAGGACGGGACAAGAATAAAACATATTTCATGTGAAGGCATGACGGTATGAAAAAAAATCTTTCAATCGCTATGATATTGATCGGATCATTTTTGGAAGTCTATTATTATACTTTCAGATTTACAGCGGACGGCATTCCGTGGTGGTTGGGAATAATCATAGGCGCAGGGCTTAATCTGCTTTTGATGCTTTTAGTGTATTGGAAGAAAAACAGTCTTATGATTATTTTCCTGATTGCTTATTCTGTTATCAGTACCAGTGCAGGACAGACTTTTTCGATCATCGAGAAGCAAAAAAGCGAGATCGAGGCAAAGGTAAGTCCGGAGAAAAAGCGGATAGAAAAAGAGATTGAACTTTTACAAGAAGAGCGGGCGGGATTATCTGGCCAGATATCAGGCACAATTAAAACTCTTGAAGATCGTTACGAGTGGCAAAATACACTAGGGAAAGCGGAAAAGAGGATTGAAGAAATAGAAGGCCAGATTAAAACATATAATAAAAGTATTGAGGACTTAACAAAAGGACAGACGATAACAGAAAATAATATTTACACTTTTTACGAAAGCCTTTTAAAAGGAATAATTGGAAAGGATTTTTTAAAGTTTATTTTTCATACAATTTTATCGGTATTCATTGCACTAATGGCTCCGACTGGGATAAAAATAATGATGTCAGGGCAGGAAGAAAAACCGGCAGAGCTGAAATCAATGGACTTTAAAACATGGGTTGAATTAGCATACTACGGGGAATCAAGGGGACGGCCGAAAGTACCGAATGAAAATATAATGCGGGAATATTTTAATATCAGGGGAATAACGTTCGATAGCGCAAAGAGTAAAAAATACTTTGACAAAGCGGTCGAGTTAGGATATATTGACAGTAACGGAAACCATATTGTAAAATATGAGGAAGTAAAAGGGAAAGGAAATGCAGTATAAAAAATATCAGCATATCGAAAAGCTAGAAAGCCAAAACGTAAGAGGAATTCTTGACGGACATTGTTTTGTATTCCCAAAAATTGACGGGACGAATGGGAGCTTATGGCTTGGTGGCGATGGGGAAATCAAGGCCGGAAGCAGAAACAGGGAACTAACAGAAGAGCAGGACAACGGGAATTTCTATAAGGCTATGAAAGACGATCCGAAGTTTAAGGCATTTTTTAAGGATCATCCGGCAATCAGGCTATTTGGAGAATGGCTTATTCCGCACAGCTTGAAAACGTACAGGGAAGACGCTTGGAGAAAATTCTATGTTTTTGATGTAGAGCTGGCCGATGAGCTTATGAGCTTCGAGGACTATTCAGAGCTTCTTGACCAGTACGAAATAAATTATATCTATCCGATATGTGAGACGATATTACCCGAAAAAAGAAACCTTCTAAGATATCTGGAATCAACTACCTATTTGATTAAGGATGGAGAAGGCACAGGCGAGGGGATAGTTATTAAAAACTATGATTACCGGAACAAAGACGGGAAGCAGATTTGGGCGAAGATCGTGAAAAACGAATTTAAAGAACAAAACAAAAAGGCCTTTGGAGTACAGACGGCAAAGACGCAGACAACGGCAGAGCGGGAAATAGTCGAGAAATACTGTACACAATCCCTTATCGAGAAGGAATACGCTAAAATAAACCTTGAAAAAGGCGGATGGGAATCAAAGTATATACCGATGTTGCTAGGGAAGGTATACAACAGCATGATAACAGACTCTATGTGGGAAATCCTCAAAGACTGGAAACATCCCACGATCGACTTTAAAGAGCTTCAAAGGTTTATTAATATCAAGATCAAAGAAATCAAAAGCGAGGTGTTTTGATGAACAATAACGAGGGAATCAAAAAGGCAGGGGATAATAACGTAAAAGAATGGAAACAGGCCATGAGGCGGGCAATGTTCTCAAAAAGAATGAGAGAGATTACAGCTCATTACAGAAAAAGCAATTACCTAACAAGCCCTTCTGCCCTGTTTAAAATGATTATGAAGAAAACAAGGAAATCCTTAAAAAAAGATAAAAGATATAATGCTTATTGTTAAGGGAGAATAAAGAATAAAGAATGAAAATACAAGATGCTATCAATGCAGAGATGACAAGAGATGAATTTGACAGTATTGCATTGTATTTCTACTCCAAAGGGATGCAAATGGCGGCAACACTAATAAAAAACAATGCAGACGACTTTACAGAAGAAGAGGGTATTGCATTCGCTCGTGTCCAAAGTGGACGACTATGGGAAGCATTAGCAGAGACGGACCATGCCCGACAGAAAGTATTGCTTAAAGAATTGGAAATGATATAATATTTTAAGTATAATTAAGGATTAAAAAAGGATAATGAATGCCGAGTGAAGAAGGATACAAAAACTTAATACCAATTAAAAAAGGACAGAAAGCACCGGCAGGAGCAGGCAGAAAACCTTCACACTTAAAAAGATATTTAAAAGAAAACAATATAGGAACGGCAGACGTTCGCGCAATATTGGGCGGGATACTTGTAGATTGTAAATCTATAGACGATATGAAAGCCAAGATTGCTGACCCTAATGTGCCGCCGATTATAAAGATTCCCTTGATATCTATGGTCAAGGAAATGTCGAACGGTAAGATGACGGCTTATCAATTTCTTATACAATACGGTTACGGTATGCCAAAGCAAGAGATTGAAACGAAGTCGACTATTGACGACGTGGCAAAGATGACACCGGAACAACGGGCAGAAATGGAAAAGCAACTATTGTCACAGCTTGTAAAAGATAATAAGGAAACAATAAAGGGGTTATTGGATGCAGACGATACAGATTAAATGCCAAGGCGCAGGAGTTTTGTCACTAGCAGAACTGGACAATATACAAGGCGATTTAAAAAAGCTATCAAAAGAGAACCTTGAAAAGCTGAAAAAAAATATATTGTTAAACGGGTTTATAGCTCCAATTTTTATATGGAATAATGGAACTAGCAATTTTGTGCTTGACGGCAATCAAAGGACTACTGCATTAAAGTCATTAGAAGCCGATGGATATGAAATTCCATTGTTGCCGATTGATTATATCGACGCACAGGACGAAGCCGAAGCCCGCAGAATGCTTTTGAGCATTACAAGTCAGTATGGGGAATTTGACAAAGGCCAGCTTGATGAGTGGTTGAGTGGGATTGATGATGAGATGAAAGACTGTCTTTCGTTGATTGACAGTATAACGGACAGGGCAAAAGAAACAAAAAATGATGATGAAATAGAAGAGCCAAAAGAATCAATCTGTCAAACAGGACAGATTTGGAAGCTTGGGAGGCATAGGTTATTATGTGGTGACTCTGGAAAAGAGGAAAATATTATAAAATTATTTGAAGGAAAAAAACCATCCATAGTTTTTACAGACCCGCCATACGGTGTTTCCATAGGAGATAAAAACAGATTTCTTGATGAATTTCAAGAATCAGGACGGGTAAAAACGAACATTGAAAACGACACAAAGACACCAGAAGAATTGAAAAAAATATTGACGCCCATATTTAGTCTTGCAAAAAAATATTGTTCTGATGATTGCACTTTTTTTATGACAGCTCCGCAAGGCGGCGAGCTTTGCATGATGATGATGATGATGATGGGCGACGCTGGGCTTCCGATCCGTCATGTTTTAATGTGGTACAAGAATTCTCCGACATTCAGTTTAGGGAGACTCGATTACGATTATCAGCATGAGCCAATTCTTTTAACATGGGGAAAGAAACACAAACGGCCAATGAACGGAACGCATAAAACAAGCGTGTGGAAAGTTGACAAACCAAGATCGTCAAAAGAGCATCCAACGATGAAGCCTACAGAATTATATGAAAACGCATATCTGAATAATTCTGATAAAAATGACATCGTATACGAACCATTCGCAGGATCGGGGACAGCTTTTTTGGCTGCAGAAAAAACAGAGAGAACTTGTTATGGAGTAGAGCTCGATCCTCATTATTGCGATGTTATAATAAATAGATATAAAAAATGGTGTGATGAAAATAATATACAAGCAGAAGTATCACTCATAGAATGAACGTACTAGACCAATTAAAAAAAATACAAGATCAAAACAATTTAGAAAAAGTTATTCCAAAGCTTGAGAAATTCCGACAGCCCGCCAGATATAAATTAATAGAAGGCGGGCGAGGGTCGGCAAAGTCATGGTCGGCAGGAAGCATTATCACACAGAGAGGAAATTACGAAAAGAAAAAAATCCTTTGTTGTCGAGAAATACAAAAGAGTATTGACCAGTCGGTTCACGCATTACTTTCAAAAACAATTCAGCGGTTAGGATATAATGATTGGATAATTCGGGATAATTGGATAGAGAACAAAACATCTGGAAGTCTAATAATATTTCAGGGCTTGCGAGATATTAGGGCGGCAACGAGTACAAAGTCTATTGAGGATGTTGATATATGCTGGGTTGAGGAAGCACATAGCGTAGTAAAAGAAAGTTGGGATATTTTAATACCTTCGATAAGGAATGCAGGGTCAGAGATTTGGGCAACATGGAACGCGACAAGTCTTTACGATCCGGTAAACGATTTAAAAAACAGGTCGGATTGTATTCATGAATTTGTGACGTACAGAGATAATCCTTATTTTAATGACGTATTGGAAAAAGAAAGGCTTTATGATTTGGAACATCGGCCTACAGATTACCAGCATATTTGGGAAGGGTTACCTAGAAACATTGGAGACAATACAGTTTTCAGTTTGTCGCAAATATCCGACGCGGTAACACGAAAGGTAGAGGACGACGGGGCTGAGGAATGCGGAGTTGACGTGGCAAGATATGGGAATGACGAGACGGTAATGCGAAGACGCAAGGGAATGAAACATATTGCAGTTAAGAAAATGAGAAAAGCCGATACGATGGAAGTTGCTCATGCGATATGGGATTTTGTAGACCATAATAAGAAAATACCTATCAAAATTGACTCTGGATATAATCCCGGCGTTATTGACGTGCTTCGAGGATACGGCGCAAAAGTTGTCCCGATTGGATTTGGAGAAACAGCAAGCGATGAAGATTTATATACAAATACTATTTCTGAAATGTGGTTTACATTCCCGATCGAAGAGGCAGAAATACCGGATGAACAGGAATTGAAATTGCAATTATCTACCCGTAAATATAAATACGATAATAAAGGCCGAAAAGTTATAGAATCAAAGGACGAGTATAAGGCAAGGACTAAAAAGAATTCACCGGATGACGCTGATTCATTTCTTTTATGTTACTATTCGGCAAAGAACGCAAGTTTTGACGATGATATCAAAGAAGCCATGAGAGCAAGGCGGTCGAGTAGGTAATGACAAAATGACATATCTGTGATAATTTACAATTTAAGGCGGTAAAAAAAATGGGATGGTTTAACGATTTATTAAATAGACACAAAGAAACAACTAATTCGGATATGACAAAACAGGATGTAAGATTAAGTAGGCGCAGGGATTACACTGGCGGAAAGGTTGCGAACACCGAAAGAATGAACGGCCTTTACTCAGGAAGCGACGCCAGAATGCAGTTTTCTTCTCCGTATTCAAATACGCCAATCGCCGTTCCTACTGCATTCGTAGGAATCCCGACGCCTATTACAGACGACCCTGCAACGGTCGAAGCTTGCAAAACTATAGTTGATAAAATGCGGGACGAGTTTTCGATCATCGAGAGGTCAAAACTCCTTTATGGAACGCATTGGAGATTTCCGAAATACGATAGGCAAAAACAAACATTAGTTTGGGAAACTATACCAGATGACACGGTATGTTCGATTGAATTAGATATAAATACAGGCGAGATTTTAGCCGTCAACACTTCCGAAGATATAAAGATTTTTGTAAATCCAACACAAACGGCGCAAGTCAAGAGAGAGCGCAGATTTACACGGGAAAGAATTGATATTAAATATCAAGGGAAAGATGATGTCAATGCAGGGTTGCTTGACGTTTCGATTTCCAACCCGTTCAAGAATTTGCCGATACCATTCGGACATGACTGCCTAGAAAGTGAATGGCGCGGGATATCAGTATTTGGTCGGGTGTTTAGATTGCTAAAATCAACGCACGATATCAAAGAATCAAGGGAACAGATTCTCTCACAGTTTAGGCCGAAGATGATCCAGACAGTTGCACAAGGCAAGGCCAAAGAATGGCTTGATAATAACGGATTTACGACAGATTGTTTGCCGGACCCGTTTCAGGATGACTTTTTTATCAATCAAGGATCGGAAACGACAGAGTATTGCAATCTACCAAATGGACTTACGGACCAGTACACGGCGGCAATCAAGGACAACAGATCGGAGATTATAATCGGGTCAGGTATTCCAGAATTATTCTGGCCGCCGTTAGCAACAGGGAATCATGCGTCAACGGATGAACAAAGAAACCTTGCAATTCAGTATATTAAGGAATTAAGAAGAGAGAACGAACGGAGCTATGAGCTTTTGTTTAATGATTCCTTGAAAATCCTTGGCTATCTTGATTTCAAAACATATAAGCCGGTCAAGATTGCTTGGAATAATTTATCAATGCTTTCAATGGAAGCACGCGTCAGAATCCTTGACACTTTTACAACGGCGGCGACAAAGATTATCGGGAGCGCGATCCTTGGCAGAGAAGAGCTTCTGTACTTTGTTAAAGAATTTTTTCCGGATATCCCGATCAAGGATTTGGCGCAGTTTAAAAAGGGGCAATACGATATGGCAAAACTCGCAAGCCTTTTGAAAACAGATTTTATGTCTGGATTAGATAGCAACGAATTCACACCAGCAGAGGATCAGGGAGACGATCAAGAAGATAAAGATTTAGAAGACGAGGTTTAAAACATGGGATCAAAGGGAATGACTCCGAAAGAATACCGCGCAATCTTTACTGGATTACGCAAGACAATGGGAACTCTTACAGAAATTCAGAGGAAAAACCTTTTAAGAATTTATCAAGAAGCGGCAAAAGAAGCAGGGACAACACTTGCCAGTATTGCAGACCGTGGCGTCAGTATTGAGAAACTACAGCTCGAAGCAATGACGGAACTTTTAAAAAAAAGCGCGCAGATGGTAGCCGACGGAACGAATAAAGTAACTTTATCATTATTGAAAGATGGATTTTCAAAGATAGGCGGAGCGCAACAGGATTTATTTAGCACGATAGCGGACAGGGCAGGATTAAAAATCAGCGGACTCGATACAATGACGATGGCAATCAATAACAGACTGATAGCCGCGACAGTAAATAGGACTTATGCCGACGGGTACACGTATTCGCAAAAGGTTTGGGGACAATTCGATGCGAATGGCCGGCCGATCGGAGTATATGGGGATTGGGTAAACAAGATAAAAAATATTTATAACCTTGGAGCGGCACAAGGGATTGATCCGGTACAGATTGCTCGAGACTTAGAAAAATATGTCACGTCAACAGACGGGAAACAATTCTTTACAGAGGGACGATGGGGAAAGCTTGTAGCAGGAACAGAAGATTATATCCGCAGGATAGGAACAACAGGACCGGATTATCGGGCAATGAGAATTGTCCGCTCTGAAATGTATTCAAGTTTACAAACTGCGGCGATTGAATTCGGGCGTAGCAATGTCGGCTCTACCGGCATGTACCGATGGGTTATGCAGGATGGTCGAGACGATTGGGGGTGTGAATGTGAGGAGTACGATGGACAATTATACAAAGAGGAAGATGTGCCTAGTTATCCTCATCCAAATTGTCACACGGCGGGAACGCTAGTTTTAACAAGTAAAGGAAATAAAAAAATACAAGATTTAAAAGTCGGTGAATATGTTATAACAAAAGATAAGCAGATTAATAGAATATGCGGATTTTATGAAACAAAATATAAAGGGATTATCTTTATTTTTAAAACAGAAAGCGGCAAAGAAGTAAGAGTTACTCCAGAACATAAGCTATTTGTTAACGGTGATTTTATTACCGCGGATAGAATTCAGCTTGGAGATTATTTCCAGAAGATACGATCCAACACAAAACCCTTCTCTTTTGTCAAAGCGGAATCGAAGCAATTCCCATTTTTTAGAAGAAAGAAACTTACTTTTTTTAGTATCAGCAATGGATTTTCTCGGACTGGTATGCCAATTTCCACCATCGACTTCGACGGCCAGACATTCGTCAGGGAAGGCAATATCGATATTGAATATGTCGAAAGCAAAATTTGGGATTGGCTTTTCTCCAATAAAGGAAAGAGCGTCAAACATAATCTTTTCATTTTCGGATCGGACAGTATTGTTATAAAACTTGGCTCTTTTAACTTTTTCAAATTTTGGCATCTTTCTTCCGGTAACGGCGGCGTGACAGGCGGAAGTCGAAGGCTTGAAGCCGTTAAGATAAGCCCGTCTAATTCCTTCCTTTGCATCTGGAATATCATATCCGGCAGAAAGAAGGCGTCTGTTAATAACATTCCTAGAGACGCCAAAACATTCGGCTATTCTTTTAACAGAAAAACATTTTTCGCAAAAAAGGTTTTGAAGAATCGCGGAATCAATGTTGATTTTTCTACTCATAATGATAAAATAATAAGCATAGAAACAGAATATGTCAATGAAAGTGTTTATAACATCAGGGTTGAGAATGATGAAACATATTTTGCAAACAGTATCCTTTCACATAATTGTGGATGTACAATCGTTCCGGAAATAATGAACATGGACGACTTTGTCCAAATGATGAAAGATTATAAAGACGGAATCGACACTCCTGATTCAAGAAAAATGGATGTGTGGGCAAGTAAGGAAGGATTGACTATTGTGCAATCGTAGACTATATTGCGAATGTGGACAGCGCGGCGGGTTCCTTCCCTTTCCTGCCCCTGTCCTTTTTCTATTGACAAAGAAAACAAAAGTGATAAGGTGGAGAAATGGAAAAGAATAAAATTGGTTACGAAGTTTTAAAATATCATAATGCAAAAGTAAACATTCCGAAAGAAGATGAAATTCCTACCTTGTCAAAAATAGAAAATTTACCGGTATTCATGGAAGACAAAGAACCTTACTATAAAATCGAGGCTATCGACTTTCCTGCAAATGGTACTGGCGGGATTTACACAAAGTCTTTTTTTAAATCTTACATTAATAAATTAAAAGAAAGACCTTTCGCAGGATCAAAGCGCGGGCATGAATTTCTGTCAAGGCCGAACACGGACTTTTACACAATCGGCGGGATGATTCAAGAAAATAATGATGGAGAAAGCGGGACAGCTTTTTTAAAAATCTATATCCCTCAAAAACTTGATTCTGATAATTATGGATTTATTAATGACGCAAAAGCAGGGATCGTAAATTTTTCTCTTGTCACATTACCAAAAAGCATTAAGAAACGGGACAAAGACGGGAAAGAAAATACTTATTTCACAGCGTCAGAAGGTTATGAAAGAAACGATGCTGTAGAATATGGAACCGGAGCGATGGCTCAAATGGTTAATAGTAGCAATCAAGAGGACTTTGAAAGCTTAAAAGCTATGATCCATGCCGGAAAGTATGATGCAAAAAACAAACTAGATGGTGAAATCGTTCAGGGCGGGCTTGTAATTCGTTCCACCTTGAGACAAAAAGTCTCATGTGCTAACGGAGAAAATAAAAGCGAGTACGCTGAATTGATTTCATTAATTGATAAGACAGAGAACAGCAGGAGGAAAATAGTGAACAAAGAAGAATTATTTGAAACACTTTCGAATCTTTATAAGAACGGCCAGACTAACGCAGGTGAAATTCTCACTTCCGTAGGAATCGCCGATAAACTTAGAAATGAGAAGGACATCGAAAATGCCGCGACTATCAAAAAACTGGTTGACTCTTTTGGTGCAGATTATCTTGAGACGATTGAGAAAGTCAAAGCCGAGAATGAAGCCAATGTTGATTACGCCGTAAAAAATGCCATCGCCGTAGTAGTCGGATCGGAGACTGTAAAAAATGCTAAGGGCGATTCGGTAGAGAACCTTGAATTTTCCAGAGCTTATGAGCTTTGCAAAAATCTCAAGGGTGATGAATTAAAATCGGCAGTTGAAAAACTTCCCGAGGATAAATTCATTAAACTTATCCGCGAAAATAAAGCAGATATCACTTCGCCTGTCAACGTAATCAAAGACAGCGAAAAGAAAAGCGAAACAAAAGAATACTAGGAGGAAAGAATGGCCGCACTTTGTTATATTGAAAAAGAAGACAAGCCAAGAGTTAGAAAAATGACTAACAATTCCGGTGCCGCAGTTGTTGACGGCGAATTTGCATTGCTTGGAAAACTTCCTGCAGTAGCAAACGGAGCAATCGGATCGGGAGCAATCGGGGACTTCACAGTCGGAGGTATTAGAATTCAGGCCAATGACTTTGTAACATCCGAGGATACGTTCAATACGCTTAATGCCCCTGTTTATTGGGAAGGTACTGGAAAACTTTTTTCAGACACAAGAACAGCTGGTTATTATGAAGTCGGACAGGTTGCAATAGTAAAAACAGGCGGGATTGTAATGATCGACTTGTACGATGTTGCATTAGTTGTTCCGCAGGTTTCTGGACTTGTTGATGTTGAAATCACCAATCTCGCAGACAATAACATCTTGAAATATGATGCCGCTGGCGGAGTATTCCAGAATGAAGCTGATGCGACTTAATAAGGAGTAAGAGAAATGGCTGAAATTTTAACCGCTGAAAAGCTGGTAGAAAAAAACAATAGAGTAGGCGAAATGCGGGACGCTATTGTATGCAAATTCAAAAGAAGATATTTTGAAAAAAGAAAAACCAGATGTAATTTATTCCGAAGAATACAAAGTCGGAGAAGGTAAATGGCATAATAGCGCAGGGCAAAGAAATCTTTATAAAGAAATGAAAGCCCTGCAGGGAAAAATCGAAGACGAAAATAAAAAAGGTAACAGCGCAAGCGCGCCTGATGTTTCAGCTTTGATTGCAAAACTGTATATCGACGTTCAGAGATATTCAGACGACCTTGCCGACTATACTCCTCAGTTTTTCAATGTAATTTCTAGACCAGACTTGCAGGAAATCAATTACCTTAGAGACTTGATTCCTTACGTCGGGCAGGAAGACGAAATCGTCGGGAATAATGACACTGTTCCATTGATTCAGCAGATGACAGCTTCAACAGAAACAGTGACGCTTGCTATTCGTGGTTTTGGTTGGAAAGGATCGTTGAAAAATACTCTTTTCAATTCTTTGCACAATATGCAGAGAGTCAATCAGGCCGCCGCTCGTATCATGGCAGACGAAAAGAACAAGCAGTCGATCGGTGCTATCGTTGCCCCTACTTATCACGGCAATTATTCACAGGCCGCCGATGCTACAAGTGGAGCGACTTACGACGAAAAACTTTATAACACCTTGAGAAAGGCTTATAAAAAACTTGGAACTTTCACGCATCCTTTGACCGGTATCACATTAGCACAGCTTGGAGCATACACAAGCGGAGTAAAAATCCTTTGTGCTCCTAGCGATTCATGGTCGATTGCACGAGTTGTAAATGGCGAATTAACAAAGAGCGCAAATTCAAACACAATCGGTTCGCCGCTCCCTATTTCCGCAATCATTCCCTATGGTGGCGGTATTCAGAACGGTTTGACCTACGGTTTAAAAACTCTTGCCTATACAGGAGTGGCCGCCGGTTATGCTTACATGATCCTGCCTTTGGATTTGGGCGCGTTCGCTGCAACAAAGGTTGAGGGTCAGATGGAATTATCTGTTGCTGATCCTCTTGCACTTTCCGCAGAGGTCAAGTCATGGTACAGAGCAACAGGAACAAACACCACTTGGATGTTGAGCGGAGCGGCTTCTGGATCAGGCGGTTGTCTGGTTTGTAAAATCGCATTGCCGGCAGATAGCTAGTAGAGAGGAATAAAAATGGCAGAAGTTTGGGAAACGCTTAAATCGGTTAGAATAAAACTAAATGATCCTTTCGAGGTTATCAATTTAAACCATGTAGCCAACTTCGCGGCGTTACCGGCTTCTGCTATTTCTCAAACAGCTTACAGAACAGATGACACCGGAGAGTACTATGTACAATCCGGTGCTTATTATATTAAAAAAGATTTGACGATATCAGACGAACTTTTGAATTCGATGATTGGTACTTATGGGGAATATGGAGCTATACAAAGAGCAATACCTATTTTGATTTCAAAAACGTTAAGGGAAATGCAGGTTGCAAGATTACAGAATGGATCGGAGTCTATTGAGTATCAAACATTAAGGGACGTACTAGATTTTTATCGATCCTTAAAAGAGCTTTACAAAGACGAAGGGTTGCAGGAAGAGGCATACGGTACAGGGCGGTCGATCAGAACTAAGCGGCCAATTATAGGGGCTTACTAATGGCATTGGGTAATTATGATTTATTTATCAATAGGAATGTTGATTATAATAAAAAGTTTACTTATTACGATCCCGACGGAGTAACTCCGATAAATTTAACCGGCTATAGTTTTCAAGGTCAGATTAAAGTAAACCCGAAGTCTATTGCATTAATTGACATTGACATTTCCATACCTACACCGGCAAATGGTGAAATATTTATAAACGTTGAAAGAGCACTAGCAGAAACTTTATTGGAAACAGGATGCAATAGCAAAGTAAATTATTATGAGTATGATATCATTGTCACATATCCAAATACAGAAATGGAAGTATTTTTAGAGGGAAAAGTATTTGTTAAAGATGGAGTGACAGAATGGCAATCACCGTAAACGAAATAAATAATAAAATCATAGCAGACGGCGACAGTGTGAAAATCATTGCTATTGCAGAGCAAGGGCCAGCAGGTGTCAGCGTTGGAATTGATGAATTGACAATAGATTTAAATTCCGAAAATGACGCTGAAATAAAAGGATTCGAATCGGCCGCAGATAATACCGTTATTCATAAGCGTTCTGGATTAATTGCATTCGTTGATCAAAACGAAGCAAAAGTATATATCGATTTCACAACAGGCGTTGGAGTATCGCCGCAGGCCAGAAGATTATGGTGGAACGATAGCGACCAAACGCTTAACCTTGGAATAAGTACAGATGTAACTTTACAACTCGGGCAAGAAATGCACATGCGAGCAAGAAACGTCGGCGCAGATGTGCTTGTAAATGGCGATATTGTTTATATTTCTGGAAGCACTGGATCAATTCCTAATGTTCAAAAAGCCATTGCTTCGAACTATTCGCAATCTATAGAAGTTATTGCGATGGTAACAGAAACGTCGATCGCGGTAAATGGTTTTGGTATAATTTCAACAATGGGCCTTGTTCGTGGATTAAATACAAGTACATTAGATGAGGGTGGATTAGTTTATTTATCAGCGGCGACAGCTGGGAAATATACGGAAACAAAACCAGCGTATCCAAATAATCCAGTAGCCGCCGGTTATTGTATTTATAAACATAATACAAACGGTATTATATTATTTTTTCCTAAATTCTTTTCGAATAAATTCGGAGACATTACCGGCGGGAATTATTCAGGTTTTAATGATAGCGGAAGAATGGTGATGGTTGGCGATGCTAAAGGATGGCGCGATGAACTGAACGACATATCCAAAGTTCAGAATTCAGGATCTGGATTTTCTGTTAATCCTATAGAATGTTGTGTTGATGTTATTCAAGCCGCTAACTTATCGGATTATCTATATCAGAATATTCAATTAAACCATGACAGGGATTTAACTGCAAATATTTTTCCGCATATGCATTTCTGGCAGACGCAAAATCTATTGCCGAATTTTTTACTAGATTATAGATGGCAAAAAAAGAACGGTGCAAAAGTAACAGATTGGACAAGAATTCCTCTAAATACTTTGCTAGAAACTTATACATCAGGAACGTTAAATCAAATAGCGACGACAGAGTCAGGGATTGCTGTACCGGTTGGAACTGACATATCCGATATAGTGCAATTCAGATTTTACAGAGATTACGGAAACGCAAGCGGACTATTCGCCGGCATTACTCCACATAGTGGAACGATGAGCCTTTTAAGTTTTGACGTTCATATTAAATTTGATTCTTTAGGATCAGCAACACAGGGCACAAAATGAATGTAACAAATAATTTTAGAAAAATATTAGACACAATGATTGCGGTCAACCCATCGACTATAGAAAAATATGTTTATAAATTAAAGGATGACGGATTTGGTGGGACTATTACGGATCACACAATAAGCCCTGATATCGTATCAGAAAAGGTACGATTTGTAAAAGGCGGCGACAATCTTGATGGAATTAGAACCGGAGCAATCGGCTTTACATTACCGATCGGTGAATATGTTTTAATGAAACACGATACCGTCATAACGCTCGAGGACGAAATTGTTGATATATGTTCCGGCAATAAATACCGTGTCGGAGCAATGGAAAGTCTCACGATTGGTAGCCAGATATGGGCTAAAAGGGCAAAGGTTGAAAAAATAAAATGAAAAAAGAAGGGATGTTACCACCAAGAGATGGAGAACACGCGGACAGAATAAAGGGTGCTTTGATTGGTGTAAATTTTCAGGGAGTACAATATTTTTTATCAATACCAGAGGCGACAAGATTAATTTCTGAAATGTCGATTCAATTAAATATAATCATGAAGGGTCTTGATGTCTGATTCAATGCATGCGGATATCTTGCAAGCTCAAAACGGGATTTATGTAATTTATCAGAAAAGAAAATTAATGATTGAAGCAATTTGCCGTCAATTCGCGGCAATGGCTTTAAATAAATTCCTTGCAGAGCAACCAAATGAACAACTAAAAAAAGGTTTTTGGACAAATAGAACTTTAACGGCAAGGAATACCGTATTTGCAGGAACAGAGGCCGAGGATTTATTCGTCGGTTTTTTTTTAGCTCATGGCGTAGAATATGGAATAAAGCTAGAGATTGGAAATGACAGAAGATTTGAAGCATTACGACCAATAATCTATTCCTTTTACGATCAATTTGTGTCAGTATTAAACGAGGTGTTCGGAGATGATAAGTAAAATTGTGGCAAAATTAAAGACCGGATCAATCAAAAAAGTATTTCCATTCGGAATGCTTGACACATATCCAGACCCGCCTTATGTAGTAGTAAGGCCAGAAGCCGTCCCAAATGTCGGGAGACGATACAGAATCATAGCCCACTTTTTACCTTGCCATATTATTGATTTAGAGGATTACACTTTTAATGAAGTATCAGTTCTTCTTGAAGACTTCGAAGCAACAGACCGTCACGGGAATAATGTCAAACTACTTGATGAGGAAAGTTATACTGATATAATTGCTGACAATGATGATAAAACCATAAGCATGGAACGATCGTATTATACGCCGTCCCGATTACACTAGGAGGTAAATTTTATGGCTATGCAGAATTTGAAAACTAGATTTGCAACAGAAGGATTTCGGGCAATGCGATTGAACCCCGACGGAACTATACCGGCAGCATCGCGCTTTCTTGGATTTACTGGAACAGTTGACCTATCTGCAATTCTTGATGTTGGAGACGCGGCTGATTTGACAGTAAAAATCGACAGCACTGCAGAAGATACCAACACGGTAGACTTCACGGACGCAGTAGACAAAGCGGCGGTAACAGTTGCCGAGGCCGTGGCCGCTTTGACGACTGCCGCATTTACCGGAATAACTTGGAGCCTTGACACGGCAACGGGAAGACTAAAAGGTGTTTCAGCGACGGGAACTTATGTGCAGGTTTACGGAGAACTTGCGGCCGCTCTTGATTTCGGTCAGGGGTTGGATCATGGCGGAGAAGGTTTGGTATTTGTAAAATCTTTTGACGACCTTACAAAGTCAATCGGATTACCTAAAAATATCAAGGCCAAAGAAGAAATTGACGTTGAAGGCGCACAGGGGACAGTTACGAGAATGGTCATTTCCGCAAAACTGCAGGGGATGTCTCCTGTTATCGCAACCAAAAATAAGTCTTACGATATGCTTGAAATGATTCAGGGCGGAACATACAACAGAACAAACAACACTTACGACCCACCACTGTCAAGCAGAACGCAGTCACCAAGATTTTTTGTTGAAGTTTATTCCCCGCTTTACAGTCAGGGCGTAAGCAAGATGGAAGATTTAACCCATTACGAAAAATTGCTTATTCGTTCTTGCATTGGAATGGAAGGCGATGTACCTATCGAAGCGAAGGCATGGGCAAACTATTCTTTCAATCTTGAAGCCACAGAGTATGTAAATGAATCTTCTGTAACGCTTCCGGCTTGGCAGGAAAGTCAGTTAACACTTGCGAACTTCGAGGCGTTGAACGTTGAAACTGTTTAAGAGGACAATCGAAAAAGCCGTCAATCAAGAAATTGAGAGACGGCTTTCAGAAATTCCGAATAACCGCCCGCCTTCCGGATATAATCCGATTGAACATATTCGGGGCGGGCTTTTTCATTGGGTGCTAGTGCCATTTAATAATCAGGGAGTTTGGTGTCAATTAAGATGCCTTAACGCAACGGAACTTGAAGCTTGCGGAAGTGTTACATTGATTTCACTTTCAAAAGATACTACAAGACCGGCGATGGAAAAATTAATTGCGATGCGGAATATTCAAGAAGAGCTTTGTAAACAGGCAATGAATAATCCGACTTTTGATGAAGTAGTAAAATTAGTTGAAAAAGATGACAATGTATATTCAAGAACGAAAAAACAATTGGATGAAATAGAAAAAATTGATATTAGTGGATTGACAACTGTACAAAAAAAAGAAATTGAAGAAAGAATTTTAAGATTAAGATATAAGACAGCATATATTTTACCGGAAGATGCCTTCGGCTTTATAACATCATGGGCATTAGGCGGCGATGTTTCAGATATTAAAAAAATCACTAGGGATCAGCTATTGACAGCGGCAATATTAGCAGAGCGGAATAAAAATAGTCCGTCGGATAATATAAAAGGGTTTTTTACAGATAGAGATAAAGCAGACATTGATAAAACATCATGGACTGTTTATAGCGAATACACAGAAATGCAGAGAGTTGAAAAGTCGTCAAAGGGAATTTCTTGGGTCGGCGGAGGAAAGTAAATGGCAGTAGATAACGGGACGATTTATACAGCCATTCGTGTTAAGCTCGATCAATTAGACGCGGACGTTGCACAATATAATAAAAGATTATCTGAGATGGAAGCAAAGTCAAAAAAATCTTTTGACGTGATGAAGATGGCGGGACAAGCCTTTGCTTTTGCATTCGGTTTTTCGATTAATGATATCGCGGGAAAGCTCAAAGATGCATTAATTGATATGGCCTTGTCGTTCGATAGAGCGAATGAGATTATCGGTAAATCAACAGGCGCGACAGGCGATGCATTAAGGGAATTGAATGACGTATTTACTGACGTTTTAGCCGCTGGCGTTGAACAATCATCTGATGAAATTGCGTCGGCTCTTGGAGAAATAAATACACGCTTGGATTTAACCGGTGGAGCATTAAAAAATGCTACGGTACAGATTGCAAGTTTCGCCGATGTCACAAATACAAATGCCAAGGAAGCAGTTGTCGGAGTATCTCAAGTTATGAGCCGGTGGAATATCCAGACCGTAAACATGGGAGTGACTCTTGATAAATTAGCTCTTGCTGCTCAAAAGTCAGGAATTTCCGTTACAAGCTTAATGAGTACACTATCAAGTCAGGCCGCACAATTAAAAGGGGCTAACTATACTTTTGATGAGTCAGTTGCTTTGCTTGCCAATTTTGAGAAAGCTGGAGTAAAAACAGACACTGTTATCATGGCAATGAACAAAGCCATAAGCGAAATGTCAAAGGGTGGAAGAGACGCAAAGAAAGAAATACAGCAAGTCTTTGATGCAATTAAAAATGCAAGTGATCCGATACAAGCA
>Ga0105103_10000153_pt1 | contig 37030 bp, 37 predicted proteins | sample PPLLaktember2015_2_FD_79107 | JGI IMG/M metagenome (GOLD analysis project Ga0105103, IMG submission 79107) | Freshwater sediment microbial communities from Prairie Pothole Lake near Jamestown, North Dakota, USA - PPLs Lake P7 Core (6) Depth... | ecosystem: Environmental > Aquatic > Freshwater >...
CGAGATCGAGTCGCTGTTGAAGCATCTCGGCGCGGACACCGAGTCGCTGTCTGGCGCGCGGATCCGGGTGAAGCTCGGCCATGCCGAGGGCATCCTGCACCGGCCGCACCACGGCGGAAACACGCTCGACCGCAGCTCGGTGCAGCACCTGCGCGAACTGCTGGCGCGCGGCGGCGCCACGCCGGCGCTGTACGAGGCGGCGCACAAGGAAGACGACAACCCGCGCGACAGCAAGCCACGCGGCTAGATTCCGGCCGGCAACTGCCAGCCGCACGGCGGCTTTAGATGCTGCCGGGCACGTCAGCGATCAGCAGGTGCGCAGCGTTCTCGACGGCAGTCCGCAGCGGGGCCGCCAAAGCTGTTGACGTGACCATTGCCATATCGACCGTGACCGTCTCGCGAAGCCGACGGCCGACGACACCCGGATGACGTTGCTTAAGCAGAGGCTCCGGCATGATGGTGCAGCCCCGGCCCGCGCCGATCTGAGCAAGCACGCCCAGCGCATCCGGTGCGTCGCTCTCTCGCGCCGGCCGGAATCCTAGAGCGCGGTACTGCTCGTCGAAGTGGTCATATAAGTGCGGGTTGGAGCCGCGGCGGAAGCGGAAGAACGGCGGGATACGGTCGAGATCCCGCAGGGATAGCGTCCGCCGCTGCGCCAGCGCCGAGGAGCGCGGCACGAATGCCGCGAGCCGTATGCGGCCAACCACGACGTTCGGCAGACCGCGCGTCGCAGTCGGCCCTGCGACCAGCGCGGCATCGAGTTCGCCACGATGAACGCGCGTGATCGCCTCAAGGCTGGTTGCGGTCGAAACTTCAACGCCGATTGCCCGGCCGGACCGTTTCAACTCGCGCTCGAAGGCGGGCAGTCCCTTCATGTCGAACCAGCTCAACAGTGCCAGGCGCAGTCGCGGCAGGTTCGTTGCGCTGCCGGCGACCCGTGCAACGGCGGCGTCGAAGCGGCGGACCAGATCGGAAAAGCTCTCGAGAGCGGTCTCGCCGGCCGGTGTCAGCCGCACGGACCGCGTATTGCGCACCAGCAGTGGCGTGCCGAGGGCCGCCTCGAGCTCGGCGATCTGGCGTGACAGGGGCGGCTGTGTGATGTGCAGTCGCTCGGCGGCGCGGCGGTAACTCCGTTCTTCGGCCACTGCAATGAAGTACCGCAGCTGGCGAATGTCGATGTTCCGATTCATTCCGAAAAGGTATTGCAGAAATCGCAATTCCGGAAGCCCGGGACGATCCCTAGAGTGCGCCGTCTCGCCGCAACGCTGCGGCTCCGGTTCAGGGTATCGGCCATGTCTGACATCCGTTTTCAATCGTTTCTGCGAACCGCGGTGTTCGCCGCGCCTTGGCTTCTCGTCGCTTGCGGAGGCGGCGGCGGCGAGGTTGTCCCTCCGCCGAACGCCGCACCTTCGATCGTCGCCTTCAGTGCCGATCGCGGCGACTACTTCGTCGGCGACACGGCGACCCTGACGGTGCGCTACAGCGGCGGGGCTGCTCGCATTGAACCGGGCGTCGGCCCGGTGGCCGACGGCGCCCGGATCCAGACACCAACCCTCGACGCCGACCGCGTCTATCGACTCGTCGTCGAAGGGCCGCAGGGCTCGGCGGTGCGTGAACTCAGGCTGCCGGTGCGCTATCGCGATCGTTACGTGGAGGTGCCGGGTTCGCTGCAGTCCGTCGGCCATGAAGCGATTGCACTCGATGACGGTGCTGTCCTGCTCATCGGGGGCTCGCGCGGCGAGGGCGTCCTGTCGCACCGGATCACGCGCTTCGATCCGCGCCTGCGGACGCTCGACGACATCGGCCGCCTGCAGGTCGGTCGTACCGACCACCGGGCGACGCGACTGGCGAGCGGCGACATACTGGTTACGGGCGGTGAGACAAGCCTGCAACTGCCGCGCCTGATCGAGCTGGTCGATGCGCGTACCGGCGTGAGCCAGGCTGCCGGCGAGCTGGCCGTCAAGCGCAGCGCGCACACGGCAACGCGGCTTGCAGACGGCCGTGTGCTGATCACGGGCGGCTATGCCAGCGGTGCGCGTGGCGTCCACGACAGTGCCGAACTGTGGGATCCGGCGACACGGCGGGCCAGCCCGCTGCCGGCCAAGATGGTGAGTCCACGTGCGGCACACACGGCGACCCTCCTGGCGGACGGCCGTGTGCTGATCGTCGGCGGCTACGCCCTGCCGGATGCCGCGTATGTCGCAGCAGAACTGTTCGATCCGATCACCGGTTCGTTCAGCGCGGTGCCGACGGCGGACGCATCAATGCGCTTCCTGCACGCCGCGCAGACGCAGCCGGACGGCAGCGTGCTGATCGTCGGCGGCGAGGACTTCGATCATGCGACGGAGGTCACGACCCCGCGCAGCGACATCGCCCGCTTCGATCCGGTGAGTGGCCGACTCGAAGCCGTTGGAAGCCTGCTCGCACCGCGCTCGGCGGTCCGGCTCGCTGGCGCGCACGGGCGCGCGCTGCTGTTTGGCGGCCTTGGCGCGAGCGACGCGCGCGTGGCCGGGGCCGAGAGCTTCGGGCTGAAGGACGGTGCGAAGCCTCTGGCAGCGATGCCAGGGCAGCGCGCATGGCATACCGTCACGCGTCTGGCGGACGGACGGATCCTGATCGCCGGCGGGGAAGATGGCGCGCGCAGCTTCGTGCCGAGCGTTCTGCTTTATGAGTGAGGCCGGCATGAAGGCAGGGTGGCGCGCAGCGCTGGTCGTGGCACTGGCGGGCTGCGGAAGCATTGGGCCGGCGCGCATGGTGCAGCCCGCCGGGCTCGAGGCGCGGACGGTGGAAGTCACGATCGACGACATGGGAGGCGGCACGCGCGGCAGCTTCCGGGGGGCCGGCAACACGGGCCGCTACTCGCGCGCGGCCTCGCGCCTGGATCTGTTCGATGAACTGCTGGCGTTCGATAAGGGTGGCGCCGAGTTCACGGTTCGCGGTGCCGACTTCCCGGAGCCGGTCACGGCGCGCTGCGGTTTCCGCCAGACGACGAGCACGATCCGTATCGTGGAGTTCACGCCCAAGAAATTTTCGTACGAATGCAGCTACGAGGGGCTGCCGGGACTGCGCTTCGTTCTTCAGGAAGCGGCGCCTGCGAACGGCTTCAGGACCCTGAAGGCCGAGCGGCGCGGCGAGTTCATGTCGTCCGGCCGTGTCTACACGGTCCGCTCGGTCCATGACGCGGTCGGTGGCATCGTGCCGCTCGCCGCGCCGCTGGGGTACGTCGTTGACGCCGCCGGAACGTCGATCGCCTCCGTTGAACTGAACGGGCTGTCACCGGCGCTGCGACTGCCATCGTCGCCCGCCTCCCAGGGTGAGCGTCGCGACGTGCTGCTCATTGCTCTGTCACTCGCCGTGCTCTGGGATCCCGCAGCGCGCTGAGCTGAGGCGGGTCCGGCCGCTTCCTCGCCGCGCGCTGCGGCATACTGCGCGCCTTGTCAACGGAGTGCAGGCGATGACTTGGCTGATACTCGGTCTGCTGATCTTCCTCGGTTCGCACTCGGTGCGGATCTTTGCTGAGTCCTGGCGCGGCGCGCGTGTCGCCGCAATGGGGTTGAATGCCTGGAAAGGCGTCTATTCGATCGTCTCGATCGCGGGCTTCGTGCTGATCGTCTGGGGCTACGGCGTGGCGCGCGGCGCACCCGTGATCTTGTATTCGCCGCCCGTCTGGACCAAGCATGTCGCGGCGTTGCTGACGATTCCGGCCTTCATCCTGCTCGCGGCCGCGTATGTGCCGGGCACGCGCATCAAGCGTGCGGTGGGCCACCCGATGGTGGCGGGCGTGAAGGCGTGGGCCTTCGCCCACTTGCTCGCCAACGGCACGCTGGCCGATGTCGTGCTGTTCGGCTCGTTCCTCGCGTGGGCGATCGCGGACTACATCGCCGCGCGGCGGCGCGATCGTGCGGCGGGTACCGTCTACGTCGTCGGGCCGATCACGCGCGACGTGACGGCGGTGGTCGTCGGTCTTCTCGCCTGGGCCGCGTTCGCGTTCTGGCTGCACGCAACATTGATCGGCGTGCGTCCCTTCGGCTGATTCAGCATTCGTTCAGGCGGAGCGCAGCTCCGCTAGAAACCAACTTGTACCGGAGTCCCCGTCCGATGAACACACTCTCGCTTTGCCGTGGACTGTTGCGCGCCGGCGCCCTCGCGGCCGTTCTTTTCCTCGGCGGCTGCGTGGCCTACGCGCCGCCGCCACAACCGAGCACCTACGACCGCGCCTACAACGCGATGCTGGGCGCCATGGCCGACCAGGGCGTTAGCGTCAGCGACGCCAATCCGGCGGCGGGTTTGATCACCGGTGCGCGCGGTCCCATCACGGTGATCGCGACCGTCGCGCCGCAGCCGGATGGCACGACCAAGGTCGAGTTCCGCACCAGGGGCGACATCAGCAAGGACCCGCAGCTCATCGACCGCATCGGCGCGTCCTACAACGCGCGCATGGGGCGCTGACAGACCAGCGCTAGCCGGCGGCGCTGCCGGCGATGCCGTCGATGCGCGCCATCACCTCGGGCGTGAGCTTCGCCACGACCTCGAGCGCCTTCATGTTCTCGCTGACCTGCTCGACACGCGTGGCGCCGGTGATCACCGTGCTGACGCGCGGATTGCGCACGCACCACGCGAGCGCGAGCTGAGCGAGCGTGCAGCCGAGGTCCTTCGCGACGGCTTCGAGCTTGCCGACGATCGCGTTCTTCGCCGGATCGGTCAGGCCGTCGCGCAGGAACGCATAGCTTTCCAGCGCGCCACGCGAGCCGGGCGGGATACCCTTCTGGTACTTGCCCGAGAGCAGGCCCGAGGCCAGCGGGCTCCACGTGGTGAGACCGAGCCCGATGTCCTCGTACAGCCGCGTGTACTCCTGCTCGACGCGCTTGCGGTGGAACAGGTTGTACTGCGGCTGCTCCATCGCCGGCTTGTGCAGGTTGCGCCGATCGGCGATGTCCCACGCCGCCCGGATCTCGTCCGCGTTCCATTCGCTCGTGCCCCAGTAGAGCGCCTTGCCGCGCTCGATGATGTTATGCATTGCCCAGACCGTTTCTTCGATCGGCGTCGTCGGGTCGGCGCGGTGGCAGTAGACGAGGTCGACGTAGTCGAGCTGCAGGCGCTTCAATGAACCGTCGATGGCGTCGAGCAGGTACTTGCGGTTCAGCGTGTTGTTGTCATTGGCGCAGGTGCGCATGCCCCAGTAGAACTTGGTCGACACGACATACTTGATGCGCGGCCAGCCGAGTTCCTTCAGCACCTTGCCCATGATGACTTCGCTGTCGCCCTTGGCGTAGATCTCGGCGTTGTCGAAGAAGTTGACGCCGGCATCGAAGGCGGCCGCCATCAGCTCGCGCGCGGCGCGGGTGTCGACCTGATTGCCGTAGGTGACCCACGAGCCGAACGAGAGTTCGGAGACTTTGAGGCCGGAGCGGCCGAGGCGACGGGTGTGCATGGTTCCAGTGCGGCGTGGAGGAAAGGCGCAGAGTCTACTGACCGCAGCGGTGCTTCGCGGTCGATGCGCAGGCTCAGCGCTCGCGTGTCAGCGGCACGAAGCGCACCGGGATCGTGCTGCGCGTGACGGCTTTCCCGTCGGCATCCTTGCGGATCAGCAGCAGATCCTGCCCCGCGAGCAGCGGGCCGACCGGTATCACCAGGCGTCCGCCCGGCTTCAGCTGCTGCACGAGCGCCGGCGGCACATGGTCGGGAGCCGCGGTCACGATAATGCCGTCGAAGGGCGCCGCCTCGGGCCAGCCGCGGTAGCCGTCGCCGATACGGGTCTCGACGTTGCGCACACCCGCCGCATCCAGTGCGAGGCGGGCACGCTCGGCCAGGGGTGCCACGATCTCGATCGAATAGACCTTGCGGACGCAGGCCGCGAGCACGGCGGCCTGGTAGCCAGAGCCGGTGCCCACCTCGAGCATGACATCGCCGGGCTGCGGATCGAGCAGCTCCGTCATCAGCGCCACGATGAAGGGCTGCGAGATTGTCTGCCCTTCGCCGATCGGCAGCGGCCGATTGTCGTAGGCCTGCGCCGCGAGGCCCGGCGGCACGAAGCGCTCGCGCGGCACGGTTTCCAGCGCATGCCGGACGGCCGGACTGAGCGCGGCGCGGCCCGTGCTGGCGGCCGTCGCCCGCATGTCGGCATCGATCTCGGCCAGCAGACGCTCGCGCGCCCGCTTGAAGTCCATCTGCGCCGCGGTAGGTGCCGGCAGCACGACTCCCGCGATTGTCGACGCGAGTGTCGCCAGCCAGGCGCGGCGCGAGCGCACACCGGCTCGAGCGAGCAGTGCGCCCCAGCGGGACGCGGCGTCATCGCGGCGGTTCATTGGCTGCATGATCCGAGCGAACAGCACGGTGAGCAAGCGACGCGGTCAAGGTTTCGTGCGACCCGGAGGCGTGCAGGGGCATAAGGACATGACCGAATCGTCGCTGTGCGGCGCACCGGTTGCGGCACACTCGACACTCATCGTCTCCCGTCGGGACTGACATGCGTCACCTGTACTCATTTCTGTGCGCGCTCCTGCTGCCGCTGGCGGCAGCGGCGCAGCCGCTGATCACGCCTGCCGAACTGGCCGCAAAGGCGGGCGATCCGTCGTTGCGTATCGTCGACATTCGCGCCGCCGAGGGCAGCCCAGCGGCGTTCACGCGGGGCCATGTGCCCGGCGCGCTCTCCGCGCCGTATGCGAAGTGGCGCGGCCCCAAGGAGAACCCGGGAGCTTTGCCCGACACGCCGGCGTTGACCGCGCTGATCCGTGGCCTTGGCATCGATGCCGCCACGCCGGTCGTCGTGGTCTACGAAGGCGCCGATGCCACCGAGTTTGGCGCGGCGGCGCGGGTCTACTGGACGTTGAAGGCGGCCGGCCTGAACCAGCTCGCGATCCTCAACGGCGGCATGAAGGCCTGGCGCACGGCCGGACTGGCCGTCACGACCGACACCGCCGCCGTTTCGCCTTCGAACTATGTCGTCGCTCTCGACCCGAAAGTCATCGCCACGCAGGACGAGGTCGCACAGGCGGCGGCCTCCGGTTCAGTGCTGCTCGATGCGCGGCCGCCGTCGTACTTTCGCGGCGAAGCGCGCCACGCCGCGGCGCGCACTCCCGGCACTCTGGTCGGCGCGAAGAACGTTGCGCACGACGTCTGGTTCGTCAAGGACTCGGCGACGCTGAAGCCCGCAGGCGAAGTGCAGCAAGTTGCGAAGCACGAAGGCATCGACACGACTCAGCCGACGGTGTCGTTCTGCAATACGGGGCACTGGGCCGCGACGAACTGGTTCGTGCTGTCCGAGGTGATCGGGCAGAAGGACGTGAAGCTCTATCCGGAGTCGATGGTGGGCTGGTCGCGCGCCGGGCTGCCGATGGCCAACGTGCCGAGCCGCCTGGAGCAGTTCTGGATGCAGCTGAAGGAAGCGGCCGGCGCGATGTAGTTCCGCACGGGACCGATAATGTCTGCCGTGTCGATCACTGGCCCGCTGTCTGCACCGCCCATCGCGACCCGCGGAATTCGCGCGGTGAGCGGACTCGTCATCGCGGCGGCCCTGGCCTGCCTGGCCGTGACGTGGCTGGTCGGCTTGCGACAGGGCCTGCTCTTTCTCGTTGGCATCGGTTATGGCGCAGTGCTCGCCGGCGTGTCGTTTGGCTTCACCACCGGCTGGCGCGTGTGGATCCGCGAGCGCGACCCGACCGGGCTGCTGGCGCAGTTTCTCGCCATCGCGCTCGCGATGGTCGTGTCCATTCCGCTGATCGCAAGCCACGCGGAACTGAGCGGCGCGGTCGCGCCGGTCGCCGTCAGCGTCGTCATCGGCGCGTTCGTGTTCGGGCTGGCGATGCAGATCGCCGACGGCTGCGGCTCCGGCACGTTGTACAAGGCCGGGCTCGGCAATGGATTTTCGCTCGCGGTGTTGCCCGGGTTCATCTTCGGCAGCTTCTATGGCGCCGCCCATCTCGACCGCTGGCTGGCGCTCGGGGCCTTGCCGCCGATTGCGCTGCAGGATCACCTGGGCACGGCCGGCGCCATCGTGCTGCAACTGGCGGTGCTGGGCGCGCTGGCGGCATGGCTCTGGCGACGCCGCCGCGCGACGCAGACGCGCTGGCGCGGCAAGGCGGTCTACCTCGGCGCGGTGCTGCTCGCGGTGTTCGCGGTGCTGAACCTGGTCATTGCCGGCCAGCCGTGGGGGATCGTCTACGGTCTCGGCCTGTGGGGCGCGAAGGTTGCGAGCGCGCTGGGCATGGATCTGGCGTCCAATGCGTTCTGGGGCCGCGCCGCGCAGCAGGCGCACATCCACGCGTCGGTGCTGACCGATGTCACGTCGATCACGAACTTCGGCCTGCTGGCCGGCGCCATGATCGCGGCGACCTGGCGCGGCAATGCGTGTCCGCCGCCCGAAGCGCAGCGCGCGTCGCAGTGGATCGCGGCGATCGTTGCCGGCGTTGCCCTCGGTTACTCGTCGCGGCTGGCGTTCGGCTGCAATGTCGGGGCCTACTTCTCGGGCATCTCCACCGGCAGCCTGCACGGCTGGATCTGGTTCGCCGCGGCCTTTGCCGGGTCGCTCGTCGGCGTGCGTCTGCGGGCGCACCTGGGACTGCGCGCATGAGACGGCCGCTGCTGTTCGCGACGATTTTCTGGGCGTTCGCATTCGGACTGCTGGCGCTCGACTGGATGCGCTCGACGCCGCACAACCGCTTTGACGAGCCGCTGCCGTGGCAGCTGGGGCATGAGAAGGTCGACGGTGCCGGCCACTGCGCGGCCCCGCTGACGCGTTAGCGCGGCGGTGCGCCGCGCGCCGAGGCCATCGTGCGTTCCGGCCGGATGGCGGCGGCGCAAGGGCTGTTCGCGGTCCAGCGGTTAAGCTCGCGCCATGTCGCTCGCGATTTCCTACGCCGATGTTGCCGCCGCCGCGCAGCGGCTGGCGGGTGTTGCCCATCGCACGCCGGTGATGACCTCGCGCACGGCGAACGAACTCACGGGCGCGGAACTGTTTTTCAAGTGCGAGAACCTGCAACGCATGGGCGCGTTCAAGTTCCGCGGCGCCTACAACGCCCTGGCGCAATTCACGCCGGAGCAGTGCAAGGGCGGCGTCGTGGCGTTTTCGTCAGGCAATCACGCGCAGGCCATCGCGCTGTCGGCGCGTCTGCTCGGCATGCCGGCGACGATCGTCATGCCGCAGGATGCGCCGGCCATCAAGATCGAGGCCACGCGCGGCTACGGCGCCGACGTGCTGCTGTACGACCGCTACACCGAGGATCGCGAGGCGATCGGCCAGCGACTCGCGCGCGAGCGCGGCATGACGCTGATTCCCCCTTACGACCATCCGCATGTGATGGCCGGGCAGGGAACGGCGGCGCTCGAACTGATGCAGGAGGTGGGCCGGCTCGACCTGCTGCTGGTCTGCGTCGGCGGTGGCGGCCTGATCTCGGGCTGCGCGGTCGCCGCGCACCACCTGCAGCCGGACTGCCGCGTCATCGGCGTCGAACCCGAGGCCGGCAACGATGTACAGCAGTCGTTGCGCAAGGGCGAGATCGTGCACATCGACGTGCCGCGCACGATCGCCGACGGCGCCCAGACCCAGCACCCCGGCCGCTATACGTTCCCGGTGATCCAGGCGCTCGTTGCTGACGTCGTGACCGTCAGCGACGAGGCCCTGAAGCGCGCGCTGCGATTCTTCGCCGGCCGCATGAAGATCGTCGTCGAACCGACCGGCTGCCTCGGCGCCGCGGCGGCGTTCGAGCAGGCGATCGAGGTGCGCGGCCGGCGCGTCGGCGTGATCTTGAGCGGCGGCAACGTGGATCTCGCGCGCTACGCCGCGCTTCTGACCGGCTGAGGCCGCGGCGCGTCGCTAGTTCGCCGCGCGTATGACGCCGCAGGCAATGCGCGCGCCGGAGTTGCCGGCCGGCTGTGTGCGGTAGTCGTCCGGGCTTTCGTGGATGACGATGGCGCGGCCGACCACCGAGTTCGGCCCCGGGGCCACGGTCAGCTCCTCGGTCGTGAACGCCAGCATCGCCACGCCTTCGCCGTCGGAAGACAGGTTCGGCAGGTCGCCCGCATGATGCTCGGGCGCGTCGTAACGGCCGTGCGCCCGGCCCTTCGGATTGAAGTGCCCGCCCGCGCCCATGCCGTTGTTCGAGCAGTCGCCTTTCTCATGGACATGGATTCCGAACTGGCGACCCGGCGGCAGGCCGTTGACGTCGGCGCGGATGAAGACCTTCCCGACGCTGCTGTCCGCGGCGGCGCCCGCCACCGGAGCGCTCCATCGGCTCGTCTCCAGGAACGTACCGCCTTCGGGCTGGTGGAACGTGACGCGGCCCCAGACGCGGCTGCCGTCACTGGCCTTCAGTTGCGCCTCGGCGAACGGACCCTTGCTCAGCGTGTCGCAACCGCCGGCGAAAACGGCAACGGTGAGGACAGCGATCGAACGGATGAACATGCCTGACTCCTTGTAGGCGCCGTGCGCCGCGTCGAGCGCGATGGTAGCGGCTGGAGGCTCGAAATGCAGCCCGAGGCCGCCACTTACTGCGTCACCGCGCATGCGGCGGATTCCTAGCATGGGCCATCATGTCGCCCCGATCCGCCCCGCCGTTGCGCCGACTGCTGCTGCTCGCGACCTTCCTGTGGCCACTTTCCACGGCCGCGGTCGAATGGGTCGGCACGGTCGTCGGCATTGCCGACGGCGACACGCTGACGTTGCTCGACGCAGGCAAGAACACTCACCGCATCCGCATCGATGGCATCGACGCGCCCGAGCGAACCCAGCCGTACGGCCAGCGCGCGCGCCAGTCGCTCGCGGATCTCGCGCACGGGTGAAGTGCGCGCGCCGAGTGCCCGAAGTCGGATCGCTACGGTCGCGCGGTGTGCCGCGTGCTCGTGGACGGCGTCGACGTCGGCCTCGAGCAGGTGCGTCGCGGGCTGGCCTGGCACTATGTGAAGTACGCGCACGAGCAGTCAGCGCAGGCCCGCCTCGACTATTCGCGGGCGGAGGAAGAAGCGCGCATCTCGCGCAGCGGCCTGTGGACGGTCGCAGCGCCCACGCCGCCCCGGGGACTATCGGCGCGAGCAGGCGGCGCGCGCCGAAGCGCGATAGCGCGGCATCAACCCGCGCGACCGACGATCTGTGCGGTCGCGATCAGCTCTTCCAGCAGTGCCATCGAGGCCCGGCCGGAGACGGTGAAGGGGTCGAGCACCGGCTTGTCCGAATACTTCAGCAACAGCGACGGGTTGACCTTGGTCAGGTTGACCTGGCCCATCGTCCAGCCGGCGAAGTGGCGCTCGGGGACTTCGGCGTAGTGCAGCAGCATGACCTCGCGATGGCGCGTGTCGCGCACGATCTTCGTGTAGAGCGCGTTGACCGCGTCGCGACCGCCTTCGAGCGCCTGCATGTAGACCTCGCCGCCGTGGCACAGCACGCCGGTGATGCCGAGGCCCGGGTTGTGCGTGCGCGACTGCTGCAGGATCGACTCGATGATCTCCTGCGTCACGGGGGCGGCCGCGCGGCTGGCGTAAAGCAGACGTACAAGCATCGCGTTCGGTCTCCGGTCAGGCGTTCTTCAGATTCAGCAGGGCGAGGAATTCGCGACGCAGGTTGGGGTCCTTCAGGAACGAGCCCCGCATCACGCTGTTGATCATCTTCGAGTCGGTGTCCTTGACGCCGCGCCACTGCATGCAGAAGTGGTCGGCCTCCATGACGATCGCCAGGCCATCGGGCTGCATCGTCTCCAGCAGCAGGTCGGCGAGGTGCGTGACGGCCTCCTCCTGGATCTGCGGCCGGCTCATGACCCAGTCGGCCAGGCGCACGTACTTGGACAGCCCGATCAGGTTCGAGTGCTCATTCGGCAGCACGCCGATCCAGACCTTGCCGAGGATCGGGCACAGGTGGTGCGAGCAGGCGCTGCGCACGGTGATGGGCCCGACGATCATCAACTCGTTCAGGTGCTCGACGTTCGGAAACTCCGTGATCGGCGGCATCGCCGTGTAGCGGCCCCGGAACACTTCCATCAGGTACATCTTGGCGACGCGGCGCGCGGTCTCGCGCGTGTTGTGATCGCCCTCGACGTCGATGACGAGGCTTTGCAGCACGCCGAGGAGCTTTTCCTCGACCTCGTCCTGCAGCAGGGCGAGCTCGTCGGGCTCGATGTACGGCGCGATGCAGTCGTTCGCGTGGAAGCGGTGACGCGCCTTCTGCAGGCGCTCACGGATCTTCTCGGACACCGGCACGCCGAGTTCGGTCGAGTCGGAGGAGCCGCTGGGGGGTGTGCGCGCATTCATCGTTCGGGGTCCAGCGCGGGTTCGGCCGACGACTATATAGGAAGGAGCGGAGGGGTCCGCTCGTCCGACCGCGTCACCGGCAGGGGCACTGCGGAGCCCGGCGGCGGCGCGGCGACGCTCCGCATCAGTCGTCCGCGGCCTGCGCCCGCATCTTCGCGGCGATGTAATCACCGTGCGTAATGTGCAGCAGGTCGGCGACCTTGCGCATCAGGTGGTTTTCGTGCGCGGAGAGACTGGCGTCGGAGTAGGCGACGCGCCACATCAGTTCGATGACGCGCTGCTTCTGCTCCTGCGTGAAGTGGCGGTTGATCAGCGACGTGAACTGGAAGTAGTCGCTGGCCTGCTTCATCTCCTCCTCGGCCAGCGCGATCAGGCGTTCCGCCTCCTCGTGAGGGAGCTCGAACTTCTCGCGCACGGCACGCAGCACGGCTGTGCGTTCGTCCGCCGTGGCGCCCTCGTCGACGCGCGCCACCTCGATCAGCAGCGCCGCGGTGGCGAGTTCGATTGTGTGGCGCTCGTTCGGGGCCGGTGCGGCGCCGATGTGGCGGTCGAAGAAATCGCGGATCGAGTTCAGCATGGCCGAAATTCTGCACCGTTTGTGCGCCGCCGCAAGTCGGATCCCTGGCGCCAAGCTAAAGTCGCGCCCGTGGGCGAGGGGGAGCGGGCGTGACAGAGTGGCTGCAGACCGTGTTCGGGCAGAACACGTTGCTTTCGGGCGGTCTCACGCTGGCGTTGCTGGGACTCGTCGCCGTCTGGCTGCGCGACGTCCCGGGCAAGCTCTTCGGCTGGGCCAAGCACTTCCTGATCACGACGCTCACGGTCGACAGCCGCGACGAGCTCATGTTTCCGGCGCTGGTCGAGTACATGGACAGCCGCGAATCGCTGCGCCGGCTCAACAACTTCACCGCGCGCGCGGTGCGCCAGGGCACGAGCTACCAGAGCCTGCACGACGAGCTGCAGCAGGGCGGCCGTCCGCTGACGGTGCTGTCGCCGGGCGAGGGCTTCCACCTCTTCTATCTTGACGGCCGCGTCATGTGGATGAAGCGCGAGGTGCAGGTCGGGCCGTCGATCTTCGAGAAGATCGCGCTCTCCACCTTTGGCCGCAACAAGCAGCCGCTCGAGGCGCTGGTGCACGCGGCGATGGAACACCGCATCGCGCGCGAGCTGAACCGCATCGCGGTCTACATGCCGAGCCCCTACAACAACGAGTGGATGCGGGCGCGGCTCGGCAACAACCGCAAGCTCGACTCCGTGGTGCTGAAGGCCGGTCAGAAGGAGTCGATCCTCGAGGACCTCAACCGCTTCTTCGCCTCGCACGACCGCTACGAGGCGCTCGGCATCCCGTGGCGGCGCGGCTACCTGCTGTACGGCCCGCCGGGCACCGGCAAGACCTCGCTCGTGACGGCCATTGCCTCGGAGATGGCGCTCAACGTCTGCGTGCTGAGCCTGGCGTCGCCCACCGTCACCGACGAGAAGATCGGCAACCTGCTGTCGTCGGTGCCGCAGCGTTCGGTGATCCTGATCGAGGACGTTGATGCGTTCTTCCGCCAGCGCGACAAGGCCGACGCCGGCGTCAAGGTTTCGTATTCGGGATTCATCAACGCGCTCGACGGTGTTGCGGCCCACGAGGGTTCGGTCGTTTTCCTGACGACCAACCATCCGGAGCTGATCGACGAGGCGGCGATCCGTTCCGGACGGGTCGACTTCCGCCTGGAACTCGGCCTGTGCGACGCCAGCCAGCTCGAGCGGATGTTCCTGAAGTTCTTCGACGATGCCTCGGCGGCCGCGCGCTTCGCGGCGGTTGTCGCGCCGGACCGCTGGTCGCCGGCGCAGGTGCAGGAGCGCCTGCTGAAGGCGCGGTCGGTGGACGAAGCGATCGATTTATTTTGCGGCGCAGCAGAGCTGCCGGCCAAACAACTTCGCACGATCTGACGTGACGCAACGAATGGAGGAGAGCCTGCGCGTCTCATATCCCCCACACGAACCGGGGGGCAGAGTAGTTACGTAGTGCACATTCGTCCAAATTCGACCTATAACGCGCCGTGGGACACCCACACAGCACATCAGGAGGGGAGACTCAATGAATCACAAACAGACCGCCGGCGGGGGCCGCGGACTTCGACTGACGGCGATCAGCGCTGCGCTGTTCGCGGCATTCACGCTGCCCAACGCGGCGAGCGCGTTCGAGTTCGATATCGGCAATGAGGATGTCGTCATCCGCTGGGACAACACCGTGCGGCTCAACGTCGTGCAGCGGGTTGCATCGCAGGACGAGGCGATGCTGAAGAACCCGAACTTCGACGACGGCAACCGCAACTTCAGCCAGGGCAAGGTCTTCACGCGCTTCGACGTGCTGTCGGAGTTCGATGTCGTCTACAAGAGGACCACGGGCTTCCGCGTCAGCGCGGCCGGGTGGTGGGACCCGAGCTACAACTCGCTCGACAACACCTCGGTCCAGACCTCGAATCATCTGGTCAATGGCCGACCCGCACTGGGCCTGCCCAACTACACCGATCGCTATGCGCGTGGCGGGTCGGGCGAATTTCTCGACGTCTTCGGCTTCACGCGCTTCGAGGTCGCCGGCGCACCGGTCACCGTGCGGCTGGGCCAGACGACGGTGTTCTGGGGCGAGAGCCTGCTCTTCAACGGCGCGGTCCACAGCGTCGCGTACTCGCAGAATCCGATCGACGTCTGGAAGGGCCTGTCGACTCCGGGCGCTGAGGCGAAGGAACTCTTCCGGCCGCGCGTCGGCCTGAATCTGCAGGCGCAGGTGTCCGACGACTGGTCGGTCGCGGCCCAGTACTTCTTCAACTGGCAGAGATTCTCCAATCAGGCCTGGCGCCTTCCGGAGTCGGGCTCGTACCTGTCGCTTGGCGACAACATTTTGTGGGGCGGGGAGTCGAACATCACCAACGCCACCGGCACGCAGCGCCTATGGCGCGGCACCGACATCACGCCGGAGGAAAACACCGGCAACTGGGGTCTGGCGGCGCGCTGGAGCCCCGACTGGCTGGACGGCACGCTGGGCGCGTACTACCGCAAGACCTACGACATGATGCCGCAATCGATGGCGACTCTAGCAGTGGCGACCTTACCGGCGCAGCTCTGCGCGGCCCGCGGCGGCACGCCGATCGGTCCCACGAGCTGTTACGTCAATCCGAGCGCAGCTTCTCTGCAGCAGATCACCCAGCTTGGCAAGGTCGGAACGTACAACCTCGCGTACGGCTCCGACATCGACATCTTCGGCCTGAGCTTCGCCAAGAACATCTGGGGCATCAGCGTCGGCGCCGAGCTCAGCTACCGCCGCAACATGCCGCTCTCCAGCGAGTCGGTGGTCGTGCTGCCGGCGGCGTTCGCCCCGCTGGTGCCGGGCGCGATTGCGACCAACGCGCTGCCCGACAGCGATTCGCCGGGCGCCAAGGGCAACACGATGCACGCGCTCGTCAACCTGCTGGGCACGATAGGCAAGACCGCGGTATTCGACGCGGCCACCTGGGCCACCGAGCTGACCTGGATGAACTGGCTCGACGTCACGCAGAACGAAGCCGTGTTCAAGGGCCGCGACGGCTATTCGCAGATCGACCGGGTCGACAAGAACTATTTCGGCCTGGCGATCAACTTCACGCCGACCTGGTTCCAGGTGTTCCCGGGCGTTGACTTCCTGGCGCCGCTGTCGTGGTCGCAAGGTCTCTCGGGCAACTCGGCGCTCGGCTCCCACGGTGGCTCGGAAGGTGCCGGCACCTTCGGCATCGGCGTCGCGGTGGACATCTACCAGAAGTACCGCATCGACTTCAAGTACGTGGGCTTCTACGGAGACAAGTCAATGTGCCCGGGCGTGCCGGTCAATCCGGGCACCTGCTCGACGGGTGCGGTCAACCTCTTCAACGGTACGAACTCGGTACTGCAGGACCGCGACTTCATTGCGCTGACGTTCAAGACGACATTCTGATGAGGAGCAACTCCATGTTTCGAAACACACTGGTCGCGGCGGCGCTGTCTGTCGCATACGGCAGCATGGCCCTCGCGGCCGTGACCGCTGAGGAGGCCAAGCAGCTCGGCACGACGCTGACGCCGATCGGCGCCGAGCGGGCCGGCAACAAGGACGGCACGATTCCCGAGTGGACCGGCGGGCTCACGACGCCGCCGGCGGGGTTCGTCAAGGGCAGCGGCTTCCGCCCCGATCCCTTTGCCGCCGACAAGCCGCGGCTGACGATCGACGCCAAGAACGTCGCCCAGCACGCCGACAAGCTGACGATGGGCATGCAGGAGCTGATCAAGCGCAACCCGGGCACCTACCGCATCGATGTCTACCCGACACGGCGTCCGGTCACGTATCCGAAGCGGCTGCTCGACAATGCCGCGAAGAACGCGGTGACGGCCAAGACGGCCAACAACGGGCTCTCCGTCGAGGGGGCGATCCCCGGGGTGCCGTTCCCGATCGCGAAGACCGGCCACGAAGTGATGTGGAACCACCTGCTGCGCTTCACCGGCAATACCTACTGTCCCAAGTACGACGCGTGGAACGTCGACTCGGCCGGCGTGCCGACGCTGGCGACCGTCGGCGAGTCGTGGCAGGAGTATCCGATCTACCTTGGCAACAAGACGGATGCGATCAAGGGCACCGACATCTACTTCCGGATCAAGCTGAACTACCTCGGGCCGGCCCGCCGCAACGGCGAGGCCGTATTGGTCCAGGACTCGGTCAACCCGCTCGAACAACCGCGCCGTGCGTGGCAGTACTTGCCGGGCCAGCGCCGCGTCAAGGCCGCGCCGGACCTCGCCTACGACACGCCCAACCCCGGTGCAGCGGGAGCGTTGACCTACGACGATGCTTTCATGTTCAGCGGCGCCATGGACCGCTACGACTTCAAGCTGGTCGGCAAGAAGGAGATGTACATCCCGTACAACTCGTACAAGCTGTATTACCAGCCGGGCACGCCGCAGAACGTCATGAAGCCCAAACACATGAATCCGGACCTCGAGCGCTGGGAACTGCACCGTGTCTGGGTGGTGGAGGCGACGCTGAAGGAAGGCAAGCGCCACATCTACGCCAAGCGGGTGCTCTACGTCGACGAGGACAGCTGGATCATCGTGGCGACGGACCAGTACGACGCGCGCGGCCAGCTCTTCGTGTCGCAATTTATGCCTACGCCGTTCAGCTATGACCAGCTGGCTCCGACGACGTCGCTGCAGTACTACTACAACTTCATCGCCGGCAATTACGGCTTCCAGGGCATGTGCGGCCTGCACAAGGGCCTGTTCTACAACGACGGCCTGCCCGAGCGTGAGTGGTCGCCCGACTCGCTGGCGGGCGCCGGGGTGCGCTGACGGGAAGATCGCGGGCGGGACTCGCACGGCCGGCCGTCGTCGAGATGGGCGGCCGGCGATTCCCCGCCGGCCGGTTTCCTTGCATTGAGAACGGCGCCCGGACCCGGGCGCCGTTTTGATCTACAGCACGGCCGGTGCAGTGAACGGATGCAGCGGTCCTGACGATCCAGCTTCAAAGAGCAGAATAGGCAACCCGAACGGAGCGGCTCGGCCCGGAGCCGCGGGGGTTGCGCGTGGCGTCGCCGTAGTGCTCGCAGAAGCACTCGGTCACGCAGGGGCAAGGGTGGGAGACAAATAATGATCCGAACAGCCTGGCTGCTGGCGCTTGTTGCCTGCGGCATTCCCGTCGTCTGCGCGTCCCAGGAGTCGAAGGCGCCGGCCAAGGCCGCCGCCGCGCCGGTCGCGGTGACCGATGTGCTGGACCGACCCGCGCAGATGTCGCCGCTGGCGGCGCGCCGCCTGATGCAGTCGGTCGCGCGCATCGGCAACCGGCTGGTCGCGGTCGGGCCGCGCGGTCACATCGTCGTCTCGACCGACGGTGGCGCGAGCTGGAAACAGGCGCCCGTGCCGGTCAGCTCCGACCTGACGGCCGTGTACTTCCCCAGTGACAAAAACGGCTGGGCGGTCGGACATGACGGCGTGGTCCTGGCGACGACCGACGGCGGCGAGACCTGGACCAAGCAGCTCGACGGTCGCGCGGCGAACGGAATCCTGCTGAAGCACCTCGAGGGGCTCGCGCGGGATAACCCCGCATCGGCGGAACTGAAGGCGCTGCTCGCCGAAGCCGAGCGCTTCATGGAACAGGGTCCGGACAAGCCGTTTCTCGACGTCTGGTTTCAGGATGACAAGAACGGCTATGTCGTCGGTGCCTACAACCTGATCTTCGCGACGAGCGACGGCGGCAAGACCTGGGAGCCTTGGTTCGATCGGACCGACAACCCGAAGTTTCTCAGCCTCTACTCGATCCGGCCGGCGGCCGGGGGGCTCTTCATCGCCGGCGAAGCCGGACTGGTGCTGCGGTTCGATCCGGCGGCAAAGCGCTTTCGGGCCGTGCCGGTGGACTACCGGGGAAGCCTGTTCGGAGTCGTCGACGGCGGCGGCAACGCCGTGCTCGTGTTCGGGCTGCGCGGCAACGTGTTTCGCAGTGATGACGGCGGCAAGACCTGGAGCAAGGTCGACAGCCAGCTGCCGGCGACCATCGTCAGCGGCGTGCGCACCGAGAAAGGCGCGCTGGTCATTGCCGACCAGGGCGGTCGCATCGCGCTCAGCACCGACGGCGGCAAGTCGTTCAACCGGGTGAAGCTCGCCAAGTCCATCCCGGTCACCGCGGTGACCGATGCCGGGGCCGGCAAGCTCGCGTTTGCGACCCCCGTCGGCGTGCTGGTCGTCGACCCCGCTGCGCCCGCCGCTGCCACGCCCGGCACTGCCGCGCCCGCCGCCGCCAAGCCCGCCGGCGGCTGAACACCGCCGTCGAAGCACTCGCCCGCAAAGGACACCACGATGGTTGCCCCCACCGCCAACATCGAATCAATGCCGGTCATCCGCAATCTCGCGGACTTCGACCAGGAATCGGGCAACGGGCTCGAACGCCTGATCTTCAACCACCGCTCGGTGGTGATCGGCGCCTGCGCGCTGATCACGATCGTGCTGTTCGCCCTGGCCACGCGTCTGAACCTGAACGCGAGCTACGAGAAGATGCTGCCGCAGGGGCATCCGTACGTCTCGAACTACCTTGCGAACAAGAGCCAGCTGCGCGGGCTAGGTAATACGCTGCGCGTCGTCGTCGAGAACACGCAGGGCGACATCTTCGACCCCGAATACCTGGACACGCTGAAGAAGATCAACGACGAACTCTTCCTCACGCCGGGCGTGGATCGCGCCTGGGTCAAGTCGTTGTGGATGCCGGTGGTGCGCTGGGTCGAGGTGACCGAAGAAGGCTTCTCGGGCGGACCCGTGATGCCGGACACCTATGACGGATCCGCCAAGAGCATCGAACGGCTGCGCGGCAACGTGCTGCGCGCCGGCCTGGTCGGCAACCTCGTCGCCAACGATTTCAAGTCGAGCACGATCGTGGTGCCATTGCTCGACGTTGATCCCGCGACCGGCAAGCGGATCAACTACGGCGAACTGACGAAGTCGATCGAGCAGAACGTCCGCGCCAAGTTCGAGACGGCGGACGGCAAGTACAAGGTGCGCATCATCGGTTTCGCCAAGATCATCGGCGAACTGCTCGACGGCGTGCTGCAGGTGATGATGTATTTCGCGATCGCCTTTCTGATCGCGGCGGCGCTGCTGTTCAACTACACGCGCTGCTGGCGCAGCACGTCGCTGGTGCTGTTCTGCTCGCTGATTGCGGTGGTCTGGCAGATGGGCATCCTGGCGCTGATCGGCATCGGCCCCGATCCGTTCTCGGTGCTGGTGCCGTTCCTGATCTTCGCGATCGGCGTGTCGCACGGCGCGCAGAAGATGAACGGCATCATGCAGGACGTTGGCCGTGGCACACACAAGCTGGTGGCGGCGCGCTACACCTTTCGCCGACTGTTCGTCGCCGGCGTCACGGCGCTGCTCAACGGCGCGGCGGGCTTCCTCGTGCTGCTGGTGATCCCGATTCCGGCGATTCGCGAACTGGCGACGGCGGCGACGATCGGCGTGTGTGTGCTGCTGTTCACCAACCTGGTGCTGCTGCCGGTGCTGCTGTCGTTCACCGGCGTGAGCCCGAAGGCCGCCGCGCGCAGCGTTGAAGAGGAAGAGTCCGGGGTCGGCGTGCGCGGCATCTGGGCCGTGATTGCGCGCTTTGCCGAGAACCGGGCCTGGGCCGCGACCGCGATTGCCGTGGCGCTTGCGCTGGGCATTGGCGGCTTCGTTCTCTCGAAGCAGCTGCAAATTGGCGACCTCGATCCGGGCGCCCCGGAACTGAGGCCGAACTCCCGCTACAACATCGACAACGCCTTTATCACGAAGAACTTCTCGCTGTCGTCCGACGTGTTCGCGGTCATCGTCAAGACGCCGACGGAAGGCTGCCTGAAGTACGACACGCTGATGCAGGCCGATCGCCTTGCGTGGCAGCTGCAGCAGCTGCCGGAGGTTCAGACCACGATCTCGCTGCCCGACATCGTCAAGCAGATCACCGCGGGCTCGTTCGAAGGCAACCCGAAGTGGCTGACGCTGTCGCGCAACCAGGAGATCCTGAACTACGGCGCGCAGCAGGCGACGGTCAACAACCCGGATCTCTTCAACACCGAGTGCTCGGTGATGCCGGTCATCGCGTTCCTCAAGGACCACAAGGCCGCCACGCTCGACAAGGTCTCGGCCACGGTCGAGAAGTTCATCGCCGAGAACCCGGTGGCCGGCGTCGAACTGCTGCCGGCGGCGGGCTCCGCCGGCATCGAGGCCGCGGTCAACCAAGTCGTGCGCAAGGCCTGGATCGAGATGCTGTTCTACATCTACGGCGTCGTGGCCGTGCTGTGCCTCATCGCCTTCCGTTCCTGGCGTGCGGTGATCGTCGCGCTGCTGCCGCTCGCACTGACGTCGATCCTGTGCGAGGCGCTGATGGTGCTGCTGGGTATCGGGGTGAAGGTCGCCACGCTGCCGGTTATCGCACTCGGCGTCGGCATCGGCGTTGATTACGCGCTGTATCTGCTGTCGGTGCAGCTCAATGGACAGCGTCGCGGTCTTTCGCTGCCGGATGCCTATCGTGCCGCGCTTGCCTTCACCGGCCGCATCGTCGCGCTGGTCGGCTTCACGCTGGCCGCCGGCGTCATCACGTGGGCATGGTCGCCGATCAAGTTCCAGGCTGACATGGGGATCCTGCTGGCCTTCATGTTCCTGTTGAACATGCTGGGTGCGCTGATCCTGATTCCGTCGCTGTCGTACTTCCTGCTGCCGACCTCGACCGTCAGGAGCAAGACCAAGCTGACCGATAGCGCCGTCCCGCGCGCCGCCTGAGTCCCGGTGGCGGAAAGATCCGCCACCGATCCCAGTGCGAAGGCTGCGAGTGCGCAGCCGTTCGTCGCGGGCGTCGCCCATGCAACGGGGAAGGCGCGGCGCGGATTGATCGTTGCGACGAAAGAGGATCAAGATACGGCTGGCGACGGGCGCCGGCCGCTCATGGGCGAACTAGCCGAACGGTGGATGCCGGACGACGTCGCTTTCGTCGTAGATTGACTGCGCATGGCGACCGGCAAGCTGCACAACGTGGGGTTGCACAGGCAGATCCGTACCTGACAAACTCCAGCGACCTGATCGGGTTGGCAGGTTCCGGGAGCCGCAAGCTCCGTGCATCCTCAGAGCGGATGCATCAAGACAGAAGAATGAACGGCGCCACGAGCGCCGGGGTGGCGGAGATATGGACGAACACCAGCAGGGCGACTCGCCCGACCTGGATGCGGCTCGCGGGCTCTTGCCGGCCATCGTGGTTGGAGCCGCCGTCTGGGCGATCGTCTTTTCGATCGCTGCGCTGCTGTGGGGCTGCACGGCAGCGACGGCGCACTGAGCCCGCTGGGGTACGCTGCAAGGCGATTGCTGCTGCCTCCCGCTGCACCCGCGCCATGTCTGTCGATGTCCCTTTCGCGGCCACGGCACCCTACGTAACCTGCGTGCTGCGCCGGGCGGCAATAGCAAGCGATGGCTGCTGACCCGCATCGATGCGAGCCGGGTCGTCATCGGCGGCGACTCGGCAGGCGGCAACCTGGCGCTGCCGTTGCTGCATCGCCGCCTTCATCATGAGGAACGCCGTATGGACCGCCTGATTCCGTTCGTCGCCGTGCTGTGGATGCTGTCACCGGCGGCCATGGCGCAGTCGAACATGGAGTTCGAAACCCGGGTGGTGCGGGTGATCAGCGGCGACACGGTCATCGTGGAACGCGACGGCAGCGAGGTCGAACTGCGGCTGGCCGACATCGGTGCGCCGCAGGGGTCGCAGTTCCTGGCGCCGTCGTCGCGCACCGCGGTCGATGGCATGGTCCGGAACCGGGCAGTACGGGTCCAGGTGACCGGAGTCGAGGAGGGCGTGCGCATCTACGGACGCCTGTTCGCCGGCCGGCTCGACGTGGCCCGCGCCCAGGTACGGCAAGGCAATGCCTGGGTGTGCTGGGACTATGCACTCGACTCCGAACTGATGCCGGTCGAGAACGAAGCGCAGCGTCACCGACGCGGCGTGTGGCGCACCATGATGGACGTCACTAGCCGCAGCGAATGCCGGCAACGGCCTCCCGTGCCGCCTCCGGCCGAGCCGAAAGCCCCAGCCAAGCCCAACTGAGGTCTGGCGGCTAAGCCCCGCGGCGGCGACGCGCTCCGTCCGAGCGCACCTGCAGTAAGCGGCTGGCCCGATCAGCGCCGGATTCCTGAAGGCTCGTTCGCAGGGCCGGCCGCCGGTTGCGTTGGAGGGCGCTGCCGGGAGCCGGTCTGGGTGAAGTGGAGCTGCGGGTTCGCGCAGGGCGCAGTCCGGCGGCTGCGCCAGCGTGTTGCGCGCTGACTTATACGGGCGTATAAAACCCGGATGACCAAGAAGGCCTCGACCTCGTCGTCGCGTGAGCGCCTGCTACGGGCGGGCGCGCGGCAGGCGCGGCGGGCGGGCGTGCGCTCCATCACCGTGCGCGGCGTCTGCCTGCAGGCGGACGCGAATCTCGGCAGCTTCGTCTATCACTTCGGCTCGCGTGAGGCATTCGTGGCCGAGGTCATCGAACGCTGGTACGCGCCGCTGCTCGAGCAGATGTCTGCAACCGTCGACCGGGCGTTGCCGCCGAAGGTGCGCCTGCGTGAACTGGTGCTGCAGCTGGGTGACTGGGCCGCCGCCAACAGCCGCTGCATCACGCACGTGCTGATGGATGCCGCTTCGGGTGAGGCCGCCGCTCAGCGGTTCGTCCGGTCACTCGCGGACCGCCACCCGGCGCTGATCCTGCGCGTGGTGGCCGAGGCGCAGCGCGCCCGCGAGCTGCCGCGCGGCGAACCGCTCAACGTGCTGCTGTTCCTGATGGGAGCGATTGCGCTACCCATCCTGCTGACTGACCGCCTGGCCGAAGCGAAGCTGGCGCCGGCCGAACTGACACGCACGCTGGTCCGGTTCGCGCGCGAGCGCGCGCACCGCGTGCAACGCCTGGACTGGGCGCTAGGCGGATTGATCCGGGAGAACGTCGATGAGCCCTTTGAAGTCCGGCGTTGAAGCCGTCCTGCTCGGCGGCCTGCTGCTGGCGCTCACGGCGTGCACGCGCGTCGACGCGGATCGCTTCAGCGGTTACGCGGAAGCCGAGCTCGTGTACGTCGGGCCCGCCATCGGCGGGCGGCTACAGACGCTTGCCGTCGAGCGCGGCGCCCGTGTGAAGGCCGGCCAGCTGCTGTTCGAACTGGAGCGTGACCCCGAGTCGCTCGCGCGCGCCGCGGCGGCTGCGCGCGCCGAAGGTGCCGCCGCGCAGACCCGCAACCTTCGCAAGGGCAGGCGGGTCGACGAGTTGCGCGCGATCGAGCAGCAACTGGTGCAGGCCCGCGCCGCCCTGGACCTGTCGACCAAGGAGTTGAAGCGCAACGAGACGCTGGTGGCGCAGGGATTCCTGTCGCCGAACCGGCTCGACGAACTGGGCACGGCGCGCGATCGTGACGCGGCGCGCGTGGCCGAGTTGCAGGCGAACCTGGCCGTGGCGCGCGACGCCGCGCGGCCTGACGAGATCGCCGCCGCGGAGGCCGAACAGCGGGCCGCCGAGAGCGACCTGGCCTCTTCGCGCTGGCGCGAGGATCAGACGCGCGGCAGCGCGACGCGGGCGGGCGTGGTGCAGGACGTGATGTACCGGCCGGGCGAGTGGGTCGCGCAGGGTTCGCCCGTCGTTGCGCTGCTGCCGGACGGCGCGATCAAGGTGAGGTTCTTCGTCCCGCAGGCCGCACTCGCAAGAGTTCGCGTCGGCGACTCGGTGCCAGTGAGCTGCGACGGCTGCCCGACGGGGATGGCGGCACGCGTGTCCTTCGTTTCAGACCAGGCCGAGTACACGCCACCGGTCATCTACAGCAATGAGAGCCGCGCGAAGCTCGTCTTCATGGTCGAAGCGAAGCCCGACGAGAAGACCGCGCCGCAGCTCAAGCCCGGCCAGCCGGTGGATGTCCGCATCGGCCCGGCGCCAGACGCGCCCGCTCGATGAGCGCTGACCTCGCGATCGACGTACGCGGCCTGACCAAGGCGTTCGGCGGCCGCACGGTCGTCGATAACATCGATCTCGCCGTGCCGCGCGGGCAGGTCTGCGGCTTCCTCGGCCCGAACGGCAGCGGCAAGACAACGACGATCCGCATGCTGTGCGGCCTGCTCGAAGTCGACGCCGGCGAGGGCACCTGCCTCGGCTACGACATCCGGCACGAGGCGCGTCGCATCAAGCTGCGCGTGGGCTACATGACGCAGCGCTTCGGGCTCTACGAAGACCTGTCGATCGCCGAGAACCTCGACTTCACCGCGCGCGTCTATCGGCTCGACAACCGCAAGCAGCGCGTGGCCGACGCGCTCGCGCGGCTCGGGCTCACGAGCCGCAAGGCGCAGCTCGCCGGCACGCTGTCGGGAGGCTGGAAGCAGCGCCTGGCACTCGCCGCCTGCCTGCTGCACGAGCCCGAGCTGCTGCTGCTCGACGAGCCGACGGCAGGTGTCGATCCGAAGGCGCGACGCGACTTCTGGCGCGAGATCCACGCGCTCGCGGCCGACGGCATCACGGTGCTCGTCAGCACGCATTACATGGACGAGGCCGAGCGCTGCCATCGGCTTGTCTACATCTCCTACGGCAGGATCCTCGCGGCCGGGACCGCGCCGGAAGTCATCGCGCAGGCCGGGCTGCGGACCTGGGCCGTGCACGGCCCGCGCCTGGACGCGGTGCTCGAACTCGTCGAGCAGCGGGGCTGGATGGCGGTGCCGTTCGGCACCAGCCTGCATGTCAGCAGTGCCGATCCCGACGACTTCCCGCGCTGGCTGATGGAGCGTGATCCGGCGCTCGCGCAGGCGCTGCGCATCGAGCGGATTGCGACCGGTCTGGAAGATGTCTTCATCGCACTGACGCAGGATGCACGCGACACCGTCAACTGAGCGGAGCGCCGGGCCGCCCCGAGCGAGCTCGCGCTGGGCGCTTTCGCTCGAGCGCATCGGCGCCGTGCTGCGCAAGGAGTTCATCCAGCTGCGGCGCGACCGGCTGACCTTCGCGATGCTGATCGGCGTGCCGATCATGCAGCTGGTGCTGTTCGGCTACGCGATCAATTCCGATCCCAAGCACCTGCCGACAGCCGTGGTTGCGCTCGACCAGTCACCCACGGTCCGCACGATCGTGCGCGCGGCGCAGAACACCGACTACTTCCACGTCATCGAGGTCGGCTCGGAAAGCGAGGCCGAGCGGCTGATCGCGCGCGGTGACGTGCAGTTTGCGCTGGTCTTTCCGTCGGACTTCACGGAGCGCCTGATGCGTGGGGAGTCGCCCGCGATGGCGGTGTATGCGGACGCGACCGACCCGGCGGCGACCGGCACCGCCGTGTCGGCGCTGCAGAAGCTGCCGCAGATCGCGCTGCGCAACGACCTCCACGGGTCGCTGGCACGGCTGGCACCCGCACGCGAACCGTTCCAGGTCATCGTCCACAAGCGCTACAACCCGGAGGGACTGACCAACTACAACGTCGTGCCCGGCCTGATGGGCGTGATCCTGACGATGACGCTGGTCATGATGACGGCCATGGGCATGACGCGCGAGCGCGAGCGCGGCACGCTGGAGAACCTGCTGGCGACGCCCGTACGGCCGATCGAGGTGATGATCGGCAAGATCGTGCCCTACGTCATCATCGGCTACATCCAGGTGCTGATCGTGTTCACGGCGGCGCGTCTGCTGTTCGAGGTGCCGATGTTCGGCAACTTCGTGCTGCTGTCAGCGGCGATCGTGCTCTTCATCGTCGCGACCCTCGGCGTCGGCTTCACGTTCTCGACGCTGGCGCGCTCGCAGATGCAGTCGATGCAGATGACGATGTTCTTCTTCCTGCCCAACATCCTGCTGTCGGGCTTTATGTTCCCGTTCCGCGGCATGCCGCGCTGGGCGCAGTGGATCGGCGAGGCGCTGCCGCTGACGCACTTCCTGCGCATCGTCCGCGGCGTGATGCTGAAAGGCGCGGGTCTGGTGGACATCCTGCCGCAGGCCTGGCCGATTGCGCTTTTCATCGTCGTGGTCGCGATCATCGGACTCAAGCGCTACAAGCAGACGCTGGACTGACTTCCCGGCAGCGGTCACCGAGCGCGCTACGCTTCGCGCATGGATCGACGCCGCTTCCTGACGCTGTCGCTGAACGCGCTGCTGGCCGCCGCGACACCCGCGTCGGCCATGGCTTTCGACACCCGCGTTTCGGTTTCCCGGCGCGGCGATGTGTTCCTGGTCGATGCCGTGCTGGTGGCGCCGGTCACCGGGCCCGAGGCCTGGCGAGTCCTGACCGACTTCGACGCGATGAGTTCTTTCGTGCCCGATCTCGATACCAGCCGGGTGACGGCGCGCAGCGGGGAACGCCTCCGGGTCGAGCAGTCCGGCGTGGCGCGCTGGGGCCTGCTGGCGCTTGCGTACTCGATGGTGCGCGAGGTCGAGATGGAACCGATGCAACTGGTGCGCTCGTATTCCCTCGCGGAGTCGCAGATGCAGGTGCGGTCCGTGACGCACTTTGTCAGTGTGCCCGGCGGTACCGAGATCCGCCATCACATCGAGATCGGCGTCGACACCTGGCTGCCCGCCGCGCTGGTCGAGCCGTTCCTGCGGCATGAAGTGCGCGAGCACTTTGACGCGGTCGTCGCCGAGATGCTGCGACGGCGGGCGCTGGAGGCTGTCCCGACGCCGCGTTAATTCGGGCCGGGCCCGAGGCGAGTAAGATCGCGGCCCGGAAACGATTCCAGAACAGAGAACAGGAGCCCAGCATGCGCAAGTTCACCCTTATCGCCGCGGCCGTCATGTCAATTGCCGCGGGCACGGCCGTCGCCCAGACGGGCGGTGTGGCCGCCGTGAAGTCCGAACCCGGCAAGGTCACCGTGGCCGAAGCGGTCCGGATCACGGCCAGCGTCGAGGCGCTCGACAAGGCCAAGCGGCTGGTCACGCTCAAAGGGCCGGAGGGCAACACCTTCGTCGTCCAGGCCGGACCGGAGGTCAAGAATTTTGACCAGATCAAGGTCGGTGACCTGGTTGTCGCCCGCTACGTTGAAGCGCTGACGCTCGAGCTGAAGCCGGGCGGCGGGCAGATCCGCGAGCGCACCGAGCGCGAGAACGCCGTGGCCGCCAAGCCGGGCCAGGCCCCGGGCGCGGCGGCCGGCCGCCAGGTCACGGTCATTGCCGATGTCATGTCCCTCGATGCGGCAAAGCAGACGGTTCGCCTGCGTGGCCCGCAGCGCACGGTCGATCTCAAGGTTCGGGACCCGAACCAGTTCAAGCTGATCAAGGTGGGCGACCAGGTCGAGGCGACGTTCACGGAAGCCGTCGCGCTGTCGGTCGAGCCGGCGCCGAAGCCCGCCGCGCCGGCAACGCCGGCTGCGCCCGCCCCGAAGAAGTAATCCAGGCGCGCGAGCTGACGAACGAAGGGCCGGCGATGCCGGCCCTTCGGCTTTTCAGGCCCCGGTGGCGTTGGCGCGCTGCTCGAGCAGGCTCCAGCGCTCGAACTTCTCCGCGAGTTCATGCTCGATCGCCGCGGCGCGCAGCCGGTCGGCCTTGATCTGTTCCTGCCCTGCGCGGTGATAGTCGGGACGGCTCATGCGCTCGGTGATGTCGCGCTGTTCGTGCTCCAGCGCTTCGATCGCCGCCGGCAGGGTTTCGAGTTCGCGCTGCTCCTTGAATGAAAGCTTGAGGCGCGGGGCGCGTGCCGGGGCGCGCTGTGAACGTTCGGTGCGCTCGGTTCGCTCCGGGCTTGCCAGCTCGACCTTCGGCCGCAGCGCGATCCAGTCGCTGTAGCCGCCGGCATATTCGGTCCAGCGCCCATCGCCTTCGGCCACCAGCGACTGCGTCACCACGTTGTCGAGGAACGAGCGGTCGTGGCTTACCAGCAGCAACGTGCCGGCGTAGCCCTGCAGCGTCGACTCCAGCAGCTCGAGCGACTCGATGTCGAGATCATTGGTGGGCTCGTCGAGCACGAGCAGGTTCGCCGGGCGCGCAAAGAGCCGCGCCAGCAACAGGCGATTGCGTTCGCCGCCCGAAAGGGTCTTGATCGGCGAGTTCGCGCGCTGCGGCGAGAACAGGAAGTCGCCGAGGTAGCTCAGCACATGCTTGCGCGAGTCGCCGATCTCGATCCAGTCCGAGCCCGGACTGATCGTTTCGGCCACTGTGCGCTCCGGGTCAAGCGCCGCGCGCATCTGGTCGAAGTAGGCCACCTGCAGGTTGGTGCCCCGCCGCACGCTGCCGCTGTCGGGCTCGAGTGTGCCGAGGATCAGCCGCAGCAGCGTCGTCTTGCCGGCGCCGTTCGGCCCGATCAGCGCCAGCCGGTCGCCGCGCATGATGCGCGTGGTCAGCCGGTCGACGACGACGCGCTCGTCAAAGCGCTTGCAGACCTCGGTCAGTTCGGCCACCAGCTTGCCCGAGCGCTCGCCGGCATCGAGTGACATGGCGACGTTGCCGATGCGTTCGCGGCGCGCCGCCCGTTCGTTGCGCAGCGCCTCGAGCCGCGATACGCGCCCGGCGTTGCGGGTGCGCCGCGCCTCGATGCCCTTGCGGATCCACGCCTCTTCCTGCGCCCAGAACTTGTCGAACTTGCGGCTCGCGGTGTCCTCGGCCGCCAGCTCGGTCGCGCGCCGCCCTTCCCATGCGCTGTAGTTGCCGGGATACGAGCGCAGCAGGCCGCGGTCGAGTTCGACGATGCGGGTGGCCACGCGGTCGAGAAAGGTGCGGTCGTGCGTGATGACGATCAGCGCCGGGCCCTTGAGCAGCAGGTCTTCGAGCAGCGTGATGCCATCGATGTCGAGGTGGTTGGTCGGCTCGTCGAGCAGCAGCAGGTCGGGGGCCAGCGCGAAGGCCAGCGCGAGCGCGGCCCGCTTGCGCTCGCCACCGGACAGGCGTCCCGGATCGAGCGCCTCGTCGAGACCCAGTCGGTGCAGGTATTCGACCAGCCGCGCCTCGATGCGCCAGCGCTCGCGCTCGTCATGGAGTTTTTCCAGCGCGCCGCGCCTTGCCAAGCTCTCGCGCAGCGTCGATGCCGGCGGCAGTTCCGGCTCCTGCTCGACCAGCGCAACCTGCAGGCCATCCTTGCGCCTCGCCTCGCCGTCGTCGAGTTCGAGGCGGCCGGCAATCACGTTGAGCAGCGAGCTCTTGCCGGTGCCGTTGCGTCCGATCAGGCCGATGCGGTCGCCCTCCAGAACCGTCAGGCAAGCGCGGTCGAGCAACGGGTGCAGGCCGAAGGCCAGTTCGGCATCGATCAAAGTCAGCAGCGTCATGTGCCGATTGTCGCAAGGCCGGCGGTCGGCGCTTCAGCGTGCGGCCAGCGCCTGCTGCGCGAGCCATCGCACCGCGACCTCGTTGTCCGGAGCGATCGGAATATCCGCGGCCGCTCCGCTGCGCAGTGTCTGCAGCAGCCGATCGACCACATCGATCTGCGGCAGCACAGGTCCGAAGAAGAGGGGGCGGCCTCGGTGCAGCACCAGCAGTGTCGGGAAGGTCTCGATGTCGAGGTCACCGAGCGGGTCGGCGTCGTCTTCGATGTCCACCCAGAGGTGAAGTTCGTCGGGCACGGCGGCTGCGCGTGCGGCCAGCAGCGGCCGATAGTCGCGGCAGGTGCTGCACCACTCGGCGCACAGGGCAACGACCGCCCAGTCTCGAGGCGCCGGCGCAGCGGACAACAGGATCGGCATCGGGGAATTGTGCCTGCGACGCGGTGGCCCCCGTAGACTGCACGGCCATGGACGTCGACGAGCCCCTGTGGCGGCCCGCCCCGGAGCGCATCGAGCGCGCGCACATCACGGCATTCCTGCGCTGGCTCGCGCGGGAGCGCGGCCTGACGTTCGCGGACTATGAGTCGCTGTGGCAGTGGTCGGTGAGTGACCTCGAGGGGTTCTGGGGCGCGCTCTGGCACTTCCTCGAACTCCGCGCATCGCAGCCCTACGAACGCGTGCTCGGTGCGCGCACGATGCCCGGGGCCCAGTGGTTCGTGGGCGCGCGGCTGAACCTGGTCGACCAGGTCTTCCGGCACGTGACCGACACACGGCCGGCGATCGTCGCGGGCGACGAGAGCGGCGCCCTGCGTGAAGTCGCCTGGGCGGAGCTGCAGGCGCAGGTGGCGTCGCTGTCGGCGGCGCTGCGCGAGCTAGGCGTCGTCCCCGGTGATCGCGTCGTCGCGATCCTGCCGAACGTGCCGCAGACGATCGTCGCCTTCCTTGCCTGCGCCAGCGTGGGCGCGACCTGGTCGGTGTGCTCGCCCGACATGGGGCCGCTTGCCGTGCTCGATCGCTTCCGCCAGATCGCGCCGAAAGTGCTGATCGCCTGCGACGGCTACCGCTACGGCGGCAAGGTGTTCGACCGCGCCGCGGTGCTGGCCGAGATCCGTTCCGGCCTGCCAACCATTGAGCACACGCTGGTCGTGCCGTTGCTGCACGATCGCCTGGACACGACGCGCTTTCCGCAGGCGCGTTGCTGGACCTCGGTCATCTCGCAGGAAGCGGTGCTGCACACCGATCAGGTGGCGGCCGACCATCCGCTGTGGGTCGTGTATTCGTCGGGCACGACGGGGCTCCCGAAGGCGATCGTGCACGGCCACGCGGGTGTGCTGACCGAGATGCTGAAAGGCGTGCACCTGCACCGTGACATCGGGCCCGGCGACCGCTTCTTCTGGTACACGACCACCGGCTGGATCATGTGGAACGTGCAGGTGAGCGGACTGCTGGCCGGAGCGACCGCGGTGCTCTACGACGGTCATCCGGGCACGCCGGATCTTGGCGTGCTGTGGCGCTTCGTCGACCGTGTCGGTGCCACCTTCTTCGGCGCGGGAGCCGCGTTCTTCGCCAACTGCATGAAGGCGGGGATCGAGCCGGCCCGCGCCGCGAACCTCTCGGCGCTGCGCACGCTCGGCTCGACCGGTTCGCCGCTGCCGGCGGAGGCCTATCGCTGGGTCTACGAGCGTGTGAAGCGCGACCTCTGGCTGGTTTCGATCGCCGGCGGTACCGACCTCGCCGGTGCGTTCCTGACGGGCCTGCCGACACTGCCGGTCTATGCCGGCGAGATGCAGTGCCGCGCGCTCGGCCTCAAGGTCGAGGCGTGGAACGACGCCGGCTGCCCGGTCATCGATGAAGTCGGTGAACTCGTCTGTACGACGCCCTTCCCGTCGTTGCCGTTGTACTTCTGGAACGACCCCGATGGTCGCCGCTATCGCGAGAGCTACTTCGATGTGTATCCCGGCGTCTGGCGGCACGGCGACTGGATGCGCCTGGTTCCGCGGCCGGAGGCGGTCGGGGGCATCATCTACGGCCGCTCGGACGCGACGATCAACCGGCATGGCATCCGCATGGGCACGGCGGAGCTGTATCGCGCGGTCGAAGCGCTGCCCGAAGTGCTGGACTCGCTGGTCGTCGATCTCGAATACCTTGGCCGCGAGTCGTACATGCCGCTGTTCGTCGTGCTGCGGCCCGGCGTCGCGCTCGACGACAGCCTGAAGCAGCGCATCAACGCGCGCATCCGTGAAGCGCTGACGGCGCGCCATGTGCCCAGCGAGATACTCGCGATCAGCGAGGTGCCGCGCACACTGTCGGGCAAGAAGATGGAACTGCCGATCAAGCGCCTTCTGCTCGGCCATCCGGTCGAGCAGGTCGCGCACGCCGACGCGATGGCCAACCCGGCGTGCCTTGCCTGGTTCGTCGATTTCGCGCAACGGCGTGCTGCTGCATGAAAGAATCTCCGGACTCCGCGCGTGCACCGGAGGCGGTGGGGTTCTGGCAGGCGTTCGCGTACTGGCTGCGGCTCGGCTTCATCAGTTTCGGGGGACCGGCCGGGCAGATCGCGATCATGCACCGCGATCTCGTCGAGGAACGCCGCTGGATCTCCGAGAAGCGCTTCCTGCACGCACTCAACTATTGCATGCTGCTGCCCGGCCCGGAAGCGCAGCAGCTCGCCACCTACATCGGCTGGCTGATGCACCGGACCTGGGGCGGAGTCGTGGCCGGAGCACTCTTCGTGCTGCCTTCGCTCGTGATACTGATCGCGCTGTCGTGGATCTACCTGCGCTACGGCGACGTGCCAGCGGTGGCGGGCATCCTGTACGGCATCAAGCCGGCGGTCACGGCGATCGTGCTGGCGGCGGCCTGGCGCATCGGTTCGCGTGCGCTCGGCCATCCGCTCCTGTGGGCGATCGCGGTGGCAGCCTTCGTCGCGATCTTCGCCTTCAACGTGCCATTCCCGGTCATCGTGCTTGCGGCGGCGGCGGCCGGATGGCTCGGTGCCCGCTGGGTGCCGGCGGCCTTCGACGGCAGCGGTCATTCAGCCGGTGGCGCCGCTGCGCACACACGTGCACTCATCGACGACGACACCCCGCGACCGGTGCACACGCACTGGTCGACGGCCCACGCACTGCGTGTGCTGGTGGTCTTCCTGCTGCTCTGGAGCACGGCGATTGGCGGGCTGACGCTGCTGCTTGGCTGGGACGCCACACTGACGCAGATGGCATGGTTTTTCACCAAGGCGGCATTGCTGACCTTCGGCGGTGCCTATGCGGTGCTGCCGTACGTCGTTCAGGGCGCGGTCGAGCACTACGGCTGGCTGACGGCTACCCAGATGATCGATGGCCTGGCGCTCGGCGAAACCACGCCCGGCCCGCTGATCATGGTGGTGGCCTTTGTCGGTTTTGTCGGTGGCTGGACTCAGCAAGTGCTCGGGGCCGATGCGCTCGTCGCCGGCGGAGTGCTTGCAGCAACGGTCGTAACCCTGTTCACGTTTCTTCCCTCGTTCCTGTTCATCCTGACGGGTGCGCCCTTCATCGAAAGCACGCACGGTCAGCTGCACTTCACTGCGCCGCTGAAGGGCATTACCGCCGCGGTGGTTGGCGTGATCGTCAATCTCGCGGTGTTTTTCGCGATTCACGTGTGGTGGCCGAACGGACTGGAAGGTGGCCTCGACCCGATCCCGGTGGTGATCTCGCTCGCGGCGCTCATCGCGCTCGCGCGCTTCAAGGTCGGGGTCATCCCGGTCATCTTCGCGTGCGGCCTGGCCGGCCTGACTCTGCGTCTGATCATTGTGTAGGAGGAAGCATGGAAAGAATCACGATGGTCGAACTCGAGGAGTGGCAGCGTGCGCAACGGACGTTCACGTTGCTCGACGTGCGTCGCGCCAAGGTGCGCGAAGCCGATGGGGCCGACATCGCAGGCACCGAGTGGCGTTCGCCCGACGGTCTCTTCACCTGGAAGGACGAGATCCCGCGCGACCGCCCGGTCGTGGTCGTCTGCGCCCACGGTCACGAGATCAGCCAGGGCGTGGCGGCGACGCTGCGCGCGATGGGACTCGATGCACGATTCCTGGTGGATGGCTTTGCCGGCTGGCGTAACAGCGGCCGGCGGGTGGTTGCGACCGGGCAGGCCGGCGGGGTGGCGTGACGAGGGACGACGCGGCCCGAGGCACGTGGAACGCTCAAGCGCAGCGAGGAGGCAAGCAATGGGAACCCGGCCGCAGCAGAAGTACCTGGGCATCTGCCACTGCGGGGCGGTGCGTTTCGAGATCGAAACGGACTTCCCCGAACTCACGATGTGCGACTGCTCGATCTGCCGGCGCAGGAACGCGCTGATGGTCAAGGTTCACGAAAGCCGGTTCCGGCTGCTCGCCGGCGAGGACTCGCTCACCGAGTACCGGTTTCATACGCACACGGCGCGCCACTTCTTCTGTCGTGTCTGTGGCATCTACCCGTTTCACCGCAAGCGCGTGACGCCCGACTATTTCGGGATCAACGTGTTTTGCCTGCACGACTTCGATCCGACCGGGATACCGGTGCGGCAGGCGGTGGGCGCCGCGATGCCATGACGGAGCCGGCCGGGCACGCACTCGAGCTGCGGCCCGCGGCCGAGTCCGACTTCGAGACCGTCTTCGCCATCACGATGGCGACGATGCGTGCCTACGTCGAGGCCACGTGGGGCATCTGGGACGAGGCCGAGCATCGGTCCCGTATCCGTGATTCGTTCGACCCGTCGACGCACCGTCTGGTGCATGTGGATGGCCAGCTTGCCGGGCTGCTGGCGGCCAAGGAACACGCTGAGCACGTCCAGCTGGTCAAGGTCTTCCTGCTGCCGCCTTTTCAGGGCCGCGGCATCGGCACACGGCTGGTGCGGCAGGTGATGGCGCGGGCCGCAGCGCAGGAGCACCCGGTGCGCCTGCGAGTGCTGCGGGTCAATCCCGCACAACGCCTGTACCTGCGGCTGGGCTTTGTCATCACCGACGAGACGCCCGAGCGCCTTTACATGGAGTGGCGACCGGGCGGCGAGCCGCGCGCCGACTGAGTCGCAGCGCGGCCGCTGGCTGCGGGCTGGTTCCTCACATGCCGAGGTAGCGGCCCGGCTTGTGATTGACGGCCACAACGAGGTTCAGGGCCACGGCGCCAATGACTGAAATGGCAACCAGCCTTGCATCGACGATCGCGAGCGCCGCCACGACGATGAGGCAGTCAATGCCCATCTGCACGGCTCCGGCACGCCAGCCGTAGCGCTGCTGCAGCCACAGCACCAGCACGTTCAGTCCGCCCAGGCTGGCCTGGTGCCGAAACAGCATCAGCAGCCCGACGCCGATGAGGAAGCCGCCCATCACGGCGGCGTACACCGGCTGCAGCCAGTCGAACCGCAGAACCAGCGGCAGCGCCTCGGTGAACACGGCGAGCAGCGCGACGGCGGCGAAGGTCTTGATGGTGAAGCGCCACCCCATCGTGCGCACGGCGAACCAGGCGAACGGCAGGTTGAGCACGAAGAACACCGGGCCGAAGCGCCAGCCGGTGGCGTAGTGGACGAGAAACGCGATGCCGGCCGTGCCACCCGTCAGCAGGCCCGCGTGACCATACATGCCGATGCCCAGAGCGACGAACAGGGTCGCCGTGACCAGCGCCTGCACGTCCTCGAAGAACGTGTGCTGCGTCGGCGCCTGGGCAGGATGAAACATGGAGCCGCAGTCTAGGCGGTGGCGGCAGTGCACCCTTGATCATGGCCAAGCGGGCCCGCAGCGCCTGACGCGCGCGACGGCTGTCCACGCAAGGGCGCCTTCCGCGCAGGAGGCGCTGTTCCGCCGTGCGGTGAAGCGCGCAGCGGCTCCTGCTGCCGGATGATCCGCCTCACCCGGTCAGGACTCGAGCCTGCGCAGAAGATCCGGGCCTGACTTCGCGTGCAGCCATCAGTGCTCGTGCGAGTGGTGGGCGTCCGGCACGTGCGCGTGGCTGTGGCGCAGCCGCTCATGGGCGTGCCAGTGGCTGTGCGGGCCGACGGGCATCGGGTCATGCGCGTGCGTATGGTGGCCGTCGTCGTGCCGATGCGCGTGTTCGTGTTCGAAAGCCTCGTGCGCGTGCTCATGGACGTGCGATTCCGCCAGGTGCAGCACGACACCGGCCAGCATCAGCAGACTGCCGAGCAGCATCAGCGTGGTGAACGAACGGTCGCCAAGTCCGATCGCAAGCGCGGCACCGATGAACGGTGCAAACGCGAACACCGAGCCGGTGCGCGCCGCCCCGAAGGCGCGCTGGGCCAGCAGATAGAAGCGGAGGCTTAGGCCGTAGCCCGCGGCACCGATGGCCACGAGTGCGAGAGCCGCGCCGAGCGATGGCACGGGTTCGCGTGTGACCCAGGCCAGCAGCGCGGTCGCACCGCTGCCGAGCAGCGCCTTGGCCAGCACGACCTGCCCCGGATCGCGCTCGGCGAGTGCACGCGATAGTGCGTTGTCGACGCCCCAGGACGCGGTGGCGAGCGCCACCGCGAGCAGCCCCAGCAGGCGTGCCTCGCCGTCACGGGCCTGGTCGAGGATCAGAACGGTGCCGCCAGCGAGCAGCAGCAGCAGCGCGACCCACACGCGGCCGGCAATCGGCTCGCGATACAGCCGCCAGGCGAGCACCGCAGTAAAGAGGGCTTCCAGTGTCAGCATGAGCGAAGCGCTCGCGCCGCTGGTCCGCTGCAGACCCCAGGCCAACGCCACCGGACCGATGACGGCCCCGAACGCAGCGATCGCGAGCAGGCGAGGCAGGTCCGATCGCATCAGGCGCGCTTCGCGGGTTGCTCCGTGGCGCAGCAGCGCGCCGACCAGCGCGGCGCCGACGTACAGCAGGCACGCCGTCGTGAACGCCCCGATTCCGGCCCCAAAGCGTTGCACCAGCGGCGTACTGATGCCGAAGAAGACGGCGGCCAGCAGCGCCAGCAGTCCGCCACGCAGCGCGGGCCATGAGTGCGAGTGCGGAGTCATTGGCTGGCAGCTCGTCCGGGGTGAAGTCGGCGACGTGAAGTCTGCTCCAATGCTGCCATGCACCTTCCGGTCCGGGCGAACCGGCCGTCGTGCTTCAAACCGCGAGCAACAATCCC
>Ga0105103_10000155_pt1 | contig 36499 bp, 56 predicted proteins | sample PPLLaktember2015_2_FD_79107 | JGI IMG/M metagenome (GOLD analysis project Ga0105103, IMG submission 79107) | Freshwater sediment microbial communities from Prairie Pothole Lake near Jamestown, North Dakota, USA - PPLs Lake P7 Core (6) Depth... | ecosystem: Environmental > Aquatic > Freshwater >...
AAGAATTGTCAAACAGATACTGCACTCAAGACTATGAACCAATAGTTGGAACATATGAAATCAAAGAATATTATTTTTTAACTCATAAATATGAACAAAATTATTAAATATAGGGCTTGGAATAAAGATTTTCAAGAAATGATATACGATTCAAATGAAAGAATATTTAGTAATTATTTAGAAGAAGACTTAATGCAATACACAGGGCTTAAAGATAAAAATGGAGTTTCTATTTATGAGGGAGATATTGTTGAAGAAGATTGGGTGTTGGGCAAAAGCAAAACATATTATAAGCCCATTGAAATAACCTGGAATCAACATATTTGTGCGTTTTGTACTGGAAGCAAGCCACTACAATTCCCTATTAGGTGGGTCGTAATTGGCAACATATACGAGAACCCAGAATTACTAGATAATAAATAATATGAGAAAGATTAAATTAGATGAAGATATTGTTTTAGAAAGTATGAAGCACTTAAACAATGCTATAGAGTGGTATAAATTTGAAGAATATAAATTAGCATATAAAGAAATAATAAAAGCATATAATTACAAATCAATAGAAACAGATTTATTATTAAAAATAATACAAGAAAACAATCTTGAAGATAAATTATTAGAAAAAGGATTAGAATATTAAATAAACGCCTATGATATAATAAGTACAGCACATTAAAATATAGAGTTCTCAATGGAGGGGTGGCGGACTGTGAGCCGTATGGGAAGAAGAAACTGGGAGTCTGACGGATAGCAGACTACAAAAATACTAGTTAAGACCAGCCTTGCCTTATACATTGGTCTATCCCGAAAACGGGTATCTGCAAGTCAAACCTTGCCTCCTCTACTGAGAACTTTATACAGTTCTTTAAAATATAGAGTTCTCAATGGAGGGGTGGCGGAATAGGTAGACGCTAAAGATAAAACATAAAAAGGATAAATGTTTTTATTACTTAGATAACTGAAAGTCCTTATAGGGTGAAGCCAACTCTATGGTATATGGCTTTGATAACAGGATTACTTGCTTTCTTTCATACAAGGTGCAAATCCTTGTCCCTTCCGTTGAGAACTTTATACAGCACATTAAAATATAGAGTTCTCAATGGAGGGGTGGCGGAATAGGTAGACGCTTGGTGCAAGAGGTTTCGAATGAATTAACATTTCAAGATATACCGTCTTGCTTTCGGCAGGTATATTATACAAGGTGCAAATCCTTGTCTCCTCCACTGAGAACTTTATATCTCAAACACTGATTATGTCTGTTGACTCGAAAGAGTATTATTATTAAATTAAACATATTAGACGAATTCAAAACCGTCCATTATCTAAAAAGACTATCAATAGATACAAATGGAATTTACTGATAGCACTGTACTGTTTACTATTTATATTTTGGATATTCAAATACTCAGAAGCTATAGCTCAACCCTATACACCAAGTAAAATAGTATTCACCAAATTAGAACAATTAGAGCCTATTCCTGAACCTAAACCAGTCAATATACCTCCTAAACCTAAAACTCTTGCGAGAGAGGCAAAAAAAGACCAAATAGCATATAATGGAAGCTGTTATGACTATGTAGATGAGATGGCTACCAAATATAATGTAGACGGTGAGGTTATGAGGAGGATTATAAAAGCTGAGTCAGGAGGAAATCCAAATGCTAAGAATAAGAATTCAACTGCTTCAGGCTGTAGCCAGTTTATAAAATCCACTTGGGAAGGTACACTAAGACAAATGGGAAGAGAATATGTATCACCCTTTGACCCTAGAACAAATGTAGAAGCAATGGCTTTCAAGATAAGTAGAGGAGGGATTGGAGCTTGGAATGCTAGTAAAAGTAAATGGAGTAAATAAAATTATGAACAATCAAACAAAGGCTTTAGATTATATAATAGGATTATTATTGTTATTTATATTGTTATTTGGATTGATAGCAATAGTAGCTATTATATAAAGAAAAGAGGGAGTTAAACACTCCCTTTTTGGTTTAAGGCAATTAGCCTTGTTGTATAGGTAATTGTGGAATGTACTCAGGGTCTGATTTAGTTAATGGACGAACATTGTATAAGTGATAATTGAGGATATTATGACCTTTGATTGTATAAATTGACATATCATTCAAGTCTATACAATCATAGTATTGAAAAGGGTTAATTTTGCGATAGAAGGTATCAAATCTAATAAACCTTAATTCAGTTTTAACTTGTATGTACCCTCTGTAAATGTACATAAAACGAACAGGAGGCGGTTGCAGGATTGCCATTGTTATAGTGGCAAAGGTACATTTTCAGTATAGCATATAAAACAAAAACCTACACCCAGAATCTTCTAGTTGTAGGAATTTGTCGAGCGGGTTACCCCATTCCAGTTTGTGAATCTTGTCAGCCTTAAGCTCTAGGTTTACACCAGTTAGACATCAGTCTAAAGATTTGAAACTTAATAGCTATATGTATTATATCATATACTTTCTAAATCATCTATCGTTTTACCGGGGTCGGGAACACGATTGTCTTTTTTGCTCCAATCTCTAGGTGCTAGTTTGGTATATATGAACATTCTAATCATTTCATATTCTTCTGGCACCCAACAATCTTGCTCATATATCTTAGCCATAATCTCTTCAACTCTAGCATCAAAGGCAACACTGCTATTGGCATTGATTAGATCTTCTATATTGTTATTTTTTGACCCCCCACAAACGATTTTTTTTAATCCCATATATGTTTTACTAAATATTCTCTACAAGCATCGTATATCATTTCTATTTCACCTTCTCTAATTGCTATTTGTATCCCCTCATCATTTCCACCTTCTATCATTATGTAGCAACTATCATCTTCAGCTTTATCATACAACTTTTTTATCTCAGCTTTTCTGCCAACCATATCTTCGTAGTTTAAAGATATTTTACTCATCAAATGTTCAAAGTCTTCAATTGTAACATCTGAAAGCTTTTTGATTGGCTTCATACTATTAACCCTTTACATCTTCTTCTGACCTCCAACGCCTATTTTTGGCATCGTAGAACCTTAGGTTTTGACTTTCTTTTTCTAGGTTAAACCCTTCCATAATTCTACCCATCCAAACACTTTTTTGATTTTCTTTAAAGTATTCACCTACCCAAAAATCTACTCCACCCTTATCTGGTTCTCTTAGAGCTATTTTCCAATATAGAGCTTCTACGATTGAACGAACTTCTTTTGTAGTCATATCTTCTTCTTTAGTTAATTGTGAGCTGTAATTTAATGAAAGTGGATCTATAAAGTTATCTATTTTATTTATATCAATTTTTAACCCTTTATAGATATCAATGTGGCTATGCGGTGCTGTACTAACTCCAGAGTTTCCTGATTCACCAATAAGTTGTCCTCGAGATATCAATCCATCATGGACGAATACTTTATTGAGGTGCATCACTCGGATGGATAGTCCTCTATTTGTTTTGATTGTAACCATCAGTCCTGATTGTTTTCCAATGCTTATTTCTAAGTATCCATCTGCAATTGCATAGACTTTAGTTCCAACTGGACAGATATAGTCTTGTCCAAGATGTTGTTTACCTTGTAATTTACCAAAGGCTGGGTTATTAGGATATCTTTGTTTATGCTTAAATCCAATTTTAACTGGATCTAGATGTAGCGGAAAGTATGTGTAGTCTTGCCATTTTGCTAATGCCATATGTTTAATAAGTTATATGTATTTGGTCTTTTTCTCCTCTAATAGACTTGTAGTATACCGAGCCAACATATTTGATGCTGTCACCCGGGATTACTCCAATCTTTTTTACCATAGCATCTTCAATCATTTTTGCCATGTAGGAACAATTGGAGCTATCTAGAGTTCTACCTTTAAACTCAAAGGTCATTTTTAGGTCTATAGGGAGGTTTTTTTCTTCTACCTTATGGAATAGTTCCCTATATTTATATACTACACTACTAATGGCATTTTTATAATCCATTCGTTGTGTCCAATGGCAACCACCATATATTCTATTGGTGCTTACTTTTATTATCATTGGAATAGTGATTGTATTTTCCATTTTTAATATATTATCTGGCAAAGATGGTAGGAATCGAACCTACAATGATGGTTTTGGAGACCAATGTTATCCCATTTAACTACATCCTTATAAAACTAGGAATGACCTAGTTTTTTACGGGAATGACCCAACCTTTTACATTAAACTAGTATGGTAAAAGGTTATATTTTAATTATAAAATAATATTATACATTTGTCAAGGCAAACCATTCTCTTGGTGTCGGGAATATAGTCAAAACAAAAAGGGTACTTTTGTCCTATCGGTCAATTTCCCCTAATTGTTGCTACCTATATTATCGGCTATAACCACACCTTCTATAGGCTTTACGCTCGGCTGTTTTACGAGTTGTACTTCCTCAACCTATAGCTGGGTTATAAATCAGCATAGGAATATTTATATTATACCATAACCGCTACTATTTTAGCACGGTCTACAATTATATCTGCAGCAGAGGATATGTTAGCCAATAAGTATGTAACCTCACCATTATTAGGTAGATTAACCATCCATTGTGTCATTACCTTAGCTAGATTATGGTTTCCAGTTTGAGCCTGACAAGTAGTCTCAGTTAATGCTACTCCATTTACAGCTAGTCTTAAGCCAGTTGTTCTGTTATTAGTTATTTGGAGGTCAGCTGTTGCAATTACCATAAATCTAAGGGTTTTTCCAGATATATTCTTTATTCCAAAAGTACCTGTAGTAGGTGCGACTGTTCCCTGTGCATTAGCAGTATCAAAAGTTCCAGTTATATTCATTGGTACATATACTCCCTGTGTAATTATATCTACAGTCTGCTGAGTCTGATTATACATCTGTCCATAATAAGGCACCTTTATAGCATTGACATCAGCTTTTATAGTCTGGTCAGATAAAGTAGCTTTTATATCTTGCTGTTCAATTGTAGCTTTTATTTCACAAGCCATTATGGTGCAGTTATAGTTACATCCTCAATCTGTTCCCATTCTCCATATAGAATAGTGTGGGTAATGGTAGAATTAGCCATTTGTATATCATATTTATACAATCCAGCTGGGAAGTTAGTTTCAGTCTTAGTCAAAGTCACTGCAGTCTCATAGTTGTTTATATGAGCAGTCCAGCTAGTAGCTAAGATAGCATTTGTATCATCATTTGTATCATCATCCATTTCTTTTATTGTCAATCTAAAAGTGTATCCAGTTATATTGAAAGTATCTAGATCAATATTGAAGGTTGGAGTATCTCTTCTCATCATTCCAGTAAAGTCTTTTCGTGTTGCCATATTTATATTATGTTAAAAAATCTTAATAAAATGTCTATTGTCACAGCTCCAATCATAGCCCATAATAGCTTGGTAAAATTATCAAAGCTTCTTTTCATCATATCCACCTGTGTTGTCAAAGTATAAATTGTACCTTCACTTTCTTTATTCCCAAATAGTTTATCATCTAAACTTTCTAAAGTCCTCTGAATAGTTTCAATCATACCCTTTAACAGTGCTATATCGTTGTAATGCCCTCTTACTTGTAGAGCTATATCTCTAACTACTCTAATTACAATATTAACCTTTTCCTCAGTGTTATGCTGACTAGGATTGTCTATGATTGAGTCTAGCTTTTCAATATGCTCTGTTTTCATACCTATTCATATTTCCAATAATAATGCACTCTATCCACTACAGCCTTTACTATCCCAGCTATAATCATAAGCTCTAACTCTCCTAGTTCACTATAGCCATATTTAGCAAGAAGTGCCATTATAAGAGCAGTCCCATATTTAATTAAGTCAGTTGTATCCTCTGGAATAATAATTACTCCATTAAGCCATTTTTTCCAGTTCCAATTGTTGTTATTCATAGTGTTGTTGTTATACATTAGATGTTAGTGAATAATATCCATTTATTCTTATTCTGTCATTTGCCACAAAAGTTCCCCAAGTTAAAGCCCCTGTGTCTACTGCTGCTAAAAATATATATCTTCTATTTGTAGTTTGTAGTGTAGGATAAGCTCTACTAGAAACTGCTGGGTTAGCTGCATTTGGAGCTACCCAACCAGTAGCAGGCATATCTATCCCAGAATTACCACCCATAGGCAATGCAACTTGAACACTACCAGACCAACTACCAACATTTGTACAAGTTATATTAACTAAATTATTTACAACATCTCCAATTATTTTATATCTTCCTTCATAAGGACTTGCTGCAAAACTTCCTATAGAACCTCCAGAACCATTTAATGTTGGAGTATAACTTAATAACCTCGTCTCATAAATAGGCTCTTGTATAAGATTAGCATTAGTAAATGAAGGTACAGACCAAGTATGTCCAGCTCCAGCTGATAGGGTAGCAGCAAACCTTCCTATGTTGACAAAATCATCTGTTAAGGCACTTGAAGTTGTATTTACTAAATTTACATATTTTTCATTGGCTGGGGTTGCCCAACCTACAAAATCTCCATATACTCTAGCATAAGGCAATCTTCCAAATCCTAACATAATTTGAGATGCTCCTACATTCCAAGCAGCATAAACAAAATAATCTATTTCCCTTGTAGCAAATTCTGCCGAACCCGAATTAAACCAGTTAGTCCCAGCATTTGCAGTCACAGCTAAAGAAGAAGTTATCCACCTTAAGTTATTTCCAATCCATATCCCGACAGGGTTAGAAACAGAAGGGTCTGTGCCAGCCATAGTCTTAATAGCTACAGTTAAATTGTTTGAAGCTACAGAAGGTACAATTTTCCCATTTATAAGCCCAGAAGTTCCATTTCCAAAGAAAGGTACGGCTGGGAATTTATAAGGTCTTATATGCCTTGAAAATCCAACCGTCCCTGCGGTTATAGCACTGTTTGCTACTGCATCTCCTGTCAATTGAATATATGTTCTATTAGCTACAGTTGAATTGTAGTTTATATTTATTACAGTATAAAATTTCTCTGTAGAAGATTGTTCAAAAGTAACTCTATCTCCAACTTGAATATCAGTTGTAAGATTTACATCTGCAGTAGTCTTAACTGAATCAGCTGAATTATATTCTAAACTAGCTCCTGCCAAAGCAAACCAACCGTCATACAAATATCCTGTGGTATCATAAGGTGCAAAAGAATTGTCAAAATTTGTATTTACCTCTGAAGATTTTATAACTGTTGTAGGTGCAAAGGAATGAGTTTTTGCTGGTTTTGTAATCGTCATTTTAGTAATTTATTAAGTTCTTTCCAAGTGTTCTTTATTTTCAATAATTCTTGTTCTGCTTTAGTTTCAGCTGGAGTTTTATCTATTTGTTCAACTACAGTATTTACTATTTCTTGGCAGATCATTAGCACCATTTTTTCTTGTTCTTGGTTTAGACTATGTGGAATTCTATCTATCAATTGTCTAATGCTAGATTGGATTAACTTGTTAGTATCGCCTTTAATCATAGAAGTTACTTATATTTATATTATACAACTTTTAAGTTGGAATTGTTGGTGATTCTATAGTTTCTAATTCTTGCTGTCTTTTTTCTAGTTGATTGATTGTAGTTGCCAAATCTTCTACAAAGTCAGAAGCTATAATTGTAGCTCTATCATGTGCATATATTATTTCTTGTATTTGTAGAGATACTCCAAGAATACCAGCTAGGGAGAAATCCCAAGGACTAACATCCCAAATACCATTTCCAAAAACTCCTGTATCATCTCTCCAAGTTGAATATTGAGTTGGTATTTCTGAACTTAGAAGTTGGAGTGTATCTCCCGGCTTTATTGAGTCTATATCATATCCAAACTCATTTCCATTGCTGTCTACTATTGTAGCTTCTAAATATCTAATTGGACTTCCTTTCCTACTTAATACTTGATTTGCTTTAGCTTCAATTGTAGAAGCGACAGTAACTCTCTCATCACTTAATATAGTCTCTTGCAATCCATATACAGCTTGAGATATTGGATTTGAAAACTTTTTATATAATTTTAACCCGCCACCAGTATCTCCTCCATGGAAGAACACAGTATTTATCACATCTCCTAAAGACAATCGAAGAGTTCCTTGTATACCTTCTTTTCCAATATATATTCTGTGATCTATTTGATCCAAATCAGTGTATTTTATATTTAGTCTATTTTGTCCATCTATAAAAAAACACCAAAATTGAGGGAGGTATCCGCAGATTCTTCTTATAGCTCCAAGGTAAGTTTCATTTTTAACTGTAATAGATATTTTTGATCCAACTTCAGGTAAAGTTTGGTTTGTATATGTAACCACTCCACCCTTGAGTGCATATTTATCCAATAAGTCTTTTAATATATCAGCTATATCCATGTTGGAGTATGAAATTGAAGTAGCTCCTGTAACTACATTTTCCACTATTTTAGCTTCTAAATCTTTTTCACCTGATATATATAAGAATTGGTCTGGTTTTATAAACCCTTCTTCGGTCAATGTATAATGGTTATCTATCAATAATCCACTATAAATCAATTCTCCAGTAGCTGGGGTTTCTTTATCATGCATGTATATTCTTACAAATTGAGGTAATTGAGCTCCTAATGAGTTTTGGACAAACTTTTGAATTGGTGCAATGTATTCTATTGCCAAATTTCCTTTTCCACCATTTATTTTCCAAGTATAGGTTGGAATAGTAGCCACATCAAACTCATTAGAATAAAAAGACCCAAGATATAATCCTGCACTATTATAGAATTTGTACAAATATGTTTTTTTTATCAAATCCATATTATAGATATCTAGGTGTATAAGTTATATTAATGTTAATGCTATGGCTTGAGCTGGTAGGTGTAAATAATAAATCATTTTGACCTTGTTTTACTAATGGGAATATTCCAAAGTAATCTATTGGAGTTCCATTGTAGGTAACAATTTTATCTCTAGTATTTACAACTACAATATCACCAGCATTATAGTTTTGCTGAATAATTATCTCTTGATTAGTTTCAACCGATTTTATATTTATACCTGTAAGTAGATTTTCTGAGCTTACAGTGAGAGTATAAGTTGGGAGAGCATAATATGTACCCGAGAAGGTAATAGTCTTCGTAGGAGTGCCAGTTTCGGCTAAATAATTGATGGTTTGATTTGATGTATCTAATCCTAATGGTTCTATAGTTGCAAAGACTATAGTTATATTTTTGACATCCAAACCAGCAGTTTCATCTGTAACTTCAACACTTTGGGTAACTGCTTTGTATCTACGAGTTCCACCTGCATAGCCAATATCTAAGTTTGCTACATTATTTAGAAGTATATTTTGTTTTAGAGTATCTAGTTTTGATTCAGCATCAGAAGCACTCGTGCCTTTTATATATCCAGTATAGGTTATAGTTTTATTAGCTACATAAGACTCTATGAATTTATTCATATCAGTTGTAGCAATTCTAGTTATGCTCAAATCTTTATTAAGAGTTTGGTATTGCAAATTTGTCATCACTATTAATGATGTTTGAAGGTCATATCCATTGTAACTAAGTGTTTTTGCCATATTATACTCCTAATCTTTTTAATCTTTGGGTTTTAGCAAAGGCTTCACTAACTTGGTCTATAATCATTTGCAGATCATTATCGTTTCTAACAGTTGGATTGTTTATAGTAATGTTTACAGTTTGACCTTGCATTGCACCTTTAGTTTCTGAGGCTCTAGTTACTTGAGCTCCTCTTGGTAAGGTTACTAATTCTGGACCGGTTTCACCAACTAAGTATTGTCCACCCATTGCAAAGTTAGTTCCAGAAGCTAATCTAATACCTTGTCTTTGTAATCCTTCTCTAAATCCTTTTGCAAAAGAACCCATGTTGTTTAATATACCATTCCAAAATTGTTTCATCACATTTTGTCCTGTTGTAAACCATTCTGACAATTTATCTCTTATTTTACCCGGTAATTCTTTAAATCTATCTACAATCCAATTTATACCATTAGTTGTAGCATCATGAACTCTAGATATATTTACATTAAATGAATCTCTGAGTCCTGTCCAAGCATCTCTGGCTCTTCCCGGTAATTCTCTAAACCTATCTACAATCCAATTTATTCCATTTGTAACTGCATTGTGAACATTAGTAAACCCTTCATTTGCCATTCTTTTTATTGTTTCCCATAATCCAGATATGGCTCCCGGTATTCCTAAGAAGAAATTTACAATTCCATTTACAATCTCACTAGTTTTATTACTTACCCATGTAGATCCATCATTCCAGAATTTTTTAATATTTTCCCATACTCCTGCAACAAAACCGGGAATGCTTTCAAAAAATCTTTTGATATCATTTATTCTATCATTTACAAAATTAGTTATAGCTGTAAATACAATTATGTTAAATCCCATAATATTTCCTAGAGCAAAACCAAGAGCTTCAAATGGATTACTAAGTATCCATTTAATATCATTAATCCTATCCCCAATAAATTTAGTTATTGCATTCCATACTTCAGTTGCTTTGTTTCGAATTTGAGTAAATCTATCATTTACATCATTTCTAACTTTAGTTATAAATCCAACTACTCTATCTCTTAAATCTTCAGCTGTTTTAACTATAGAGTCTTTAGTTTCAGTCCATTTTTTATTTATTTTATCCCAAGTTTCATTTACTGTTTTAGTTATATTTCCCCAAATTTCTTTTGCTTTACCAGCTATCCAATCCCAATTTTTATATATTAAGAAAGCTAATCCAGCTACTACAGCAATCACTGCTGCAATTATTCCAAATGAAACAACTCCTGCAACTTTCATTGCAATAAAAGCACCTTTTATAGCTGCAATTCCTTTTGTAGCTGCTACCATTGTATACAAAGAAACTGTAAATGTTCCCATTGCAATTGCCAATGCATCAACTGCATCTTTATTTTCATTATAAAATTTTGTAGTTTTATCAATTGCATCTATTACAGATTGCAATGCATCTCCAAGCTTTTTTGCTGTTTCTGTAAAATCTACTTTTTTTAGATGTTCAATTAAAGTATTAATTCCATTTTTAGCAATGTCTAGGAATGTTCCTTCTACGATTTCTCCGCTTTCATTTAGTCCTAATAGCTCTGTTATAGATAAAGAGACTTCTTCCCTTAATTGAGCAAATCTACCAGCTAAAGTTTTATTTCCCTCTTCCATTCCCTGATAGAATCTTCCACCTTCAGATGTAGCAGTTTTCATTGCATTCATCACCTCTTCAAATGAAATTTTTCCATCCGACATTCTTTTTCGAAGGTTATCCATACTTTCACCTGTAGTTCTAGATATTTCTTGCAGTGGGTTAAACCCAGCACTTACAAGTTGTAGCAAATCTTGTCCTGTCAATTTTCCGGCAGAAGATACTTGGGAGAAAGCCAATGTCAAATGTTTTAGCCTTTCTGAATTTCCCAAAGCTATATCTCCTAACATCAGCAATGCTTTTTGAGAGTCTTCTAAGGATACATTGTATCCCAACATTGTCTGGGTAGCATTTACAAGATGTCTGGTTTCAAATGGGGTTGTTTTTGCTACCTGAACAAGCTTTCTATATGTCTCAGCTCCAACTTCAACACTTCCAGTCAACACATTCAAAAATGTCCTAGTTCGTTCCATTTCAGCTGCAGCTTTTGTTCCAAAGCCGACAATAGCTGTAGTCATTACACCTGTAGCTACAACCATTCTTTTTGCAATCCCCCCTGCAAACTCATTAAAGCTATCAAACATTTTGTCGGTAGATTTGATTGCTTGTTTTTCAGTCACTTCAAAATCTTTCCCAACTTTATTGAGATTAGTTCTGATTCTGCCCAAGGCTGCAGACATTGCATCATTGAGCGATATTGTGACTTTAAGGCTTGTTTCCATGGCTCATTTTACTTTTTAGTCTTTCCATTTTTTGCTCTTTAATTTTCTGCTCAGCTTCGAGTGTCATAATCAATAAATTGTTTTTTATGAGTTCCTCTGGTTCATTTAGCATTTCCTGATATGTACAATGAAATCTTTTCATATACAGGTAGGTTTGATATGCTTTGCTTTTTACTTTTCCAGTTCTAATCTGAGTTATTATTTCTGATTTTTTTTTATGAGGTCTTTAGTTTCAGATAATTTAGAGAAAGCCACAAGAACAGATTGTAAGTCAACAAAATTCATTTCAAAATCTTCTTTTGAAATTTCATTTCCAGTTTCATCAATTCCTTTTATATAGCAGTTTAAAACCAAGTCTTGGATTACTGTTATCAATCCCGGTGATAAATCTTTTTTATCTAATCCATCTTTTTCTCTAAAGTGATTTTCATCTTGCAATTTTGTTTGTTCATCTGCTATTAATATCATTTCAGATGCTTTAGGCTTTCTAAATATTAGAGAGCCTTCAGCATTTTCTAAAAGTTCTTTTATTTGGATTGTGACTAAGTTTGATACCATATGTTTTAATAAGAAGCTACTTCATTGACAAGAGTTGCAGAGATAGATGCATTATTTGCTAAGTCATATAATCCTGTAAACCCTATTGTCTGCTTTATTATATCACCATTTCCTTGCTCTAGTCCAAATTCTTCTAATAGAGATGGTGCAATTGTAAAGCTTAAGCTTGGGTTGGTGGTATTTCCAGATCCAACTGTAGTTGATGTATTTGTTGCTGTAAACTTTAGAGCTTGTTTAGTTCCTGCTTTCCATAAGTCTTTATAAGTTGTGTTGTCCCATAAGATTACAAAGCTTCCACTATATGAGAATCTTCCATTGAAGATATCTTCTAATCCAGTATTTCCATGTGCCTGATATTCAGTTACATTTTTTTCAATTGTCAATGTAGCTGACTCTACTTTCAATGTAGTTCCACCACTTAATCCTGCGACTGTACTTGCAATCACAACACTTACATCCTGAGGTCTAAATTTAGCCTTCTCAGTGTATGTAGCACTGCTAGAGGTAGTTGTACCTGCTTTTGACATAAAATCGCTTGAGAAGGACAAGTACTCCCCTAATTCATAACTTATCTCTAAGCTGTTTAGCATACCTAGTGAATATCTTATATCTTCATTGGGTTCTTTTCTATATAAAGTTAGAGATTGGTGAATTGAATTTTGAGCTGGAACAAATGTGTGGGTGTATCCATTTGTAGAGTTTCCACTAGGAGTTGGGAAAGCTCCAAAGGTAGCTCCTAGGATTAGTCCGAATGAATCTATAAAGATTGGACCGGCTATATTACCAGATGCCCAAGTTTTACCTACAGTTCCATCCATAAACTCATTAATCACACCATAAGGTGCTTCCTGTTTTATGTATTCAACTTGGTCGTAGAAATCTAAATCTGTTTTTGGGATCCAGTATCCTGCAGCAACAGCTGTTCCTCGGGTTACTTCTTTTCCTATCCCAACATTTACTAATGCTCCTATATTATTTGCCATATTATTGTAAAAGTTATCTTATATCTATATTATAATGTTTTTACACATTTTATTGTGACGAGCTGGGTTATTAATGGTAGCTCTTGAATGTTTTTTGCTCTGGTAGTTGTTATTGGTCTTATAAAATCTACTGAATTATTTAGAGGTGTACCACTATTCACTTGATCATCCAATAGCTCTACTACCTCTTGCACCAATTGGTTCATTGTATCGGTGCCAGTTTGAGATGTAGCATTTTCATCTGTAATCTCTTGGGTTATTACAACATCAAATTCATATTCAACTAGCCTTTCTTGATTGGTAAGATAATCTGATTGCAATCCTTGAAATTCAATTTGTATTCTGGGATACCCAATTATATTTCCAGAAGAATATTGTTCGATAGATTTTACTTTGCCTTGAGTTTTAAGAGGCTCCAGTATATTGGCTATCTCTTGGCTTATAATTTTTACACTCATACTTGCATTTTTTTAACCTGTTTTTTAATTATTTTATCAAATATTTCATCTATCTTTTTTCGGTTCTCTGCTAAAGCAATAGTTAGAAATGGTCGCTCTCGCATTTTAACTGTACCAAATTCAACAAATTTTGGGTATACAATTCTTCCATCTGTAAAGATAGTCCCTTCACCATTTCCAATTTCAAAGGTAAGAGATTTTCTTAAGTTTCCTGTTTTATGAATCCCTTTTATATATTTTACTCCTGCCTTAGTATTATTTACAGCTTCTCTGTGAACTAATGTGGTTGCTTGCAATAATCCTTTAGCTTCGTAATCTACATTATCTTTAATAGCTTCTCTGGTAGCTTTTTCAAACTTACGAATATCTGAGAAATCTATTTTGACTGATTTTGCCATACTATTTTCTTAATGCAGAGACTTTCACATGGTTTCTAGTAATCCCATAGTCTCTTTTTTGCACTCCTCTAACTAGATAATTTATGCTATCTATTAAACATTTATCTCCAACCTGAACATTAGTTTTTTCTGGAAAGAATATATTGAATGTATTAAAGAAATCACCTTCACCTAATCCAATCAACTCTTCAGCTGATGGTTGCACACAACAAGCTATATTGGTTTCATTTAGTTGCCAATCTTCTATTGTTCTACCTCCAGATATAGTAGGAGTTAGCCTATATATATCTGCTTTATGTACAAAGAATATACTTGTTCTCATACTCGTATATCACCCCAATATTTATATTTAAGTAATTGTTTTTCTAGCTTTTGGATTTGTTGTTCGCTGGTTATGATGTCAAATGTAATTGTCGCATCGTTCAACCTTTCTGATTTTATTTTTAGATCAGCATGTCCATCTTGTCTTAATTGCTCGACTACATACTGAGTTGCTATTCTCTTTATGTCTAATGGTGGTGTGGCTGAATATCCCCATTTAGCTGTAACTCTAAGGCTTGATGTAATCCCTTCAAAATATACCGGGTAGTTTAGGGTGCTTAGGAATTCAACATATAGTTTTGGAATGCTATTTTCTGGCATAGCTCGATATGAAATGGAATCTATTTCAAACCATTCATCTCCATTTTCTGTTCGGTTTATCAATACCTCTAATTTTTGAATTTGGGTGGCATGTTCAATTACAACCAGTCTTGAAGTTATTTTGGGTGTATATATTCTAGTTTCAAATCCAGATTCTTCAAAGGTAGTATTTGTGACACCATCAATCCAAACCTTAGCCTCATCTATATACTCATTTAATGTTGAAGCTTGTATATCTAAATTTGGCAGTCTTCTTTTTATTGCTGTTAGATCTGTATATGCCATATTTAATATTCTGCTTATCCCTACCCTTTAGTAAGGGTAGGAGATAAACAACCTATTAGGATGTTATATTGTAGATTGCTACAACATTTGGGTTGCTTGCTGAAGTAGTAAACAATGGAGCAAATCCTTTTCGTACTCGGCTGTATAGCTTGACTTGGTCTCTGTCATAATCTTTGTCAGACTCAAATCTAGCACTTGAACGAGTTCCGGTAATGAATTGGCTGGTGTTTACTAATAGAGCATAAGTCTTAGTAGTAGTAGATCCATCGTATACTCCTGAAGCATTTAGGTCTTGGCGAACATCTTCAGATACAACGATTCTAATTCCATTAATACTTCTTAGTACTCCACTTTGTAAGTCGAATGCAACTTGGTTGTTGTTAGTAGTGTTTAGAGCTAAAGCTAATAGCTTATTGTAAACTGATAGACCTGTAATCAAGACTACATTGCTTAATTGCCTTGGACCTCCAAATTTCTTCATTTTTCCTAGAGCATCAAAAATCTTGTCTATTCCAAATGTACCTCCATCAACTTTAGTTGAGGCATCTGCTAATGCTAATTTTCTTAGTCCATTGACTGCTTTTCTCTCATCTCTTCCAGATGTTACATCGTTGTCTTGGTGAGAAGTAGCTTTATCTCCATCAATGATAGCTCGGTCAAATCCTCTTGCAATAGCTTCAGCGTGTCGGTCTACTATAAATCGAATTATGTCGATTACTGAATCTTCAATCAACTCTTCAGATGTAAGAGACTTTCCTGATAGTTTGAAGGCTTCAATTGTAGATAATCCAATCTGTGGAGTAGAAGCAGAAGCAGTAACACTATTGTCATCCTGAGTAGCTTCACCAGTTAGAAAGACTTGAGCTCCTTCTAATTCGATAGGTAGTTTGTAAAGATTAGATGGAAGTTGAATGTCATCAAACAAAGGTGCAATTTCACCAAATAGTTTTACTCTTTCAAGTACTCCTCTAAATAAAACTTCCTCTACAACATTTTTTCCTTCTAGAGTAGTTTGAGTATCTAAAGCCTTGTACATTGACAATGCTTTGTTAGCTAATTCTGGATTTCCAGTTAAGCTTTTTTCTAACTTAGCAAATAATTGCTGGGAGAAAGAATCTGAACTTGGTTGCATTTTTCCTTTAAGCAACACTTCTCCATTGGAACCGTAAGTATATTTAATCATATCTTTTTACTTATTTAATTATTATTTATAGTATTAATCCTAATTCTTTAGCTTTGTCTTCAATTTGTTTTGCAGACTTTGCTACTTCATCAGCTTCTGACTTATCTTCAGCTTTTTTGTCTAACTCATCATCTGTCTTTGCTGACTTTTTAGTAGCAATTACTGATGTAAGTTTTTCATCTAAAGCTTTAATGTTTTCAGTCAAAGCTTCTTTGCTAGCAATGGTTTCATCTAAACTTTTTTGTAACTCTTCATTTTTAGATTTCTGTTCATCTAATTGAACTTGGAGTTCAGACATTTCATTAGTCTTTGCTTCAAGGCTTTTTTTCAATTCGACTTTCTCGCTGTCTTTTGTTAAAAAGGCATCAAGTCTGTCTTGTATTCCTTTGATCATTTCTTCCATAAGAACTTTATCATTAGTTGGTATATTCTCATTATACACTTTTTTATTATTATCCTCTATTGCATCTTGCAAACTTTTTTGCAAAGACTTGGCGATAGAGAACATCGCATTAGGATTTGCAGGTATTGCTACAATAGAAACTTCGTGTATTTCCATGCTTTTTGCAATCCCTACTGCTTTGCCATCTTTTTGGCTCACCTCCCATTCTGCCATACCTCCGATTGAGAAGGCTTTAAGTTCTCCTAGCTCTATTTTTTCCCATATCCACTGGTCGGATATAGTACCTTTGACATATAGCCTTCCCTCATCATCTATTTTGGCTATATTTAGTTTTCCAACTGGTTTTCTGGCATAGGTTGGATCATATCCATGTTCGTATAGCAAAGTTCCCATTTTCAGGTATCCATCGACCGCTTTTGCCAATACCTCAGTAGGGATAATGTCATTATCTCTATCTAGGTCTGGGGTAGAGGCATACCCTTCTATTTCTTTTTTGCCACCTGTGCTTTTAGCTAATAACTTAAAGTTAAATTGAGTCTTCATATAAAATCTTTATTTATACTATTATTATATAATATTTTTCACTTTTTTATTCTTCAATGTCTTTTACATCATATATCAAAGTACATCGGCATCCAATAAATCTTGGAGGTCTTAGTGCTTCGCCATATGTTTTTTCTTCTTCTATCCAACCCAAACTTTCATTATATCTACATCCTGCTGTCACCCTTTCATCCCCAACTGTAGACCATTGTTTATATACAACTGTGCCTGTGTTTTTTTTGTAATCTAATATTGCTGTATTAGTAGCTTCTACATAAACCGAACCTATTTCATTTACTGCAATTCTTTTAGCTCTGCCTTTTGAAAATGGCAATATATCACCAGATTGGTTTAAATATTCTTGATATGTCATCTTGCCATCAAATACATCTTTTAGAGACACCAGTAATTGTTTTTTGGTAGTATCTTGCATCAACTCTATGTTTTTCAATCTCCTATTTATTTCTTGGCTTGCATAGCTACTTACTCTTTGAAATTCATAATCTAGTTTTAGCTTTTTAGCTGTATCTATGTATGAATAGACATATGCAATTGATAGGAACTCTGTCATCTTTTGAGCTATAGTTGCAAACCCAAGGGATATAATAAATTCCAATGGGTTCATAGATTTTTGGACACCTTGCTCTAGTAATAACAAGAATTCATCTTCCATTTGTTGCATTGTAACATATAACGAATCTGCAAATTCATTTTCTAGGTTGCGAATAAATTTACTGTTTCGTTTGCTATTTATTATCATTAAATAGTTTTTTTACTTTGTTATAGATACCTTTATCTAAGGTTGTGTCAACCATAGTTGTAGGTTTTACTGGCACATATCCCATTCCTGTACGAACCATCAATTCATTTGCCCATTTTTCTTCAATTATTGGCTCTCCTAGCTTTTCTCGAGCTTGATTGGTAGTAAGTATCCCTGTATCTCTTAATTGAATAATAGATTCAACCTTGCTAGCATAGTCTGTAAAATCATGAGGTATAATTTTGAGTCTATAATTAGCGATTTGTAGATTTGGAAATATTTCTTCGTTTACAAACCTTTCTATTATTTGCTCATAAGGTTTTACAGCTGTTAGGTAGAACTCTTGTCTCATACTTTTACTTGCTGTGGCTTCATTAGCTGAGTCTGTAATACCAAGCATCACTTTAGATATATCAAAGGCAGCACAGGCTTTTTCTATAAATTTATCTCTGCTTCCTAGGAATTGAATTTTATTCAAATCCCTATCTACTGTTTTGATGTCTTTTATAACATTGTTTATAATTGGTTTTCCGCTATTTACAGCACCTTTATATGAATCTAAGAGTTGAGTTCGCACTGCATCCAATTCAGCATTTCCTAAATTCATCACCTCATCTCTTAGAAGAAATAATGTAGTTGGGTTAGCAGAGTTTTCAAAGAATTTGTTATTGAATACTACTGCACCTAAGTCAGCTTGTATTTCTCGCCAAATTGACCTTACTGGAGATATTCCATATATCAATCCATTATTCAATCCTTCGCTAAATACTTCATCTTCACCAAACTCAGTTACAATTTTACCATTTACAACTTGAGCATATCCTTTTAGTTCACCAGTTTGGGTAACTAATTTTTTCATGTATTTTGGTGAGATTGGATCTAGCTTTACTACTCTAGGGTTGAATGCTACTTTTTCAACATAGCAATCTCCTACCACCAACATATCTTGCACCCATCTTCTCATCTGAAGTAGTAAAGAAAGATTGCCTTCAGTTCCTTTAAATATTTCTAGTATTCTTTGAGTTTCACTATCTGATATTTCATTTCCTGCATTATCCAAAAAGACAAATCCATCACCAGCAACTCGTTTTGCTATTTTGTTTACAATGGCATATACAATTGCATGGGTTTCATATAAGAAAAGCAAATCAACATTATTAACTTTTGTAAAGTCACTATGCTCAGCTCCAAAGGTTTCAGCTCTTTTTACTTGATAATCTTCTAAAACAATAGCTTTAAATTTATCAAAAGCCTCTACTTGGTTAGAGTTTTTTGTCTTGCTTAGCTTCTTTAACTTTTTCATAGATGGTTTGCTTTATCTTATTAAATGTATTTAATCCAATATGTAATTTTTTTATAATTTCACTTGATGGATATCCTTGTATCAAAAGTTCTGTCACTCTCTTTACATTATACTCTTTTATTCCTAGTGTTGTAATTAAATCGTGCATTTCCAAACTTTCATTTTTATTATTATACTCAATAGTATCCCACCACTCCATTTCTTTTGTTTCTATTCGAACATTTATTTGTTTTGATTCTTCAATAGTTTTCTTATTAAATGTTTTAATGCAATTTTCGACAAACTTTAGCTTAGTAGCTTCATTTTTTTCTATTTCATTCACCATTTCTGATAGTTTCATGGTAATTTACAATATAATTGCTTTATAGGTTTTAGTTAATCGCATCAGACATTGACTCAGTGCATCGGCTAAATCGTTATGGCTTCCATTAGGAAAGTATTTTATACCTTGCTTTGAGTCGCTTATTAGATAATCTTTTTGAGATGATCTAATATATACTCTACCTGCTTCAGCAGTAGGACTTGCCAATCTTGATCTTGCTATCTTGTCTCCTGAACCTATCACTTCTATTTCAATTGCATTTATTCCTTCATAGGTTAAAGTTTGTTTTGCTGATTTACCAGATGCTTTAGCTTCAATGTAATGAGGAGCTGGTTTTGTTTTCATCATAGCAATCAATTGTGGGAACTCTAACCATTCAGCTCCAATTCTATCAATGTAAATATCTTCACCTATTTTCCCCGCAGTGATATATGCAGAAGCTGAGTTCTCTTCCTTTTTTGTATATGCTAAGTCCCAATCGGTACCATATTGCACCATCTGGTCTTTGGATGGAAAGTCTTTGTCTGGGATTTCTTGAAACCATTCAGCATCCCAAATTCCACCTCCATCAGGAGCAGGTACTTGCTGGTATTGTCCTGCATATCCATAGCTTCCTAAGTTTAGTTTAAATTCATCTAAGGATTCTCTAGACAATCTGTCTGGATCTAGTAATCCATTTTGGTATATTTCTTTTGCACTTTCAGGAGCTACATTCTCAGAAAATTCAGCTGGCAAACAAATATGCTTTACATTGTCCCTTGATAAGAATAAGCCCGAAACATCGTCTATGTGGAGCCTTTGCATTACAACTATGGTGATAGATACCCTTGAGTCAGTTTTACGAGTGTTAAGAGTAGTTTTTATATAATTATTGGCATTTTCTCTTTCAATGTCACTCAATGCTTTTTTTGGGTTTACCGGATCATCAATTATAATTACATCACCATGTTTTCCTGTAATAGTACCTCCAATAGAAGTTGCAATTCTTTCACCTTTAGCAGTGTTAGCATATTCATGTTTTCCAGATTTATCATCCCTAATTTTGATACCATAAGTTTGCTGATATTCATCAGATAAAACAATATCCCTACTCTTAAGGCTGTGGTTAACAGACAAGCTGTAGGAATATGATGTACTAATAATTTTTGCATAAGGGTAGTAAGCCCAGATCCAAGCAGGTAGCATTATAGTAGTCAATGTTGACTTACTCATAGCAGGAGGAATGTTTATTACCAAATCGTATTGTTTTGGTTCATTCCTGCCCATTCTGTGAACTATTTCTTGGAGCTCATCTGCTATTAGTTTTATATGCGGAGAGATTACCATTGGTTTATTCTCTACTACCTGCCAGTAATATTTTACAAATTCAAAGTATGATCTTCTAAAAAGTTCTTTTCTAGCTTGATATATATCTAACTTATTCTGAATCTGTTGTGTTCTCATCTGGTTTTACTGCTTTATGTATTTCTTGCAAAGCTTCATCAGATAATTTTGAATAATCAATTGGACTGAAAGCTTTTCCTTTAGTTGTTACATCAACATAGTGCTGGTTCAATCTTTGTCTATCATCTTCAGATGCCATCAATCTCATTGCTGCAATTTGCAATGTAGCATTTTGAGATTTTATCCATTTTTGTAACAAATAATTTACTCCAGCACTTCTATTTTGTGTAAACATTCCTTTTACTTTTTCGGATAGATGAAGTTCATATCTGTAGGCTGTTTTTCTGGAAAAGCCAAGCCCTGTCCAATCAATATGTTCCCATCGCATCCATTTAAACTTTTTGATGCAATCATATAATATTGCTTCGTATTTTCTTTGGTTAAATAACCATTCATCAGATCTCTTTTCCATTTTTTTTGACTATTATATTGTAATCTAGACTTTTCATTCTATCTACTATCACCTGACAATATTTAGGGTCTAATTCCATTCCAAAGCAGTTTCTGTTTATTTGGTGGCAGGCTACCATTGTTGACCCTGACCCTAGAAACATATCTAGTACAATCTGGTCATCCAATGTATTGTTTAGAATTGCTCTTCCTGATAGGGTTACTGGTTTTTGAGTAGGATGGCTGTAGTTTATTACACTATCTCTATCAAAATCCCAGACAGTACTTTGGTCTTGCATATTTAGAATCATTTGGAGAAGCTTTGCCTTTGGCATTTCTAATATTTCTCTTCGCCTTAATCCTAATATAGTTTTCTTATCTCGCTCACCATACCAGTTAGCTCTCTCACCTTCCTTTTGAAAGTATAGACAATTCTCATGAGCTTTTTGGTAATCTGCTCCAGATAAGTTCATTCCTTTATTCCATATCAAGTTAGATTTGTATTGTAGTCCTGCATTTTCTAATGCTCTTTGAATAGTGTCCCTAAATTTGTCTTCGTACCAGCAGTAGAATGCTGTTTTTGGGTTGCTGTATTCTATGGCTAGTTCAAAGCTATCTCGGATAAAGTCATGTAGTTCCTCATCTTTTAAGGTATCGTTTTTAATACCACCTAGTTTTTTGCTTTTATAATCCACTCCATATGGCGGATCAGTAAAGACTAAGTCAGCTTTAGCACTTTCCATCAATTTAGCGATGTGACTTGAGTTTGTACTATCTCCACACATCATTCTATGCCTTACAATTCCATCTGATACAAACTCTATCACATCTCCTTCTATTATATCAGTTTCTATCTCTTCAGGTATCTCAAAGTCATCTTCTAAAGCCTTTGGCTCATCATCAGCCTCATTAAATTCTATAGGCACCTCTAGACCCCATTCTTGCAGGTCAGCTGCATCCCAGTTATTAGCAAGTATCTCCCAATCCCATTCACCGAAGCTTAAATTGTCTTTTATTACAAATTCTTTTTTTTGCTCTTCAGTCCATCCAGTTACTTGCTTTACAGGGACTTCTTTATATCCTAAGTCTTTTAAGACTCTGAGCCTCATATTTCCACCCAGTACCACATTGTCCTCATCAATAATCAATGGTCTAGTTTCTAACATCTCAGGAAAGTCAGTTAAGCTAAGTTTTAATTTAGCAAATTGGTCTGGAGTTATATCTCTGGGGTTAGTCTCATTTAATTTGATGTCTTCAATCTTCATTTTCATCATACTAGTCTTTTTAATAATATTTGTAAATTCTTATCCCAATCAAACTTTTCCTTTACATTGTCATAAGCTATATCTTTAATGTCTTTTAATGTAGAAGTTTCTTGCAATAGTGAATCTATTTCTTCAGCCACTCCTCTTGGGAATAATACACTAGCCCTTGGGAATGGTGTCCCATCCTGCCCTGATGATTCGTAAATTAGCCCTGTGTATTCGTGTACATAGTGATAGGGTAGTATTTCCTTCTCTACACCTAAAGCTGGTGTCATAATGGCAGTTTTTGTTGCCATAGCCTCTAGGTATGGTAATCCAAATCCTTCACCATGTGCTGAGGACAATATCAAATCACTAGCATTGTAGATTTCATTTAATTTTTGAGTAGCTATTCCATTTGCATTATCTAGGTTTTTTGCCACCATGTAATCTTCATTTGGTTTCAATCCCCAAACTTCTAGGTATCTCATAAAGTTTCCACCGACATCTTGAGCTTTGCTATGAATGTATAAGAAAGCATCTTTTTGAAGCTTTTTATATTCTTTGAAGGTATGAATACTCATAGCAATGTCTTTTCGCCACTGGTTACGAGCTATTATGCTTATTACAGGTCTTTTATCTGTAATATCAAATAATTCTTTTCTTAACTGCTTTTTTTGCTGTCTTGGCAATGGATAGAACTCAGTTGTATCAACTCCATGATACATAGCATCAACTAAGTTTACTCTTTCTTTCCCAAATATTTTCTGTATCTGCTTTGATGCATATCTAGTATAAGGTATCAGCGAATCAAACACCTTTAGAGGTTCGTAGGGAGACAAGTCAGCATCTGCTGGGAACTCACTGTCTATCGGGAAATAAAAATGATACTTTTGCTCAGGATAAAATGGCTTTAAATTTTCAATTGCCGAACATACATTCGCTCCAGAACTATCTAATGGCTGAAGTACTGTAATCAGATCATGTATCATTATTATATGGTTGTAAGCTCCTGTTGACATTTTTTTTATCAACTTTATTCTGCCATGTAAATCACCTCCATCAGCTGCTGGCTCTATTATCACTCTAGGATTGTGTCTTAGCTCATCATGCACTCCTCTTTCGTTTATTCCTAGTATATCTATCTCACTGTCAGTGTTTTTTAACAAAAATTTGACAATGCTCTTTGACACAATTCCAAAACCTGTATTGCAGGTTGGGGTGTCGGCATATAGGAGTATTTTCATATGATTTACCTTAATTTGTTATAAGTTGACAATACTTTGTTTAAGTATACAGGATTTTCAGCTTTTGCATATATCTCTTTGGCAAAGTATCCATCGGCATCGTATTTGTCGAGTATCCATTGGGTGTCCCCAAGTAGTTTTCGTTTAAATACGAAGTTATGGCTATCGACTTGTCCGACTTCTATTGAGTTTCCATATAGTCTTATGCTACCATCTTGATTTTCCTGTTTGAAGTGGATGAAGTCAGCACCTATGTTTTTTTTGATATAACTCCAGAGTTCTGGGTGTATGGTGGTGTCGTCATCGTTAAAGTATATCCAACTTTCTGGATTATTGCTTACAATCTGGAATGCTTTATTTCTTTGGGCATTTCCAGACACACTATTTTCATCAGTATGCAACATATTCATCGAAGTGCGAGGAAGTAGCTTTGTAGGTGGCATTTGTAGGGAGTCGTGAACTACAATCCATTGATAATTCTCATATGGAATATTTATTGACTTTTCTATTTCAAAAAGGTTTTCAGGACGACTACAGGGGGTGATTATGTTTATATACATGTTATTTCTTATATATAACTAATAGCTTGGAATTATTCCATCCCGGTGTATATTCTAACTCATGTTCTGCTGTAATGAATGTTGCATAGCTTATTTGGTCGGCTATTTCATCTAGAGCCTTGCTGTATCTTGATTCTTGGTCATTTCTAAATATGTCTTCGATGATCAGCATTCCTCCATGTGCTATGTAGGGGAGGCTTGTCTTAATTATTTTAATTTGGTCATCAAACACATGGGTTGAATCGTCAATTACAATTTCAGGTGGATACTTTAGGCTTTTGAACCCTTTAGCTATTGATTCTTTAGAAGTTACATCCATCAGTTTATATTTTACTTTATCCAGTTTGTCTTTTAATGCTAACTTGATTTTGTTTTTATCGTATTCAAATCCATATATTATGCCTTGGGTAAAGTATTCATTCCACATCCTCATTGAAGCATTCCATTCAATTCCCAACTCCACAAACACAAAGAATTTGTTTTGGTATGGTGCAAATAATAAATTATATATAGCTGTGTATGGATGCTTATGCAATTTGTCATTTGTATTCCATGGACTTTTATCTGTTTCATTTACAGCTCCAATTTTACATAGCGGGCTATATGCATTTGTTGTATTTATTGTAATGTTATTTATTACCATTGTGGATAGTTTAATATTTCCTGCCAATTGTCACCATACTTTGTTTGGAGTACATGATGCATCTCTTGACCTGCTGTGTGGGCATATTCTGCCTGATTGGCTTGCGATTGATGCTCTTCGTGGTGTATGCCTACCCCTTGACATAAACTCGTCTTAAAACCCCTATTTTTGGCTCGATAGCAATAATCTAGTTCTACACCCCATCCATAACTGAGGTCTTTGTCTAATATCCCTGTTTTTACCAGTACATCCTTTGAAAATATTGGAGCTATAAATTCAACCCAAGGGACTTCTCGCAATTCGTCTGTACCTACTGGGGTCATCACTCCTTTGTGGGGTGAATTGCAGGAAGGTGAGAATATTCCTGATTTTCCTTTCACAATTTTATCCAACTCCTCCAAATGTCCTTCAGCCATAGTTATGTCATTATTGCAGATCATCACATGGGTAAACTCGGAATCTATCATCTTCAGTATCCCTTTTATAATTCCAATGTTAAAACTTTCTGTAAATTGGGTTTCTAGTTTGCTGGAATCCACTACTGCATGTTCTCTGTCAATTCTACCTACCAATCTTTTGGTAAACTTTGTACTAAGGTCATGATGGAGAATTATTGGGTATATCATTATTCTAGTCCTAGATGATCATCAATAAAATTAAATGCAGTGTGCTGATTGCCTAATCCTGTGCTTACATCCCCTAAATGCTGAACCAACGACAGCTTTGTAGCAAACAATCCAATCTCAGGTTCAACTCCTTTGATATATGTTTTCAATGCCATATCATGTGGCTCTTTGCCTATATTGTCCAAAATATACTGACCAAACTTTCTCGCAGTCTCAATATCGTACAACATTCCTTGGAATGCATAAAAGTCATCCACTGGGTACTCTGTGATTGATAAATTATTATCATTATGCCAATTGTAGCAAGAATACAATGCCACTGCATATCTTTCTGTCGGAATGTCAGATACCACCTTTCTTAAAAATAAATCAAAGTTTTTTGATAACTTCACATCATCCTCAATCACTAATCCATCTCTTGTATTCAACAGAGCTGTCGCATAGTTATACTGAGCATCTCTATGCCTTGTCTCATCATCTTTGTATTTCTTTTCTACATGTATCACCTCACCTTTTCTCGGTGCAACAATTTTTCCCTGTGCTACATACTGTATTGCATACCATTCTGGGATAGTAGCAACTGTATCGGCTAAATACGATGGTTTCCTATCACAAGTCACAATGGTTATTGTCTTATTCATGCTGTATTATTATTTGCTTTATTTTAACATCTGACTATCCATTTGTCAAGTCTTCAAAATTTTACAAAAAATACTACAGCCATTTTTTCAAACTACGACTTTTCATTTTTTGGGATACTTTTTTTGGCACAGCAAGTCCAGTCCTGCGACTTTGCATTTTTTTGGGATTGGAAAATTTACAGAAAATTTAAGGGGTGTCTCATTTTGCACAGGCGGAGGGCATCGGGTTTTTTGTTTTTTTTGGGGCTGGGGGTACTTCTGGGTGGCTCTCCTGCTTGACTTCTTGCCTCTCTGGCTTGTCGGGGGTGGGGGTGGTGAGCACTCATTGCCACTCTCGACCAATGACCTCTCTCTGGGGGCATTTTTGGGGTTGCCTGTTTTGGGGTCATTTTTGGGGCTTCTCGGGGGTGTTTTTTCTGGGTGGTGTCTTGGTGCCAGTCGGTGGTTAATGTCTTGTCTTGCGGTGGTGGGTTGTGGGTGGGTGTGCTTGCGGTTGTGGGTGGGTTGTGGGTTGTCTTGTCGGCTGGTGGCTACTTTTGGGTGGTTGCTGGTGGTGGTTGTCTTGTCGGGGCAGTCTTGCACCCTAGCTGGTGGTTGTCTTGTCTTGCTCCTGCTGGTAGTTGTCGGCTTGCTGGTTGTCTTGCTGGTGGTGGGTGGTGGTTGTTACCCTTTATTGTGTGCCTTTTGGTGGTTGCTTTCTTTTGTCGGTGGTCTTTTGGTGGCTCCTGCATTGACTTTTGTACCCCTTGACTTTTGTGCAGTACTATGGTATCATGTACTTAGTGGTGGGGGGTTGCTCCTCGGACTCCATAGTCATGTGAGTTGTCGTTGCGGTTGCTACCTCCCTCCCTTGTCCTGTCTTGTCCGGTTATTCAATAATATTAATGTCTTATGAAAAAGTTTGTTTTGTCCTCTGAGTGTTTTGTTGTCAGTGCTGGTGGCCAGCGTGTGGTTACCTATCGTGTTGAGGCGTTGAGAAATATTTTGGCTCCTGATGGGAGTGTCATTGCTGAGGCTGGTAGTCTTGGTGGTTTTGTTGAGTCTGAGAGGAACCTTTCTCACCATGGTGAGTCTTGGGTTGCTGGTGATGCTGTGGTGATTGGTGATGCTTGGGTCGGTGGTGATGCTTTTGTGGGTCAGTCGGCTCGCGTGGACTCCAATGCTATGGTGGTTGATCAGGCTGCGGTTTTTGGGTCTGCGGTGGTGCGTGATGGTGCGAAGGTTGCTGGGTCAGCTACTGTCGGTGGTGATGCAGTGGTGCGTGATGGTGCGGTGGTGCGTGAGCGTGCTTATGTGCGTGGTGGTGTTATCTCCGGTTATGCCCTTGTCACTGATGATTCTCAGGTGTCTGACTTAGCTCGCGTGAGTGGGTCTGCGGTGGTGCGTGGTGGTGCGGTGGTGCAAGACCGAGCGTCGGTTGCCGGCTCAGCTATGGTGTGTGAGCAGTCGACTGTCGGTGGTGAGTCAGTGGTGCGTGATAGTGCGTGGGTCGGTGGGTGTGCTTTTGTCAGTGGTGAGTCGGTGGTCGAGGGGTCGGCTCGGCTTGCTGGGTGTGCGGTGGTTACTGGGTCGGACTATGTCGGTGGAGCCACTATCTTGAGTGGTGACCAGCGATAGTCACCCTCCTTGCTCCCGGGGTTGCTCCCGGGGGTTTTTTAGTTTTGACCCCCCACAAAGCAAATTTGTTTTTGTCTTTGAGAAAATTTTTTGTCGGTGGTCTTGGTTCCGGGGGGTGGGTGGACTTGACTTTTGTGTAGCTTTATGGTATAATACTAGTGTCAGTGAGGTAGTTTTTTACCCTTGCTGTGAGACCGCTTATCAGTTAATATTTATGTCTTATGAAAATGACCATTGCTTTAGTTGTAGTTGCGGTTGCGAATGCAGTTGCTTTTTACTTTTTTTGGGATGAGTTGTCTTTTATCCTTAGGGGGATGTTTTTGACAGCTGTTCAGGTGGTTGGTTTTTAGCCAGCTACTTTTTTTAGAAAAATTCTTTGATGAGAAAAATTCTTTGATGAGAAAAATTCTTTGATGAGAAATTTTTTTACTTTTGGTTTTGGTGTGAGTTTATACTTGACTTTTGTATAGAATTATGCTATAATACTAGTGTCAGTGAGATAGTGTTTATCCATTGATTGACCGATTATTTAATAATATTTATGTCTTATGAAAAAGTTCGAGGTATGTACCAAAGGTGTTAATTGTGAATTTACAGTTGAGCATCGCAGAAAGTTCTGGGATGGTGACCGAAAGGTGACTGTTTATAGGATTGCTGCTTTAGTTGATATATTCAATGAGCGTGGAGAGTTAATTGCTTGTGCTGGAGAGGTTGGTGGTTTTGTTGAGTCCGAGAGAAATCTTTCTCAGGAGGGAGGTTGCTGGATATATTTTGATGCTATGGTTTATGGAGAGGCTCAGGTTTTGAATGATGCTCAGGTGATTGGTTATGCTGAGGTTTTTGGTAGAGCTATCATCAATAATAAAGCGGTCATCTCAGGAGAGGCTACTGTTCATGGTGGAGCTTTTGTTGGAGAGTCGGTGGTGGTTACTGATGAGGCTATCATCACCGGTTCAGCGGTTATCCTTGGGAATTCTATCATCAGGGGGCAGTCAATCATCACTGCTTAGCCAATTGTCATCCGACCGAGACCTCTGAGGCTATCTTCAGGGGTTTTTGGTTTACCACCCCCCACAAAGAAAATCCAAAAAGGTTTTTGAGAAAGTTTTTGAGTCTTGATAAATATTTCTGGGGCAATACTACTTGACTTTTGTATAGAATTATGCTATACTAGTAGTGTCAGTAGGATAGTGTTTATTCACTGATAGAGCGATTATTTATTAATATAATATTTTTATGAAAAAGGTTAAGAGAACATCTCAAAGCACAGTTGGTACATCTCATTTTGGTCATGTAATTTATACAAATCTTCAGGTTTTAGAATCTATTTTAGGAGAGCCAACTTATTATGAGGCTGATAAAAGTTTTTATACATGGAATATGGAGCTTGATGGTAAAATTTTTACTGTTTATGATTATAAAGAGGAAGAATTTAGCGAAACTCAGACCATTGGATTCCATATAGGAGCTAATGGTAGAGAGAATGCTCATCTTGCTTGCCAGTATATATCTGATCGGCTTGATGAGATAAATTTTAAAGAAAATCTGGTAAATTCAGAGCTCTTTGAGAAAATTTACATCCTTGATGTTGATAAAATTTCTGAGGCAATGGAAAAAGATAGTAGTCTTGAGAAAAAGTTTGAGGAGTTTATGGATGGATATTTTTTGATGGTAGGAGAGTCCAATTGGAATTACTATTTTGGTGGAATTATGCCTGAATTTGAGCCTTTTATAATTGGAGAGCTTGGCAACTACCTATTTAGAGTATTTAAGACCCGAGAGAGTCTAAAAAGGCGATATAGCAGGCTTTGGTCTACTGCCATGGAGGGGATAGACTTCTCTATTGAGGAAAATACTAGGTTTTATGGGTTAATCGAACCAAAGTTATGATAAAAGACACTGTAAACAAGAAATTATCCATTTTGAAGAGCGTTCAGCCTGTTTTGAATGCTTATGGGTTGACTGGGGTGGTAAAAATCAGTTCATCCCAGTATGTGACTTTGGTTATCCACGATGAGAAGTTCAATTTTGAGAAATATTTAGTTTCTGGGAATGAGAAATTAAAGTTTCATAAGCCAGTCCACAAGGTTGACATCAGGTTCATTGAGAAACATTGGACTGGTAAGGCTAAATCTATGCTTTTAGAGGCTAGTTTTGCCTTAAGATTCTTTATCTATCTTGGGAAGGCTGCTTGGGAGCCAGATATTGTGTTTGGGATTGAAATTTTGAGTAAATAGTTTATTTCATCTTGACTTTTGTATAATTTTATGCTATTATGCAGTTGTACTTTAGATGGTTTATTGGTTAATAGAAGGGAGGTGTAAAAATATGTTTAGTCATAAGCAATCGGTGATAATAATATCATTGTTGATAGTACTTTGGATGGCATTTGGAGCGTTAATGTACATCCAGAACAGACAGAGGACAAGGGAGCTTGAGAATCTAAGAGAACAGTTAGATTCATGTATAGCTTTAGCTAATTTGGACAGTAAGTCGGTTGAGGTTTCTAATAAGTTTGTTGATGAGACCATCGATATCATTAAAGACCCAACCCAGCTTATTGTCATGTTATTCACAGGTGAAGTAGACGAAGCTAAGATGGAGCAGTATGGAATGAATGTTGGCAATTTAGCAACTCATTTCAGGAGTGATGAGATGAAAGGAAGAGGTGAGTTATTAGCAAAGTGTACTACTCCAGTAAAATAGAGGCGGAGAGGTTAATCCTCTCTGTTTCTTTGTATCAAAATCAATTCATGAACCAATATGCAAGAAGACAAAGAACATCCAAATTATTATGCAGTTATCCCAGCTCATGTGAGGTATGCTGATATTCCTGCCAATGCGAAGCTATTGTATGGTGAGATCACTGCTTTAGCTAATAAGAAGGGCTATTGCTGGGCTAGGAATCAGTATTTTGCTGATATTTATAATATCCATAAGAATTCAGTAGGCAGACTTATCAGTATTTTAGCAGAGCATAAGTTTATTCATGTGGAACTTATTCCTAGTGAGAAAGGTAGCGAAGTTTCTAGGCGAATATTGATAGGTATCAACAAAATTGTTGAGGGGGGTATCAACAAAATTGTTGAGGGGGGTATCAACAAAATTGTTGAGGATAATAATACAAGTATTAATATTACAAGAAAGAATAATAGTAGTAGTCATAGGGTAGACAATAGCACTGAGGAGTTAGTAGAGTATTTCAATCAGAAGTTTGGGAAGAGTTATCGTGTTACTAGGGATAGGTTAAAGAAAGTCAGCTCTAGGTTGGCTACTTATAGCATCGAGGAATGCAAAAAGGCGATTGATAATCTCAGGAGCTCCAAATTTCATAATGGAGAGAATGACCGGGGCTGGGTAGCAGACTTTGACTTTTTGTTCAGGTCAGACGAGCAGATTGACAAGTTTCTGAATTTTGATGAGGTAAAACCGAACCATTATAAGAATTTTAACGAATTGTAAATATGTATATCTTAAAAATTAGGTCTCTGGGGACATTAAAAGTTGAAGACGACTATCTGGGTGGTCAGATATTAAAACAGTGGCAGGAGGGCAAATTACCAAGCGTGGTGACCATTGGAGACGAGACATTCCTATCCAGATTATTAGAGTCGGTGAATAAAGTGAGGCAGGAGGGCAAAAAGTTGCAGGACATGACAGATCAGGAACTGCTACCTTTGGCTAAGTCATTTTTTTCTCGGATGAAGGCTGCTAAGGAGGTACCGATGAAAGATTATAGTTTAAATGAGGTATTTCCATATTATTCTAGTTTCTTATCTCATGTATTTGCTGTTAGCGAAGCAATTTCCAATAATAACAGCCTTGGCATTTGGAGAATTAGTGTTTCTTATACTACTGCTGGGGGAATTTGTTTATCTAGGTTCAGTGATGTTGACCAAGAGTTTAGGGCTTTATTGGAGTTGCGAGACCGGAATCCTGATAAGTATATGAAGTTCACCAAGCCATTGTATCGTAAGTTATTGGATGGGGTGTCAGCTAGTTGACTTTTTTATATTTATGTGATATATTAATGGTACCACTGGTATAGTGACTAGTGGAGTACTTGAAACTTATGCAAGAATATTTTTACCCTTCTTGGAAATATTCATTTGAACCATCTCAAAGGAACCCTATAGCATTCGCTTGGGGTTTTTTTGTTATCAGGAACACTTGACTTTTGTATAATTGTATGCTATACTTTAGTTTAGATAGGATAAGCTATCAAGTATCAGTTAATTTCACTATTATGAGAACATTTGGAGATCCTTATTACAACTCAGACAACGACAATTGGAAAGCCGACATTCACGAGGTTAGCACTCGAGATGAGGATGATGAGTATCAGCAGGAACATGAGAGAGTCAACAATAATTTAGCCAACATCGAAACAATTCTCGATGAGACTATATCGGTTGATTCTACTCCTAATTGGGTAATATTTGCAGTGTATGTTGCATTGTATTCCAGACCAAACAAGACTATGCACATCAACCGAGTTCGAGGGATGATTCACTCTTGGTTAGAGGTTACTACTTATCGAGACTTAGTAGAAGCTGAAATCATAGACATCGACCAAATTATTCATAATTATCACAATTAGTATGGAGACAATATATCCGCAGTTAGCAAAGTTTCAGCAAGCAGTTGGAACTATAAACAAAGACAAAGCCGGTAACAATTACAAGTATGCCAGCTTAGACAATATAGTTGAGAAAATAACTCCATTATTAAAAGAAAATGAGCTTGGGTTTACCCATACCTTTGATACTTCAATGGATGGAGTGGATATTATTTGTACTGTATTTAGCACCAAGGAAGGAGTTGAGCCTATTCATTCTAGATTGTCATTGCCTAAAGAGACTCCAAAGTTAAACCGAGAAGGCAAAGAAATTTTGACAGTCTCTCAGCTACAGGGAGTAGCTATCACCTATGCCAGAAGATATACATTGACTGCTATCCTAGGGTTAGTTACTGATGAGGACACCGATGGAGCCCTTAAAGATAAGAAGAAGGCTTCTGTTTCATACTTACCTTGGTTAAGAAAGAATTCACCTGAGTTTGAGAAATTGAGCAAAATCATTTCTCAGCATTCTTATGAAGAAGTAATAGAGATGGCAAAGCTAAAGTATCAGGTAGACCCTGATGTAGAGGTAGCTATCAAGAAATTGTACCAGAACCCAGCTCCTCAGGAAGATGTACCAGTTATACAAGTAGAAGAATAAATTATATGAAAGAAAAGATATTCATTGGATCAACAAAAGTTATTGAGAACAATTGGGGTGAGTTTACAGCCATCTCATTCTCAAAAGATGACAAAGCTTTGCTCGATGCTTATAGCAATGAGCGAGGCTATTCCACCATCAACATATTTACCAACCCTCAGGGGTTGAAATATGCTTGTATCAACCCTTATGGGGCTGTAAATCCTCCTCAGGTACAGCCTACAACTAGAAAAGCAAGTCCTGCTAAGGTTGAACAGAAAAATGATATAAATTTAGAAGAGATACCGTTTTAAGATATAGATTATGGAGACAACAGAATTAGCAAAAGTTTTGGCTAGCAAAACACGAAAAAAGATGGTTATTCCAAGTGGGTTGTCAGATAGAGATACTGAGATTATTCAAGCATATATGTTGGGTGCAATGCCTAAAGTTTTGACTCGTCATTATAAAATTTCGAAGACAAGACTTTACCAAATCGTATCAAGAGCTTATGTTAAATAGTTATGGATTACAATATAGTTAAGAAATTAGTGATTGAGTCTGGGAGGCATGTTGCCATCCCAGATGATATCAGCAATAGAGACAAGATCATCCTTCAGGCATACAACAATGGGGCATCTCCAACAGGAATTGCTTTAGAGTTTGGTATCACCAGAGGGAGAGTTCACCAGATTATCAACAAGTACAGAAATAGGACAAATAAAATTAGTAGACAATTATAAAGAAGTAGTAATAATAGATTAAACATATGAAAGATTTAACATATGACCAACTTATAGAACTTGCACCTAAAGATAGACCATTTCAGATTGAGACAGAATCAGGTTTTAATGGCTATAATGAATCAATTATAAACTGGGCTAGAATAAATCCTAGTGAAGAAGAAGAACTAGAAACTTGGGATGGGTTTGATTGGCTTTGGAAGAACACATACAAAGGCACATTCACCCTCATAGACCCATTATACCAAAAGCCCGAGGTGTTAAAAGTAGGGCAGAAGGTGAGGATTATGGAAAGTGCAAGGGATTGTTTAGGTTACGAACCAAGAGATGAATTAGTAATTGGTAAAATTGAAACAATACGCAATGTAAGAGATGGTCGTGAAGGAATACAATACGGATTTGATTCTCATTCTTTCCCCCACTACTGCGTAATGCCAGTTGAAGATGATGAGAAAGTACAGGAAATTCCAGAATTAGAAAATACATTAGAGCAGTTAGATAATTTGGTATTTATAGCACAGGATATTATTAGCAAATATAAGAAATAGTTATGGTTTACATATCATCAGCAGAGTTGCCACCATAGGTCGATATGGCACTTTGCAGGTTTAAGTTACAAGTTTTATTCACTAATTATACAAAATCATGTTAGAAGAATTTTCATACAATCCCAAGAAAAGAATTCCTGCCAAGCGATATATTGCTATGGTTGATACAATGTTACAAGAAGGTTTTACTCGTCCTCAGGTCTACAAAATGGCTGGAATTAAGGCAGTTACATTTAGTAGGATGCTTAAACATAGAGATGCAAAAATAACTCAGGCAACAGCAGATAGAATTGAGGTTTATTTTAACGAATATCTTAGATATAAAATAGATAAAAACAATCTTATTTCCGATGAGGATGTGATTGATAGGCAGGATGCTGAAGATGGAGCAAAAGAAGTATTTTCTAATTTACTTTTAGTCTTAGCTATTATTGTAGTTTTAATTATAGGACTAGTTACTATTGTACAATTTATTATTAATTTATTTTAAACTTATGGAAAATGTATTATTGGGAACTTTAGGATTATTGATTATAGGGACAACCTTTATATTTCCAATCTGGATAATGATGAAACATTGGGAGCATTATTCAACTCTAGAGAGATTGCTATTTGTTCTTCATTATATATTTGTATCATTGACCTTGCTTGGTAGTATGGATATATAGTCAATTTATATTAAAGAGAGGGCATAACACCCCTCTTTTTATTTACATATTATTACTTGACTTTTGTATAATTTTATGTTATACTTAGGAGGTAAAGATTGAACTATGCAGAAGGAAACAGCATTGTTCATGACTACAAAGTATCAAGTATAAATATACAAATATGGAAACAATTATTGATGAGTATGTATCAAGTATTGTGCAGGAAGATATAGACCTTTATATCTCATTGCATGATAAAATTAGTCCAGACTTATTAGATCATGTAGAGATTATGACCGACCAGTTATGGAACGATTATCAATTAGATATTAAATAGTATGAAAGAGATTAAATTTAGAGCTTGGAATAAAAGAATGGGTTGGATAAACAAAGATGGCTCTGATTGCAAACCTATTATGGAGTATGATGGTTTTGTTATTTATCCAGAAACTGGATTATGTGAATTCCCAGAAGGGGGTTGGGATTTATCTGGTTATACAGAAAATCCAGATAATTTTATTCTTATGCAAGATACAGGATTTAAAGATAAAAATGGAGTTTCTATTTATGAGGGGTATATAGTAAAAACAAATACAGGTAATATTATTAGTGTTGAATATGATAATTATTATGGTGCTTATTTATTCGGTGGGTTTAGAACAACTCAAGATGAAATATATAAACTTGAAATTGAAGTCATTGGCAACCTATACGAGAACCCAGAATTACTAGATAATAATTAACGTATATATTAAATAATATGAGAGAGCATAAATATAGAGCTTGGAATTCAGAAAAAAAAACAATGCGTATACACGATGTTGTTGTATGTAATGGTAAACAGGTTATACCAGTTCAAACATCTGGTAATGATTATTGGGATGCTACTTGGGAAGAATGTGAAAATATCTTAATGCAATCTACAGGACTTAAAGATAAAAATGGAGTAGAGATTTATGAAAATGATATCATAGTTGGTCAATTTGGATATAAAGAAGTAGTCAAAATAGAGGAATTTAACTTTATTACTCGTGAAGATAGTTGTGCAGGATATGGATTTAAGTTAGATAGTTGCAATTTAGATGATATTAAAAAGTATGTTGAAGTTATTGGCAACATATATGAGAACCCAGAATTATTAGAAAAATATATTAACTTAGATATTAAATAGTATGAAAGAGATTAAATTTAAAGAATTTCAACAAAAAAAGATAGTAGAAAAATTATATATCGTTCAAAATGTAATTACAAAATATTATTTTAGTGATTATGATGAGACTCAATCTTTAAGT
>Ga0105103_10000156_pt1 | contig 36454 bp, 39 predicted proteins | sample PPLLaktember2015_2_FD_79107 | JGI IMG/M metagenome (GOLD analysis project Ga0105103, IMG submission 79107) | Freshwater sediment microbial communities from Prairie Pothole Lake near Jamestown, North Dakota, USA - PPLs Lake P7 Core (6) Depth... | ecosystem: Environmental > Aquatic > Freshwater >...
AGCCGGCCGCTGCTCCGTTCATCTGCTCCCGTAGCCGTGCCTCACGTTTTGAAAAATCCTGAGAGATTTTTCTCCGGGTTCATTTCTCCGGGATTCAACAGGTCGAAGAATGACGGGGGGATTTTCGGGTTCTTTACCCCCGCCACCTGCATCATCACTGCCCGCTCCTTCAGCTGTGATTCAAGGGCATCGCACAACGCCATCAGCGTATCGATCTAGGCGACGATGTGGTTCTTATTTATAAATGGAGTGCGTGTAGAGTTTAAGTGCGACCAAATTTCTCCCTGTTTACTTACAGACACAGATCGCTTCTAAGTATATACATTGTATACGCGGATCAATTCGTGTACAATATGTAAACCCTGGTTAACTTAGAGCCGTGGGTTTTATTGCAGATGAACCAAGAGTATAGTTGGAACTATTGGGGTGAATTATGGGAGATTTTGTGTGCTGAGATCAGTGCGTGATCCCTGAACCTGTTTTTCAGCCAGATCCCGATTTTCAAATTTCAATCGCAACCACACCCGCAATCAAAAACCGTTCCGGAAAAATCGCGGATCGATTTTCATTTCACAATCGGATCCCGATTTTCAGATCAAAATCGATCTGCGATTTCTATTTTCAGATCGGATCGCGATTGAAAAACAGTTCCAGGACCACGAGTACAGACGGACCACTAAATCGGATCCCGATTTTTCCGGTAAAATCGATCAGCGATTTCGATCTCAAAATCGATCAGCGATTTTTATTTTCAAATCGGATCCCGATTTTTAAATTTCAATCGCAATCATGATTCCGATCAAAAACGTGATCCGGATCGATCGCGATCCGGTTTTCATGTGGAAATCGGATCCCGATTGAAAGCATAAATCCACCCCATTTCACTACCTGCCAGGAAATCCCCCCGCACAAAGACAACCTGATATAGTATCCCGGATCACCATCAGATCATGCGGGGAGCGGCAAATCCCTATTGCAAAATCCCGATGGACCGGCGCGAGGCGGAGCCCGGTGAGCGGATATTTCTCTTAAAAGTGATCCAGAGCAACCGCGAGGGAAATGTCCGGGGCCGCCCGTACCGCATCCTTGCCATACCGGAACGGATCACCCTGTTCGAGTTCGCCGGCGAGATTTGCCAGGCCTTTCACCTGGGCTTCGACCATTCGTTCGGTTTTTATAACAATATCAAAAACTTCTACCAGTCCACCGAAGGCTACGAGCTCTTCGGTGACAACCCACAAACATGGGAGGGGAAGGTCCGGCCGGAATTCAAAGGCGTGGTGAAGACCCGGGTGAACCGGGCATTTCCGGAGAAGGGCAAAAAGATGCTCTTTCTCTTCGATTACGGCGACGAGTGCTACCTGAGAGTCGAGCTGAAAGAGATCTGCGATCCCGAACCGGGGAAACGGTACCCGGCACTGGAGAGATCGGAAGGAAAAGCCATCCCGCATCCACCGGGCCAGCGGCTGATCTTCTACGTCCAGAGCGGCCGGTAACCGAGCCGGATCAATCAAACCCTGACTGAAAAGATTCCTACAGAAATGGATTTTGTTGAGGATCCCCGGAAAAAGACAGGGAGTTATTCAATAACCATCGATCCCACAACCCGCAGTTTCCCGCCTTCGAGATAATGGAGGACAACGCGGGCGCCGGGCTGGTAGACCAGAGCCTTTTCCATTGTCAGCGTGAGCACAGGCATCCGCCAGTCGCCGTCGACAACGACCTTTTCAAGCCGCGTTGGCAGGAACTGCATCCAGTAGCCGGCGTACAGCACCATCCCCTCTTTCAGGGGTGCCGGCCAGTATTTCACGAGCTGGGCCTTTCCTGAAACGGTTGTCGCGTACTTCACTGCCGGATCGTTCGTGAGGACAAAACCGCGGTCCAGGTCTTCTGCTTCAATATTCTTGAGGGCGAGACCAACACGGTCACCGCTCACTGCCGTCTCGGCATCGTCGTCGTGCTTCTGGATAGAGCGGATCTGGGCGGTCTTTTCGGTAGGAAGGACCTTCAGCGTTTCATGTTTCCTGATCATTCCCTGTGCCACCGACCCGAGGACAACGACTCCTACACCTTTCACGTTGAAGTGGGCGTCGACAGGCACGATACCTTTGCCGGCGTTCTCGTGGGCTTTCTGGTGGGCAGACTGTCTGACTGCGATCTCGAGCATCTTCTCGCGCAGGCCGACCATATCCTCCTCGATAACTTCATAGTGTTCGAGAACAGTGCCTTTGATGAGAGGGCTGATCTGGTCCGGTGAGATGTAATTTTTGAGGATGAGATACCCGGCTGATTTGCCGGCACACTGGAGCATCAGCACACATTCACCGAACGAGGCATTGATTTCGTTGACGACAAGGATCACCCGGTCCGCGAGGGAAACCGCATAAAACAGCGAAGAGAGCTTCTCGGGATACCGGGTCGGCTCAACGAAGGTGACGGTTGCATCCCCTTTTTTCAGGTTGTAAAAGGTAATATCGCTTGCCGTGCCTTTCTTTCCCAGGTCTTTTGCATAATCAGGAGGGGCAAGGACCGCGACGGTGAGATTGGACATGCCTGAATACTATTGCGATGATGCCTATTAGGATTTAGGGTCGCGCAAGCCTCATCGGGAGAGGAGAACACAAAATCTAATTACTGCCCGGGCGAGAGATGTGAGAGGATGAAAAGCGGTATCAAAATCTTAAGCCTTATCGGGATTGCTCTTTTTATTATCATTCTTTCCCGGATCGACCTTGGCGCCCTTGTTGATATTCTCTCGCATACCAGTATTGTTTTCCTGATCCTTGCCCTGATGGTGAACGGTGTCGCCATCATGCTGAAATCACAGAAATGGAAGATCATTGTAAATTCTGTCCGGCCGGATTTTCCCCTTGCAGAAAGCATAAAGGCATTCTTTGTCGGATTTGCTTTCTCAACGATCACACCGGCAAAACTTGGTGATTTCATCAAGGTACTCTACATCAACGATGAACGGTGCGGTCTAGGCAAATGCATCTCAACCGTGGTTATTGACCGGTTGATCGATATCGTCCTGCTCTTTTCCCTGGCAGGTATCGGGATCTTTGGTTTCTCGCTCATCTACCATATCGAGATTCTCTCGATTGGCACAATGGTCCTGATCATTGCAGGGATCCTCGCCGGGCTTTACATCGTGCTCCACCGGCCTCTGTTGTCAGCCCTGCTCAGACCGTTCTTTACTATTTTTGTTCCCGAGCACCTGAAAAGCAGGGTGACCCAGTACTATGATGAATTCTTCTCCGGTCTCGTTACGTTTTACCAGGACCGGTCGCGGTTCATTTCCAGTGTCATCATCGGGATCATCTCATGGATTCCGCCTTTCCTCTACGGGTACCTGCTGGCACTCTCCATTGGCATCGACACGGGCGTGCTCTTTTTCGTGCTGATCATTCCGGTGCTCAGCCTGCTCGATCTGCTCCCTATCAGCATATCCGGGATCGGCACCCGCGATGTGGCCCTGATCTTCCTGTTTGGTCTGAAGGGTATATCACCGGAACAGGCAGTTGCATTCTCACTCCTCTACCTGTTCATGAGCTACTGGCTCATAGCACTTATCGGGGCGGGGGTTTATTTCCGGTACCCGGTCACAATCCCTGAAGAGATGGCCTGATTTTTACAGGGTTTCCTTGCAATGATTCCAACGGTATAGGCATAGTATTGTTTGAACGGGAAGACCTTCTCGACGCCCCCGATCATTTTCCGCAGGCCGATCCCGAGGACTTCACGATCATTGGTGGCCAGCGGGGGAAGAGCCTGGAGCCCGAAGGTCTTCTCAATTTCAAGCCCGGCGTTCCTGACGGCAGTTTTCAGGCGCTTCGGGGAGTAGTCCTCCTCGTACCCGAACTCGAAGTTTTCCATCATGACCGCCACCCATTTTCCCGCTTTATACCAGAGACAAAGGGTATTGGGAACAATGATGATAACCCTGCCGGCACACTTTGTCACCCGGGCCATCTCCCGGATTGCTGCGACATTGGTCGGATCCTCAAAATGCTCGATGACACCGGAATTATAGACGAGATCAAAGGTATTGTCCATAAAAGGCATGTTAAAAATACTTCCGAGGACCGCATTTTTACAATTGCTCCGGGCAATGTCCAGAGCAGCCCGCGAAATATCGAGACCGGTGGTTTCATGCCGCGCTGAGAGGAGTGCAAGAGTCTGACCGGTACCGCACCCGGCTTCAAGAACGGCAGATCCGTGGGCAAGGGACGTTTCAATGCCCTGTATGAAGTCGAGGTACTTCAGACTGTAATCACTGGTAATCAGGTCCTTTTTCCAGACCCTTTCCCAGACTTCTTCGCCCATAGATACGCTCTCACCGGTGATGACATATTGTATGGGATGCTATATCCCCTTTAGGATTGGTGTTTTATCCGTCCCGGCTGTTTTTGAAATCTGTATGGTGTTTTTATGGTCTTTGGGATAAAACCAGTACAGGACACCCATGATCTCCATCATCTTTCCCCTGTATAATGAACGGGACAATGTTATTCATTACCAGACCGATCTCTTTTTGATAATCGACGATATTGCAAAAAAAACCGGTGACCGGTTCGAATATATTTTCGTGGACGATGGCAGCCGGGACGATACCGTTGAACAGGTGAGAGCACTTGCCCGCAGCAGATCGGATATAAAAATTCTCGTGCACCAGAAAAACAGCGGGATGGGGACCGCTATAAAAACAGGTCTTGCCTCAAGTATTGGTGAGCTTATCATTACGATGGATGCCGACCTTACCTTCCGGCCGGTCGATGTTCTAAAACTCATCGAAAAATACCGCGAGACAAACGCAGACTGCATATCGGGATCTCCCTACCTTGAGAAAGGGCTCATGGAGGAGGTAACCCCGTTCCGGCTCCTGATGAGCAGATCGGTAAATTTTCTCTACCGCGAGCTCCTCAGGAGCAGGATTACCTGCGTCAGCCCGATTTTCCGTCTCTACCGGCGCAGTGTGCTTATGGAGATGACCATCTCGAGCAGGAATTTTGAGATCAATGCCGAGATCATCTCGAAACTCCTTATCAGAGGGAAAACGGTCGTTGAAGTTCCCGTTCCGCTCCTGAAGCGCAAATACGGAACGTCAAATATCAATTTTAAAAAAGAGATAAAAAATTACCTGCTGCTCCTGTACAGGATCTTCAAAACCAAGTACCTTCATTCCGAATGGAAATAATTCCTTTTTCAGTTATAGTTGAATATCCCCGCAGATAAAGCCGGGATCATACCACATCACCTATATCTTGCGGCCGGCAAAAATACCAGATAATATGATAGCGATTATCCTTGGCACCCGCCCCGAGATCATCAAGATGTCGCCAGTCATCCGCTCGTGCCAGAAAAGAGGGGTGGACTTTTTTGTCCTCCACACCGGCCAGCATTACTCCTACGAGATGGACCGGGTCTTCTTTGAACAACTCGGTCTTCCATCGCCGGATTTCAACCTTGACGTGGGCTCAAGAAGCCATGCGGAGCAGACCGGCCTGATTATGACCGGGATTGAAAAAATACTCCAGAAGGAAAAACCGGATGTGGTGCTTGTCCAGGGAGATACAAATACCGTCCTTGCCGGAGCCCTTACCGCTGCAAAGTGCTTTGGTAAAAAAAATCCGTCACGGCCCATCGATATCGGGCACGTTGAGGCGGGGCTGCGGAGCTTTGATCGCTCGATGCCGGAAGAGGTAAACCGCATAGTTGCCGACCATCTCTCCCGGTATCTTTTCGCACCTACAGAAAAGGCACGGGAGCACCTCCGCGCCGAGGGGATACCTGACGAGAAGATAGTTGTCACGGGGAACACCATCGTGGACGCGGTCTTTGAAAACCTCTCTCTTTCAAAAAAGCGGGTGGATACGGTCAGGGACCTCGGGCTCAAAGCCGGCGGCTACTTTCTTGTCACCCTCCACCGGCAGGAAAATGTCGATAACCGGAGGCGGTTGAAAGGTATTCTTTCAGGCCTCAACCGGATTCACGAATCAACCGGCATGCCGCTTGTCTTTCCGGTCCATCCAAGAACGGATAAGATGATCACGTCGTTCAGACTGGAACTCGAAGGTTTCCAGAGAATCAAGCCGCTTGGGTTCTTAGAGTTCCTCCAGCTCGAATCACAAGCCCGCCTCACTCTCACGGATTCCGGGGGTGTGCAGGAAGAATCGTGCATCCTCAGTGTCCCGTGCGTGACCATCCGCGATTCCACGGAACGGCCAGAGACCGTGGATGTGGGGGCAAATATTGTTGCAGGCGTTGACCCGGTCTCCATTATTGATGCCTCAGAAAAGATGCTTCTTCACAGCAGGTCCTGGAAGAACCCCTTCGGTGATGGAACGGCCGGAGAACGGATCGTTGATATCATTACCCGGGGATAAAACGGAAGATATGGGGATTATGTAAGGCTTTCACATGACTTGCCGGCATTATCGCGAGGTTTTTTCCTGTATCACCCTGAGCCGTCCACCCTTCGGGCGGATGATCGCAACCACAAGCACCAGGAGCGCGATATACTGGAGCGTGAAGAAGACAAGGGTTGTATACCAGCCGGAAGATCCCACCGCGTTGGTGTATGCAAGGTTCGTGTAGAAACTGCCAAACATCAGGGGGAATTCGATATAGGCAAAGACCTGCACGACATAGAAGAGGACGATCTTGTACATGTCCTCCGTGACCAGGAGACACAGGAACGGGGTGAACCACACAAGATATTGCGGGCTGTGGAACTTGGTAAAAACAATAACCGCAATTAAGGCACAGAGGAGCGTTTTTAAGAGAGTGACTGGTCGCTTCTCAGTGTCGGTATACGCGGTGTAGAGGAGATACAATATCGTGATTGCCATCAGCCCGTACATCACCAGAGAAACATTCTCCGGGGAGATTCCGATATGCCCGACACCACTCAGCCAGGAGTACAGGGTATAGGTCGCGGTGTTCACGTACACCCCGACATTCGCCCCCGTTGCAAAGAGGTAGGTCCGGATTGCCTCGGGCCGGATAATAAGTACCGGGAGGAGCAGGACTACTGAGAGAGGAACCATCACTTTCAGTGAGGATAGTAACTCTTCTTTGAGCGAGGTTTTCCTGCTATTATGAAGGATAAGAAACGGGAAGGCAATCGCCGGGAAGATCTTGGCAAAGAAACCAAGACCAGCGGCGATGTAGCCTCTCAGGTTCATGGAATAGACCGTAAACAGAACCGCGAGCATCAGCAGGCATGTCGGGAATGCATCATATTTGGTCAGAACAAAATACGCTGTTGAGAACGCTGTGGCATAGATGAGCCCGGCAAGGAAGGCTGCGTTTTTGTTGTACAGCTTCAGGGCAATGAAGTAGATGCAGAGAATGGTTACAAGGTCACAGAGAACCATCAGGATCTGGAAGGTATAGGCAAAAGCAATGCTGCTCTGGAACACCAGCGACACGCCAAGGGCCAGGAGAATGGGGACAAATATCAGGACAGGATAGTCGAAAGTATAGCTGATATAGGGGAGCTGGCCGTCAAGAATTTTTACCGCGTGCTCAAAATAGAACTGGATATCAAAATAATCGATAAATGAATGAAATATCGCGGGAGTTACCATAAGGACGAGAAATTTTGTCAGCAGCGATGCGAGAACCAGGTAGAGAAGGTGACGTTTCACCGTCTGCGTATCAATGTTCTCAATCCTGACCGAGAGGAACACCAGGGATTGTCCCCCCGCTTTTCCTTTCTTTCCTGAGGCTTCGCCATCCGTTTTAGTCTTCTTCCCCATACCGGTTCTCCTGAATGACTATTCGCGCTGAAGGTATTTTGTAGATATCGGTAAAAACCGTATCAATCCTCCCCGGTTGTTTCCATCACTTCCGGATCCAGGTAAGGCGCCGGTTGATGAAGAAATTCCAGACAAATGCGATAAGGATTCCAATAAGCTGTGCGGCAAGATAATACACAGCAAACCATGTGGTCAGGACTAAAAAGATCGCATAATTTATCACGGCGCCTCCGACCGACACAATAGTGAATGCCGCCAGGCGATGCCACCTGCTGGAAACTTTCCGATCCCCATAGGACCCGAATGTCCAGAGATCATTCCAGATGAAATTGTTCAGGATAGAGAATTCTATGGCAACCGGACTTGCCAGATCTTTATTCAGGCTGAAAAATTCCACAAGGAAATACAGGATCCCAAGGTTGACAACTATCCCGGTAAGGCCAACAATGCCGAATTTGAATATCCGTTTCCATTCCCGCCAGGCAGCACTCCCGTGGTTAACAAACGAATACAGGGTGATATCGGCAACCTGGCAGGCATACTCAATAATGGTCCTGGTTTTCAGCTTGCTCGACCCGGTCTCCCGGTCCACGAACTCGAACGGGATCTCCTTGTCCTTTTCCCAGGTCCCCTTTCCGAGCACTTCGAGCAGGATCTTATAGCCCCGGGGTTTCAGGGGTGCTGAATCTACCACCGTTTTCCGGACAGCAAAAAAGCCGCTCACCGGGTCCGTAATGTCCGGGAACAGGAGCCTGCCGAGGAATGTGGCACCGATGGATATGATCCTGCGTTTCAGCGGCCATTTCCGGATCCCGCCCCCTTCCATGTACCGGCTGCCGATGACAATGTCATGTCCGTTCCGGATCTCCTCGTACATACGGGGGATGAGTGCCGGGGGATGGGAAAAATCGGCATCGATGACGATAAAAACATCTGATTTGGCGTGACAAAAGCCGTCGGCAACCGACTGGGAGAGACCGTGGTCTTTCTCCCGGATGAGGATCTCCACATTCCCGTTTGTCCTCATAAGCTCGTGGACAATACCGATGGTTGCATCGGATGAATTGTCATCGACGACAAGGATCTGGCCCAGCAGGGAGTGCTCATGGCAGACTGCATCCACTGCGAGGACAATATTACGGATATTTGCCTCCTCGTTAAACGTTGGTATGATGACGGTCAGGTCGTACATTGGTGCACAAACTCGGAAGACAGATCAGCCGGACGTCAGGAGGTAGATGCCGGTGTCCTGCCCCAGAGACCTGGCGTTTTGCTCAAGCCATGCGGCGGCGTCGCCTTCCGGGTTTGCGGCGCTGATATCTCCGGTAACAACAAAGAAGATAGTATTGTTGTTTTTCTGTGCATTGACAGCGTTCAAATCAGCTGCAGTATATGCTGAGAACTCGATAGTCTGGTCCGAGGTATTGGAGTAGTAATAATCGAGTGGCTGGGATACATATCCCGGGACGACGACAACAAAGTCCCCCTGCCGGGTCTGCTGCTGGAGTCCGGCTGCAAAGCCTCTCCAGTCTTCTTTTGTATACCCGGAATAATAACCCGCCAGCATGGGGGCGTTGATAACCACCATAAGGGCGATAAACCCGTACACAACCCGAGGGGAGTGTAGCCAGGCAGACACCAGTTTGTGGGAAAGGGCGATTGCAATAAAAAAGACAACGGTCAGGAAGATCAAATACCGGGGCTGCATCGGTATCCTGTAGGAGAGGAGGTTGCTGATAACGAACGTCAGGATGGTGAGAGTGGCAAGAAAGATGCCCTTTTTTTTATCCAGCAGAAATACCTGGACAATTCCTGCAAGAAACAGGAGCAGGAGGAGATACATGGCAACGTCAGAACCGGAGATCTGTACAAAGGTCGCGATGATAAGATCCGGTCCCTGAATACCATAGGTTGGTGCAGATGCCGTCCGCTTAAAAAAAAGCTGGATCGTGACAAGGATGAGCGGGAGACAGATAATCCCAAAAAGGACACACGCAAGAACCAGCGGTCTTGCTGCGGTGAGGCTGCCTCTGATCTTCGGGAACAAATCATAGAGGGCATACAGGATGAGCGCCCCGATGATGACCAGTGCGTAAAAATGGGACCAGAACGCGAGTGCAGAAAGGATACCGAACAATGCCCAGTCCCTGACATCATTGTTTTTTAAGGCTCTGAGATAGAACACCATGGAAAAGGTGACAAAAAAGAGCATCATGGAATATGCCCGGGCTTCCTGTGAATAAAAGAGCAGGAACGGGGAGAAGGTAAATGCTGCTGCTGCGATAATCCCGGTATTCCGGTCCATGAATTCCCTGCCGACAAGATAGATGAGAGGAATCGTCAGGACACCGAGCAGTGCGGGTAAAAACCGGAGAATCACTTCGGTATTCCCGAAGACGAGCATAAGGTGTTCAGCCCAGTAGAACAGCGGGGGATTGAATTCTCCCGCAGTAGTGACCTGCCAGATATCAGGAATCGTTTTTACTGCAATGTTGAAGGTCGTGGCTTCATCCAGCCAGAACGAGTTATAGCCAAGCTGGTAAAACCGCAGGATGGCGCCGATAAGGGTCAGGGAAAGGAGTAACTGCAGGTACCGGCTGCGGAAAAGGGCCTCCTTTATGTTTCCGACAGTCAGGTCACGAAACGATCGAACCGGAACATTGAAATCTCCGTCGAGATCAGACTCAGGATCCACCGTTATTTTTTTTCCTTTTCCCCGATCCTCGCGTTTCCTTCCCATCTCAATCAGTTACTATTTCGTAAATATTCTCATATAGATTATTGCTTTTCCTGGTACCCGGCAATACATGCCGTTTTTTAAAAAGAACAAAAAAACCCGGCAGATCTGAAGTTATCGTGATCCATCAGGACGGTGCAGACACGGGGACTGGAGTGCTGCAAGGAGCTCTTCAGTACTGCCCACGACTTTTGCAGACTGTTCGAGCATCAGGTTTACCTGTTCATGATTTCCGACCCTGCGGAAATCAGTCCGCAGGGCAATGACCGGTTTTCCCATTGCAAAGGCATACCCCATCTCCCACGCCGTCCCGGAATCTGCATCCGCCCCATCAATAACGGCGACGATGATGTCAGAATTCTCAAGTGCAGTTTTATTGGATAAAAAAAGCCGTTCCTGCTCCCGGACGTCCCTCACGCCGGAATCGTCGCCGCTCGCCTGAGGCAGGTGAACGTCAAACAGGTTTGTTTTCAGCAGGCGGGCAACGGATGCATTAAAAATCCGTTCGGCTTCAGAAAACAGCGGGGATGCAAGATACACCCGGTACCGGGCAAATACCGACACATCCACCGCAGGGACCGAGAGAAATTTTGAGAGAAAGACGCCCCGGCCCTCCCGTTTCGGCGGTTTGCCCCCCTCCGCACCGTACCAGGTACTGGTTACGCCGCAGGTTGGCGATGAGTTGACCCCGATGATACACAAGGGGGGACCGCGTTGGCACATGATATCTGTCACCTCCCGTTCAAGCCTGTTCACGAGGTCTGAGAATTCCGGCCTGTTCAGTCGTTCCAGGTAGGTCCCGGGTCTCCTGGCCGGTCCAAGGAACAGGGTCTCAGGACAGGGAAGGGGGACAATCTCTATCCCGAATGTATTACACCGTTCAACCGTGTGCCGGAACAGCTCGAGATCGGATGGTTTCGTGATACCTTCAGCGCGGAGGCCGGGTTGAAGTACGCAGGGGCTGCAGAGAACGTACATTGATACAGGGTGTGCACCCACAGATGATCAATGATACCCCTGTATGCATTCCGGGACAACAGCTGTGATCCCCGGAAGTGCACGGTCAAGAAACTGGAAAGGGCGGGTTTTCTGACCATTTTTACAAAAATTGCCCGGATCCCGCGGAACACCCTGCTGCTGGATCCCACCGCTGAACAGGCACTTTCACCTGCTGACAGGTATGTCAAATCCCTAACGGTCCTTGACTGTTCCTGGGAGGTGCTGGATACCGGCGCGATAAGCTCCTGGCGTATCCGCCGCGCACTCCCCTTTCTCGTGGCAGCAAACCCGGTCAACTTCGGCAAGCCCTGCAAGCTCTCCTCGGTCGAGGCGCTGGCGGCGGCATTGTACATTCTCGGGGAAAAAGAGCGTGCCGGCGAACTTCTGTCGAAGGTCAGCTGGGGTGTCCGGTTTCTTGAGGTCAACCGGGAGCCCCTCGATCGCTATGCCTCGGCAAAGGACAGCTCGGATGTCATCAGTATACAGGGAGATTATTTGTAGTCCGGGGCCTGGCTGCAGACGGATCTGTATATCGCATCTAATGGATTTTTCCCGGAAAAACCGAATACCAGCTCTTGAAGAAAACCCTTTTTCTTGACATTATCACCTCCCTTGCGCCAGCCCTGCCCCGTTGGAGGCGGGGGCGCTTATGATGCCCCGGTGTTACCTAAAAAAACACAACACTTTTGTGTACAGGTACTATGGCGTAACCCTCAATGGGGGGGCCGCAGTGCGGGGGCAAAGCCCCCGGGAGCGTCAGACGGCATAATCAATGGATTTCCCATGAAAAAGGACATGATGCCTGCGGCCACAGGCACACATGATGAAAAAGTGACCCCATTTCCATATTAAATCGCAATTAAACATGTTATTTTAGGATTTTTTATTTTCTCCATTATTTGCGATGAACGCCGCCCCGAAGGGACGCCCCGCAGCGGATCAACAACCGGGAGCATTTTGGAAAACACGGAACTGCCCCGCTGTGCCCCGGAGAGGCCCTGAGGCGGGGAGCCCTCATATCTGCGTCATGGTATGGGTGTGAACTCTTCGTTCATGCCCGTTTCTACAGATCACGAATACCAGGTTACCTTCAAACCGGCAGCCCGGAATTATTCTTCCCGGGGAGAACCGTTCTTTTCATCTGGATACCGGCGACAATACAAATGCCACCGGTAACCATGGCATACATTCCCCAGATCTTCACAAGAATGATGGCGGTGAGGGCGGGGAACAGCGCCATAAGGATACTCAAAAAAAGGGTAACCATACCGCACAGGACAATGGCCAGGTTCGTTTTCCATTCATCCGGCAGGGAACACCCGACAATAATCAGAAGTACACTGTTGATGATGGCAAGGATCGCCATGATAATGATGAACGCCGTTGCCAGAAATCCCGGAAACAGGAGCGCTATTCCGGCGACAGTAAGAGAGAGCAGTCCGGCGAAAAAAACGGGGAAACGATATATGAGTTCCTGCTTGACCGAGAAGAAAAATGCAATCATGATGAGTCCGACGGCCATTGCAAGGATACCAAAGAGCACGAGAAGAATATCGAGAAACTTCGATGTCCATAAGAACGCATCAATACCGGAAATAAAAATAATAACTCCGATGAGGAGAATCTGCCACCACTGGACAGGTGATTCGGAAAGGACAAATTTCGGGAGATCCATATATTCAGGATATTTTAAAGTTGCCTTTAAAAAACTGCCGCTCCAAATGTGCCAGCACTGGCAGACAGCAGCTGAGATCTGACCCGGCAGCCTTCGGTTTGCCTCATGCAGATATACAGCATAGCTTTTTCCATTTTGGCGCAATGTAAGATTGTATGATCAAGGTTGCCATTAACGGGTACGGAACCATCGGGAAACGCGTGGCCGATGCGGTGGCTGCTCAGAAGGACATGAAGGTGATCGGGGTTTCCAAGACGCGCCCGAATGCAGAGGCGTTTGTTGCCAGGCAGCGTGGATACCCGCTCTATATTGCTGACCTCTCCAAGAAGGCAGCATTTGAGAAGGCCGGTCTGAAGGTCGCGGGATCCGTTGAGGATATGTGCACAGCAGCGGATATCATCGTCGATGCAACGCCGGGCAATGTCGGAGCGACCAACAAGCCGCTGTATGAAAAACTGAAAAAGAAAGCGCTCTGGCAGGGTGGGGAAGACCATGCGGTTGCCGGGTTCTCGTTCAACTCATCCTGCAACTACAAGGATGCAATCGGGAGACAGTTCGTACGGGTAGTCTCCTGCAATACCACGGGACTCTGCAGGATCATCAATGAGATCGATAAAGAGTTCGGGGTAACCCATGTCCACGCCATTATGGTCCGGCGCGGCGCCGACCCGGGCGAGATCAAGAAAGGCCCAATCGATGCGATTGTCCTCGACCCTGTCGGCGTTCCAAGCCATCACGGTCCGGATGTCCTTTCCGTCCTCCCGCATATCTCCATCACCACGATGGCGATGATCGTCCCGACCACGATGATGCATATGCATGCAATCCAGATGACCACAAAAAAACCTGTCAGCAGGGAGCGGGTCTTCGAGCTTATCAACAGCCACCCCCGTCTCGGGCTTATTAAAAAGAGCGCCGGGATCAAGAGCACCGCCGAGCTCAAGGAATTCGCCATGGACCTCGGCAGACAGAGATCCGACCTGTGGGAGAACTGTATCTTCGAGGAGTCTGTCTATGCAAGCAAGAACGAGCTCTGCTTCTTCCAGGCTATTCACCAGGAGGCAGATGTCGTTGTCGAGAACGTTGACGCCATCAGGGCGATGATGGGCGGGGAAAAGGACGCAGCAAAATCCATTGCCGCGACAAACGCTGCCCTCCATTTCACGACAATCCAGAATAACCATTAACACCCATCATCGCCCATTCTTTTTGATGGACGCATACGAACGTGTTACCCGGAACACTGTCGAAGTTGTCACGGACGATGACCTCCGGGCGCTTCTTTTACAGCCCACAAAACGGGTTTATGCCGGTTATGAACCAAGTGGTGAGATCCACCTTGGACACCTCGTCACAATCAACAAACTGGTCGATCTCCAGGCAGCAGGTTTTGAAGTCACTGTTCTCCTCGCCGATCTCCATGCCTTCCTGAACCGGAAAGGGACCATGGAAAAGGTCCGGGAACTTGCCGATTACAACAAGCGTTGTTTCGAGGGGCTTGGACTTAAAAACGTAACGTATGTCCTTGGATCGGATGTCCAGCTCAACCACGACTATGAACTGCTGGTCCTTCGGCTTTCGCAGGAGATTACTCTGAACCGGGCAACGCGGAGCATGGACGAGGTCGGGCGGCAGATGGACCACCCGACCGTCTCCCAGATGATCTATCCGATTATGCAGATGGCTGATATTGCCCTCTTAAAAGCGGATGCAGCGGTTGGTGGTATCGACCAGCGGAAGATCCATATGCTTGCCCGGGAGCACCTTGTCAACTTCGGGTACAAGGCACCGGTCTGTATCCACACGCCAATCCTCAACGGGCTTGACGGCAGGAAGATGTCCTCCTCGCAAGGGAACTACATCTCCGTTGCCGATAGTGAGGACGAGATTAAAAAGAAGTGCCAGAAGGCATTCTGCCCGCCGGAGATTCCAGAGAATCCCATCCTCCAGATCTTCCAGTACCACGTTTTCCCCCGTCTCCCGGAGATTACCATCAAGCGTCCGGAGAAGTTCGGTGGTGACCGGAACTTCGTCTCATATACTGATCTTGAGGCTGCCTACAGTAAAGGTGAGGTCCATCCGCTCGACCTCAAGAAGGCGTGCGGTGAATCGCTGATTGAGATCCTTGCCCCGGTACGGGACTATATAAGGTAAGCGCAGACGATGGTGACCTGTCCGTGAGTTCCGGAAGAGAGATCGATAAAAAACTGGATAAGTTCGATCAGCGCCTCGGGGAGATGGGCGTCCGGATCAAGGATGCGGACCTGCTTAAGGTACGGGAGGACGTTTTTGATGAGGTTACGCTCCTTGCACTTTACAAGCTCGTGCACAAGAAATGGCTCTCCGTCATTGGTGGGTCGATCAGCACCGGTAAAGAGGCCAATGTCTTTTACGGTGAGCGTGATGGTGCCGCAATTGCCATCAAGATCTACCGTATCCAGACGGCGAATTTCACCACCATGAGCTCATATATTATCGGTGACCGCCGGTTCTCGCACGTCAAGAAAGCAAAAAAGGAACTCATCTTTGCATGGACAAGAAAAGAGTTCTCAAACCTTGTCCGCGCCCGTGATGCGGGGATCGCGGTTCCCGAGCCTCTGGTCTGGGACCGGAATATTCTTATCATGTCGTTTATCGGGGAGGGGGAGATCCCCCACCCCCAGCTCCGCAATGTTGAACTGGAGGACCCTCAGGAGACCTACGCGCAGATCACAGGGATTATCGATACCCTGTACAATAAGGCAGAGCTTGTGCATGCGGATCTGAGCGAGTTCAATATATTGTACGGAGACAAACCATATCTCATAGATATGGGCCAGTCCGTCACCCATGATCACCCACGCGCCCTTCCGTTCCTCATGCGGGACATCAGGAACATCAACCGGTTCTTCAAAAACCGCTGTGATGTACGGACGGATATTGAACTTTTCAATGCCGTAACAGGGCGGAATGAGGCCGAACCATGACACCCGATCATCAGGGTAAGGGGAAAAATACCAGGAGCCGGGGTAACGGGGACCGGACTATCCGAAATACGAGGTGAATAGACACATGATGCAGGAAGTTAAGATTGCCGGGAGCAGGGTTGGTGTTCTGATAGGAAAGGCCGGTGCAACCAAAAAAGATCTCGAAACAAAAACTCACACGACAATAACCATTGACAGCAAGGAGGGGCTTGTCAAGGTTGAGGCGGCGGATGAGTACACGATACCGCTTCTGCGGGCAGTCGAGATTATCAATGCTATCAATAGGGGGTTCTCACCGGAGCGTGCCTTTGAGATGATCGAGGACGAGGATCTGCTTCTGGATGTTATCGACCTCTCGGCAATGGCCGACGGGCCCAACCAGCTGGACCGGCTCAGGGGCAGGATTATCGGGAAAGACGGGAGAGCCCGTGAGCAAATCGAGAATATGACAGATGTAGAGATTTCTGTCTTCGGTAAGACCGTTGCCCTGATCGGATATCCTGAACAACTCAAGACTGCCCGGGCTGCGGTAGATATGCTCATTGAGGGGGTACCGCATGAAAATGTATTTGCCTTCCTTGACCGGAAAAAGAAAGAGTCAAAACAGGACATGATCAGTTATTATTACTGATCCGGGCTTTCCAATAAAAACCTGAATTCATATTTATGTGTTTTCCATCATTTCCAGTGGAGGAAAATTCCGCTATATGGTTAGTATTGCTAAAAAGAGCCTTAACATCAGCGGATTTCAGTGGAATTAAAGGGGTTCCCGGAGGGCTTTTTCCATGTTGACTTCCGCACTTGAGATTCCGGAAAATCTCAAGCTGTATTACCTCACAAGAGGCATTGTCGAGCTCTATCCACCCCAGGCCGCGTGCATACAGACCGGAATGCTGGAAGGAAAGAACCTGCTCGTTTCGATCCCCACTGCAAGCGGCAAGACCCTTCTTGCCGAGATGGCGATGCATACGCATATCGCAAAAAAGGGAAAATGCCTCTATATCGTCCCGCTCAAGGCGCTTGCCAGCGAAAAATTCGATGAATTTTCCAACAAGGGTATCCGGATCGGTATTGCTACCGGGGATTTCGATCGCCGGGACGACTCCCTGGGAAGGAATGATATCATTGTTGCCACGAGCGAGAAGGTTGATTCCCTTCTGCGGAACCGTGCCCGCTGGATCCACGATATCACCCTTCTCGTCATTGATGAAATCCACCTCATAGACTCGGAGAACCGCGGGCCCACCCTTGAGATGGTAATCACCAAGCTGCGGTACCTGAATCCGGCCATGCAGGTAATCGGCCTGTCGGCAACCATCGGTAATCCGCAGCTGCTCGCCTCCTGGCTCGGGGCAGAACTGGTTACCAGCACCTGGAGGCCGGTCGATCTCCGGCAGGGAGTGTTCTTAAATGACCGGATTCATTTCCGCGATGGGGACCGCCCGGTCAGGCAGGTATCGAAGAATTTCGAGGATATCAACCTCTGCCTCGATACCATCGCCGAGGGCGGGCAGTGTCTTGTTTTTGTCTCCTCGCGACGGAATGCCGAGGCTTTCGCCAAACGCGCGGCTGGTGCAATCAAGAGCGAAGACCCGGAACTCAGGGCCTGTGCAGATCGGCTCAGTGCCACCGCTGAGACCGAGATGGCAAAGAACCTTGCCCAGTGCGTTGCCAGGGGCTCTGCTTTCCACCATGCCGGCCTGAGCCGGGAGATGCGGAAAATAATCGAGGAGGGGTTCCGGAAAGGGCTGATTAAGTGCATCTCATCCACTCCGACCCTTGCAGCGGGGTTGAACCTCCCCGCCCGGAGGGTCATCATCCGCGACTACCTGCGGTTTACTGCCGGTGAAGGGATGCTGCCGATTCCGGCAAGCGAGTACCACCAGATGGCAGGACGGGCGGGGCGACCCCGGCTCGACCCTTACGGCGAGGCAGTACTTATTGCCAGGGATGCAGGACAGGTAGAGGAACTTTTTGAATGGTACATCGAAGCACCTCCTGATGAGGTACATTCCAAGATTGCTGAGCCTGCGGCCTTGTATTCCCATGTCCTTTCCCTTGTTGCATCAGGTTTTGCAGGAACCCGGCATGAGCTGACCGCTTTCATGAACCGGAGCTTTTACGTCCACGAGCATCGCCAGGGCCGTCTGATGCAGCGTGCGGTTGACTCCGCCCTGAGGTTCCTCATAGATGCAGAGATGGTACTGGAAATCGGTGAGCACCTCGGGGCAACCGAGTTCGGAACGCTTGTCTCCCGGCTCTATATCGATCCCCGGAGTGCTGCGCGGATCGTTAGTACGCTCCGGGAAAGGACGGCCTACACGGATATCGGTCTCCTCCAGCTCATCTGTAGTACTCCTGATATGCCCCGCCTCTATGTGAGGAATACTGACCGTCCGCAACTGGAACGGATGATCGGGGAGCATGAGGAAAATCTCTGGCTTTCCATGCCGACTGAGGAGGATGAGGAGTATTTCCGTGCGATCAAGACAGCTATGCTTCTTGCGGACTGGACCGATGAGTTTCCCGATGCCAGAATATGCGAACGTTATGCGGTTGGCCCCGGAGACGTGTATGGGATGGTCGAGAGCGTTACCTGGCTCCTGCACGCCACAACAGAGTTGTCCCGTATGTTTGCACCTGCCTTCCATGAGCTGATCCGGGAATACGAGATCTGCATGAAAAATGGTATCCGGCGCGAACTCCTGCCCCTGGTGAGCCTGCGGGGCATCGGGCGGGTCAGGGCGCGCCGGCTCTTTAACAACAACATTACCTCCCCCGACGCGGTCCTTGCCGCAGGACCGGAATCCGTAACAAGGATCATCGGCAGTGGAATCACCGAACAGATCTTTAACCAGCTTGAGGGGAAAAAGGCCGCTGCTGCAGCAAAGGCCGGCCGGGATATGCCGCGGGAACATCATCGGGCTTCAGATGAGAATAAAGACGGTCAATCAACACTCTCTTACTTCCGGTGAGTCTATGGATCCCTTTCCTGCTGCCAGTGATATCCGGGCTGCCTGCTGTACGATTCGTGATCCTGCTTCCTTCCTCCGGGATATCCGTTCCGTCGCGACGTGCCATGACACCCATATCATCTGTTTCAACGCGGATATGATTGCCGGCAGCGTCCATGCCGCGGCTGCTGTTGCGCGGGCGGTACGGGCATGTGAGTCGGGGGACACCATTTCAAACTCCCTTGAAATGGAGTCTCTCCTGTTCGCGGCCGGCTCCCGGCAGTGTACTATCGCAGCCTCTTTTGGGATCCACGCTGGCGATAACCGTGTATATATAAGCTGTTACCCTGACCGGGCCGCTGTCTGGGTTGCACTTGAATCGTTGTTCCACTTCGTTCAGGAGGGCTGGGAAACCATTGATCCCGAGAAAAGAAACCTCCTCATGATAACATACGGGATTTCATTGGAGGAAATAGGAGCGGCCGGCGGAAACGGGCGGATTGTCGATTTGGTGCTCGAGCGGGTTGCGCTTCTGCAGGTCATGCGATAATCTTTTTTTTGGAGTCATTGCTGGTTTTTATCTGGATAAAAAAAGGATCCGGTGATCAACGGTTCGCGTGGCTGATGATATGCGCGATTTCAGGGAGGATAAGATCGGTGGTTGCCAAGGTGACGGCGGGGGTTGATCCCGGAATACAGAAGACAGCTTTTCCACCAATAATACCGGCAACAGCCCGGGAGAGCATTGATGCCGTACCGATCTGCTGGATGCTCTTCATCCGGAAGAATTCCCCGAATCCTTCAATCCTTTTCTCAAGAAGAGGTGAGATTGCTTCAATAGTACAGTCATCATGGGTGAGACCGGTACCTCCGTTAATAATGATGCAGTTGGCATTTTTGACGGCAATAAAAAGTTCGTTTCTGATTGCTTCTATACGATCCGGAACGATGGCGTAATGCCGGATGTGTATTCCTTTTTCTTCAAGAAGCCGGGTAATGGTTTTTCCACTGGTATCAGAGTCCAGTGTTCTGGTAGTAGAAACGGTGATGACTGCCCCTGTGATTTCAAATGGTCTGATGTGATTATGATTCATGGTAGGAGAGATATTGCCTGTTATTGGTATTGAGAATTCCGGCGTTTCTCCTCCGGTATTTCATGTGTATTGTTGCCTTCATCCGTGTTTTTCTGCACAGGCATACCCCATGGGTTCCTGTGGAAAACAATTTTTTGTCTCCCTCCCTCAATGCAATGGTTATTAAATCCACCATAACGGGATGCGCTATGTGAAAATATCTGAAAAACATTTCAGTTAATTTATATAGTACTTAGAATATATTTACACAGGGATCTCTTTAGAATATTTTAAGGGAGAACACTACCTCCCTTTATCAGTTCCACACGAAACAAAGGGGTCCCCCCCCATAGAACCTCATCCTATGGCAATTATCAGAGATTCTGCGAAAACCGGCAGGAGTAACAGTATCGTCCAAAAGATCTACAAAGCATTTGAAATACCAGAATATTTCTTACTAAATACTTCAATTATCGTTTTTTTTAAAAAACTAACCTTAATTTTAAGGAACTCCACTGGAAGCAAAGGGGTTTATATTCCGGATAAACCGATCGTTTTTTTATCTTGTCGCACCAATGCTCAGCTCCACTGTGTAAACCATGCCCGAAACTGAAGATCCCTCAACAGGCCTTTTTAAGAAATATCTTACCAATAACCGGATATTCAAGGACCGTGAGGTCCTTCGTCACTCATACCGTCCTCAGATTCTTCCCCACCGGAAACCCCAGATCGATGAAGTAGCATCCATTCTGGCCCCGTCCCTTCGGAATGAAACTCCCTCGAATATTCTCATTTATGGAAAAACCGGCACCGGAAAGACAGCGTGTGTACGGTATGTTGGTACCGAACTTGAGAAAGTCAGCACTAAAATGGGAACCCTCTGCCGGATTGTTCACCTTAACTGCGAGGTTATCGATACGCAGTACCGTGTTCTTGCCCAGATTGCAAAATGCCTGGATGTGGTTGACGAACTTGCCAGCGATAAAACCAAAATCCATATTCCCATGACGGGGTGGCCAACCGACCAGGTATACGCAGAACTGAAAAACCAGCTTGAGGCTGGTGGCGGAGTTCTTGTTATCGTACTGGATGAGATTGACAAGCTGGTGAAAAAGAGCGGCGATGACACGCTCTATAACCTGACGCGGATAAACTCTGATCTCAAGAACTCCAAAGTAAGTATTATCGGCATATCCAATGACCTCAGTTTCAAGGATTTCCTTGATCCACGGGTCCTCTCATCCCTCTCGGAGGAGGAGATTGTTTTCCCGCCCTACAACGCCCCCCAGCTGGTGGACATCCTTGCTCAGCGTGCGGAAGGTGCTTTCATGCCCGGAGCGATTGCCGAGGGCGTCATCCCGCTCTGTTCTGCGCTTGCAGCACAGGAACACGGCGATGCAAGACGGGCGCTGGACCTGTTCAGGATTTCCGGAGAACTTGCGGACAGGGATGAGTCGCTGCAGGTTACCGAGGCACATGTCAAACAGGCGCAGGCAAAGATCGAGACCGACAGCATGATCGAATGCATTGCGACCCTGCCCACCCAGAGCAAGCTCATCCTCTTCTCAATGCTGACGCTCGAGCAGCTGGGACAGAATATCTTTACGAGCGGGGAGGTCTCACGCATTTACCAGGATATTGCACCCTCCGTGCAGCTCGACGTCCTCACCCACCGGAGGATTACCGATCTGATCTCCGAGCTGAATATGCTTGGCGTGATCAATACGCGGGTCGTCAGCCGCGGGCGGTATGGCAGGACAAAAGAGATGTGGTTTGATTCAAATACAGGCAAGATCCGCGAGGTTGTACTCAAGGATTCGCGCCTGAATGGACTGAAAGATCTTGACGTAACCCAGATGGAAGCAAAGTGGTTGAAAACCTGGTTCAGGTGACAAAAACATGGATGAAAAAGACCTTGACCTCCTCCGGATCCTTGAGGAGAACAGCCGGCTGTCAGCAGAAGAAATTGCGACGATGACCAACCTGAGCAAAAGCGAGGTTGAAAACCGTGTTTGTGCCCTTGAAGCTGCGCAGGTGATCAGGGGATATTCAACCGTTGTCAACTGGGAACTGGCAGGAAACGGCGAGGTCTCTGCCATCATCGAACTCAAGGTCAGCCCGGAACGCGATTACGGGTACGACAGGATTGCAGAGCGGCTCTCCCGGTTCCGGCAGGTGAAGTCGCTGCGACTGATGACCGGCACCTATGATCTTCAACTGATCGTGACCGGAAAAAACATGCAGGACGTCTCCCGGTTCGTATCTGAGCATGTTGCACCCATGGACCGGATACGGGAGACCGCGACACATATCATCATGAAGTCCTACAAAGAGAACGGCAATACCCTGTTTGAACAGAGGGAGCCGGAACGCCTGCCGATTTCACCATAAGGTTAGATCATGCGCAACTTTGTCTCAAAGCGTGCAGAAGAGATCCCACCATCGGGAATACGGAAATTTTTTGATCTCGTCCTCACTATGGAGGACGTGATCTCCCTTGGTGTTGGGGAGCCGGATTTCCGAACGCCGTGGAACATCTGCGAATCGAGTATATACTCGATCGAACAGGGCACGACATCTTATACATCCAATAAGGGGCTCCAGACACTTCGTGACGCCCTCTCCCGGTATCTTGCCGAGCATTATAACCTCCAGTACTCCGCTGATAATGAGATGATCATCACCTCTGGTGTTTCCGAAGGGCTGGATATCGCAGTCCGGTCGGTTGTGGATCCGGGCGATGAGGTACTCATTGCACAACCCAGTTACGTTTCGTACGCTCCCTGTGTCACTCTCGCGGGAGGAAAACCGGTCCCGATCCGGTGCACTGAAAAAGATAAGTTCAAGCTGAACCCGGATGCGCTGGCAGAAAAAATTACTGCCAAATCAAAGGCGCTTATCATCAATTTCCCCAATAATCCGACGGGAGGGGTGATGAGCGCAGGTGACATAAAAGCGATAGCGGACATAGTCATCGATCACGATCTCCTCCTGATCAGCGATGAAGTCTATGCCGAACTCACGTATGAAACGAAGCACTGTGCTGCTGCAACCGTCAGCGACCTGTGGGACCGGACCATCACCCTGAACGGGTTCTCAAAAGCCTATGCCATGACCGGCTGGCGCATTGGTTATCTCTGTGCTCCACAGGAACTGCTGGATGCAGCGCTTAAAATACACCAGTATATCATGCTCTGCGCCCCGGTGATGGGACAAGTTGGAGCCGTCGAAGCCCTCAGGTCAGCGGAAGAAGATAAAAATAACATGGTGAACGAGTACCGCCTCCGTCGCAATTTGTTTGTAGCAGGGCTGAACCGGATAGGCCTCCCCTGTCATGTCCCGGAAGGCGCCTTTTATGCCTTTCCCTCCGTGAAAACGACCGGTCTTTCCGATGTGGAGTTTGCTGAGCAGCTGTTAAAGAACCAGCGTGTCGCCGTTGTACCGGGAAGCGTATTTGGTACAGGCGGGGAGGATCATATCCGGTGTGCCTATGCGGTCTCCCGCAAAGATCTGAATACAGCCCTTGTAAGAATGGAAGAGTTCATCAAAACCCTCTGATCCGCTCCTGTTTTCTTCCAGGAACCTCGACGTAGCGTTCTGACAGCCGGCAGTTTTGAGGGATAGTTTATTTTGGAACTTGACCAATACTACATGAAAGAGAATGAGTTGTACAATCATCGTTGGTGGATTTTTTGGGGATGAGGGGAAGGGCAAGGTTGTTGCCCATATTGCCTTTAAAGACAAGCCCACGATCATCTCCCGCGGCGGTGTGGGTCCGAATGCCGGACACACTGTCCAGGTCGGCACCAGGGAATATGGTGTCCGCATGGTGCCGTCAGGTTTTGTCTATAAGGATGCGAAACTCTGTATTGGCAGTGGTGTGCTTGTCGATCCCCGTGTCCTGAAACACGAGGTCGATACCCTGGGCGTCAAAGGCCGGGTTTTCGTTGACTGGCGTTGCGGGATCATTACTGAAGATCATATCATTCGGGACAAGGGCAGTGACCATCTCGCAAAGAAGATCGGAAGTACCGGCTCCGGCTGTGGGCCTGCAAACTCCGACCGGGTCATGCGGGTATCACCGCAGGCAAAAGATGTACCCGAACTCGCGGAATACTTAATGGATGTTCCCAAGGCCATCGATGACGAGCTGAAAAAAGACCATACCGTTCTGCTTGAGGGTACCCAGGGTTTTGGCATATCGCTCTATTATGGTACCTATCCCTTCGTGACGAGTAAGGATACCTCCGCCTCGCAAATTGCCGCAGACAACGGTGTCGGTCCGACACGGATCGATGACGTTGTTGTGGTCTTCAAGGCATATCCTACCCGGGTCGGCGAAGGGCCGTTCAGCACGGAAATGACCTTTGAAAAATCTGATGCCATGGGTATCCAGGAATTCGGGACCGTCACCCATCGCAAGAGGCGTGTGGGCGGCTGGGACGGGAGCATGGCCCGTTACTCGGCTATGATTAACGGCTGTACCCAGGCAGCCATTACTGGCATCGACCGGGTTGACAAGGCTTGTTTTGGCATCACGGACTACAATAAGCTGACACGGAAAGCCAGAGATTTCCTTAAAACTGCTGAAGACGACATCGGTTGCCCGATCTCCCTGATCTCGACCGGTCCTGAGGTCACTCAGATTATTGACATTCGGGAAGAACTGGTATGAAGCGGTCACTGATGGATATTCTGTGCTGTCCGGTCTGCAAGGGAGAGCTCACGCTCCATGCTGATACGGAGAACGAGAAGGAGATTCTCGAGGGAGAACTCCGTTGCGCTGCCTGCCGGGTGGAGTATTTCATCCACGAGGGGATTCCCAATCTTCTCCCCCCTGCAGACCATTAACGATCACGGTGCCGGAATGAACCTCCCGCTGCCTTTCACGATACTGATGTCTCCTGGCGCGGGATCCGGTGAGAGCGGCTATGAGGTTTACATCAACCGCAGCGGCATTAACTCCATAGATATCCCCCGGGAAAAGGTCCTTTGCGAACCCGGTACAGGTCTCAATGTAAAATTCCTGAATCGCGGCGCACCCATTCATATTACGGTAACCTCTTCCAACGCCAGTAGTTTCACTGCTTTTTTCCACGAGAATATGTATCTTGTCGATGAAGCGGTACTCAGCATCCCGATCCGGAAGGACTGCCTGGAAGGCAAATTTGATCTCGAGATTATTGCAGGGTATGGTGCTGTCAAGGCAGCCCTGCCGGTTTCTGTCGTGGTAATTCAACGCATGCGACCAAAAGTGCAGGAAGAATATCCGCTGCAACCGGTAGCCCACGGTCGGCCCCACCTGCTGATGGTTGCGATGGGAATCGGCCTGATTCTGTACTGCGCGTGGATTTATTCGGGCATTGCATTCCTCAATATTGCGGCTTTTATAACCCTTATTGTTGGCGCACTCTACACATGGTACCGTCACAGATAGCGCTCAATGCACTTGTTCTTCCTGCTGCGCTGCTGGTGGACCGTCTTTTTGGGGACCCGCACTCCGCGTATCACCCGGTCGCGCTGCTGGGCCGGTTCATCGGGTGGTGGGGAAGACCGGATCTCTTTTTCCCACAGGTCCAGCGGTTTGCAGGAGTGATGTTCTGGTTTATTACCGCGACTCTCTTTGCCCTGCCGTTTTACCTTTTTGCGAACATGGCCCCGTGGTTCCTGTATCTGCTTCTCGCGCCGTTCCTGCTGAAGAGTTGTTTTGCCGTCCGCTCGCTGGAAGAGCACACACTTGCCGTTGTGGCTGCATTAAAGGACGGTATCGGGAACGGAAGGGAACAGGTACAACTGCTGGTCTCCCGCAACACAGCGCAGCTCAACCGGCAGCATATCCTTTCCGCCGGGTATGAATCCATGACAGAAAACCTTACTGACAGTATTATCTCCCCGCTCCTGTTCTTCTCCGTCTTTGGCCTCGCCGGGGCAGCAGTGTATCGTGCGGCAAATACCATGGATGCCATGCTCGGGTACCGCGACGAGCGCGAACGGATTGGCTGGTGTCCGGCCCGGATGGACGACCTGTTCAATTATATTCCTGCCCGGGTTACCGTTCTTCTCCTCCTGGCGTATTTTGCCTTTTATGGCAGGTTTTCACCGGCATTGAGGATGGTGCGCCGTGATGGGAAGAAACGCCCCGGTTTCAACGGCGGGATTGTGATGGCGGCCATGGCAGGGGGTGTCGGTATACAATTTGAAAAACCCGGCGTGTACATGATTGGCAATGCCGAAAGGGCGCTTGACGAGGCCGGGCCCGAGATCATCCGGGCAATCCGGGCGGTTACCCTGATGGGGGCAGTTCTTGCCGTTTGTACATTGTTTTTATTGGGTGTGCTGATCAATAGTACCGGCATATGAAACTGAAAGAACTGAGATTTGGCACTGAGCTTCTCAAGCGCGGTTTTGCATCCATGCAGAAAGGGGGCGTTATCATGGATGTCGTCAATGCCGAGCAGGCAAAGATTGCCGAGGAAGCCGGTGCAGTCGCAGTCATGTCACTGGAGCGGGTTCCCTCCGATATCAGGAAGATGGGCGGTGTTGCCCGCATGGCAGATCCCGAGAAGGTCACCGAGATCATAGAAGCGGTTTCCATTCCGGTGATGGGCAAGGTGCGGATCGGGCATTTTGTGGAAGCCCAGGTACTGGAAGTCCTCGGCGTGGATATGATCGATGAAAGCGAAGTCCTCACGCCGGCAGATGAGCAATATCATATCGATAAGAAACAGTTCAAGGTCCCCTTCGTCTGCGGTGCCCGCGATCTCGGCGAGGCACTGCGCCGGATCAATGAAGGCGCTGCTATGATCCGCACCAAGGGTGAGGCCGGTACCGGCAATGTTGTCGAAGCCGTGCGCCATATGCGGAACATCATGGGAGAGATCCGCATGCTGCGGGGTCTAGACAAACAGGAGATGACGGATTATGCCCGTGAGATTGAAGCACCGGCCGATCTGGTTTTTGAATGTGCGGAACGCGGCAGGCTGCCCGTAGTGAATTTCTCGGCCGGTGGTATCGCCACACCTTCGGATGCTGCCCTGATGATGCAGCTCGGCGCCGATGGTGTCTTTGTCGGGTCGGGAATTTTCAAATCATCGAGCCCCGAACGGATGGCGAAAGCGATCGTGGAAGCGGTCAATCATTTCGATGACCCGAAGGTGATTGCGAGGGTCAGCACCGGTCTTGGCGATGCAATGCCTGGTCTGGATGTCCATACGCTCCGCGAGGATGAGGTGCTGCAGACCCGTGGACGCTAGGATCGGCGTACTCGCGCTTCAGGGGAACGTCAGCGAACATATTGACGCATTCCTGCTCGCGCTCGAACGGATGGGGCGTGGCCCCTCCGCCGAGGTTTTTGAAGTCCGGAGCCCTGCAGACCTTGCGGAGTGCAATGCCCTTGCCATTCCCGGTGGCGAATCGACCACGATCTCAAGGCTTATTGACAAAAACGGCCTCTTTGAGCCGATCCGAACATTTCCGGGCGGCATTTTTGCCACCTGTGCGGGCATGGTGCTGATGGCGACCGGTGTCGACGATCCCCGCGTCCACCCGCTGGGCCTGATCGCGATGACCGTGGACCGGAATGCGTTCGGGCGGCAGAAGGAATCATTCGAAGCAGACATAACCATTCAAGGCCTGAACGGGGGTGCATTCCATGCGGTTTTTATTCGTGCACCGCTGGTAACCGCGACCGGACCGGGTGTTACGATAACCTCCCGGATCTCCCGGGGTATCGTTGCCGTTGAGTGCGGCAGATATATGGCGCTCGCGTTTCACCCGGAACTTGGCGGGGACACGCGTCTCCATGAACGGTTCTTGGCAAATCTGGGCATTTAAACCCCGGAACACATGGTATGCACGGCAATGGTCATCACCGGATATGGTTTTTTTTAAAAAGGCCTTTGATGGCTGCGCAGTGTGAGGCAGAACGTGCTCTCTTTTATAGTGCTCCTTCCAACGATACGGTAGCCGGGTTCGTGAAGTGAGTAATATCCTGTACGATACCATTGATGAATACCACGTTTCTTTTGTCATCGAACTCCGCAAGTGCGGTCACACTGACACTGATCGGGGTTCCGTCCGGTCTCCTGAGATGCAGTACCCGGTTTTTCACGAACTGCTTTTTCTGCAGTTCATCCAGCAGTTCAAGACGTGCAGCAGGATCTGAGAAAACATCGATTACCGGAACGTCCTGCAGGTCCGACATGGTGGTGTATCCCAAGATGTTCAGAAGAGCGGTGTTCCCCCAGACAAACCTGCCGCGGGGATCGCCGGTGCTCCGGTAAATCCCGACATTTAAGTCTTCGACAAGGGTCCGGTACTGGTCTTCATGCTCCCGGAGGTACTGTTCCATCTTCTCTCCGGTGATATCCCTTGCGATAGAAGAAGCACCGGTAACCGCCCCATGTTCCCCGATTATTGGCGAGCTGGTTATCAGGACATCGAGTGCAGCTCCGCCTTTTCTCATCATCTTCATCTCATGGCGGCGGATGCTTTCACCCTGGAAAACCCGTTTCAGAACACCTGACAAATCGTTCTGGCTCCCGGCAGGTACAAGGATAGACATCGGCTGGCCGAGAACCTCCCCCTCCCGGTACCCGCAGAGCCGTTCTGCTGCAGGGTTCCAGCTGATGATATTGCCTTCGGGATCATTCCCGATGATTGCTTCACCTGATGACTGGACAAGCCCCCGGTACCGGGCTTCGCTTATCCTGAGCATCTCCTCGTATTTTTTGCGGGTGGTGATATCTTCCACAATAAACGTGAGCCCGTCGCTCCCGTCTTCAAATGCCGTGGGCACCAGTTTTACGCGGAAGTGGCGCTGCTCACCGCTGATGGTGCAGTCCACATCAGATACCGACTCACCCTTTTCCAGCGGACCCCGGGCCGTCCAGCTCGCCCGGAGAGCCAGGATGAACGGGAGATCCAGCTCGTGTATGGTTTTTCCGACAAGTGCCTCCTTTTGTGTCTCCAGCAGGATGGGGACCTGTTCGTTGACCTGAAGAATCCGCTGGTCACTGTCAAAGACAATCACCAGATCAGACGAGAACTCCAGAAGCGCCGAGATCGGAACCCTTCGGGAGAGGAAGAAGACCTTGGCAGCACCGATTAACTGCATCTCTACCTGGCCTGCAATCAGAAGCATATCGAGATACTTGGCCACGAGATTCCGGTTTATCTTCATCTCGGAGGCCAGATCGGAAATTGTCATACCCCGCTGGTGCCATTTGAGTACCCTTTTGATTTTGTCGACTTTATCCTGGTCGAGTACGCCCATAGTATCTTCTTTGATGGTAAGTGTAGTAAATATACCGGTCTGTCAATATTTGCGCGGTGATGAAACAATTCCAGAAACCCGGGCCGTTTACACGACCAGGAATAAAAAACCCGCGATACATTCTCTGGCGCATCTCCCGTTTTTCGGTTGAGGGATGTGCATGGCAGACCTTCGTGCACATTATCAGTGCGCCTCTGCGATGCAGAGCAGGTGTGCAAATTTTGAATATACCCCCCAACTCATGGTCGGGTAATCCCTATGGGAGATGAACTGGTTATATGGAAAGCAATACAGGAAAAATGACGGGAAGGGAGACGGGCGGGCTGGTCTCATCGGCATCTGCAGTGACCCGGTTCAGAAAACCGCTGGTTGACTACCTCATTAGCGGTCTTGAAGAGAAGGATACGTGGGTCCGTATCTTTGCTGCAGACATGCTCGGGAACGCCGGAGATCTCCGTGCGGTTGAATACTTAAAACCGTTGCTGGTGGATCGTGACCAGGATCTCCGGACAATATCTGCCCATGCCATGGAGATGATCTTTTCACAGCAGGCTGCAGTATCCCAAAAAGAGCCGGACCGGTGCGCCAGCTGCATGATACGGCTCATTGCCGAAGAAGCACTCATGCAGCAAAAACGCGAGGGTACATTGCGTGTCACAAAAAAAGGAATGGATGGGAGGGAATGGTATTGAAACCATACGATAACAACACCATACCGCTGGAAGCACAATACCTGTACCAGCGGGGAATGGAGATGGTCAGTATGAAGAGAACAGATGCCGCGTTGATCTGTTTCCGGCAGGCTGTATTCATCGCGCCGGGCTTTTCCAGGGCATACCGGGAACTGGGGGACTGTCTTGCCCGGCTTGGCCGCTCAGAAGAAGCGTCGGTATATCACATGAAAGCATCCCGTTCCAATCTGATACACTGCAATGCCGAAGTTGATGGTGTTACCCTGAAGTTCGAAGATGAGGGCAAGTCAACATCGCGACAGGTCCTGACCTGCCGTATCTGAGAATCCTCTAAGACCTTCCCCCATATTTTTGAGGGTCTCTTCAGGAACCGTGGCCAAATCGCTATCATCCTTTTGCTGGTTTTTTGGGATTGCGTGGGAATTTTATAGTTCGGAATTGGATCCGGGAACAAATCCTGAACAGAATTAATAAAAAAGTCCGGGGATGAAAATCCCGGTTCATCGGTTATTAAGAACCCGCCGGATTCATGACGCGGCCCAGGAACAGTATCGAACCGGTCTCGTTGTCCTGGATCAGGAATATGAACGGATGGTCTGCCCTGAATACCGGGACCGGATCAGAACCCCCGGGTGCAGCAGCAAGTCTGATTACGACAGCTGTCGCGGCAGCAGCATCAGTGCCCTCCTCGTTTACATCAACAAAAGCCTGGTGGATAACATCACTGATGAGGAGGTTTTTTGTCCCGTCCATACCGGAGAAGTCCGCGCTGCCGGAAAATGCCGTCGGCATCCCCATTGCACCCAGGGTATCAGGGAGGGAATATCTGGTCTTCATGATAAACTTCGGGAAATAGACCATTACGCGCCTGGACGTTGCCGACTGCTGCAGCGCAGATATCGCGTCAGGGTTCATGGAATCTTCAATTGTTGTGAGGTTGTCAGCCTTGGGGAGAAAGACGACCATTGACAGTTCCTTACCCGTGGTGTGCTCGTAAGGCATTGACAGCATCTGGAGATCGCTATTCTCTGCGTACAGGTATACCGCGTCCTCGTCCGTCCGCTGCATCATGGGGACCATGACAGTATCGCCGGGGGCACTCCTGAATTCAGCGTCCGCTGTCTTGTTTTTATCGAACTCCTTCACCCAGTCGCCCTTGAAATATATCGCATTCGTGATGACGAGACGGGTCATCGGATCGACAACCCCCGGAGGTATCAGGTCCTTTATCCGGTCTTCGGTCTTGTCCTCCACCCAGGTGTTGATCGTGATCCGGGAATCCTCCGGATGGTTGATAAAGTCAAGATTTGTGGTCTTCGCACCATAATACCTTTCCGCGTTCCCGGTGTACTCAGGAAGGAACGAATAGGTCCTCTCCGCCCACAGGGCATTAGCAGTGCGCAGTGAATAACTGGGATCGCCGCTGTTGATACCGGTATTCATGATTGAAAACCCCTCCCTGAGCGAGGTATCGTTCTCCGGGAAATAAAACACGGATCGGATCTCGTCTGCGGTCTTTCCTTTGGCTCCCTCGAAGGTTATGGCAAGGGCAGACGAGAGAGAGAACGGTGAGAAGAAGAGGTTGCCACCTTCGTCTTTGACAAGCCGGGAATACAGGTCGAATGCGAACCGGTTGTTCGCATCGGCAACTGCTTTGGTGCTGTTTTCATCTGGCATCATAATCGGTATCATTGTTTGTTGAACCGGAGTTTTCTCAACTGTGGGAGATTCAGGTTGTACCGGGGGAGTTCCCGTACAGCCTGCAAAAACAATAAGGAGAACGGTGAGTGCTGTTATCATCGACAAGCTGATAATTCTGGGGTCCATGAAGAACATAGCATGACATTTCAGTTATACCTGGCGTTGATTGCGATATTTTTCGCAATTATGAACGGGAATACAGGAAAATGAACGAAAGGGATGTGAAAAAATTACCAGTCCTTCTTCATCGCTTCAGCTTTGAGGTCCTTTGGCATCAGCTCAATCGAATACCGCAGCGCGGTCCGGGGCATCACCTTCTTGTTTTTCATGACATAGGTAAAGACTTCGCTGGTGTGTTTCCGGCTCGCTTCCTTGAGGAGCCAGCCGTAGCCTTTCTGCACCATATCATCAGTATCGGTCAGCAGCAGGCCGGCAATTTCAATAGCCTCCTTCAGGAACTTCCCGTGTTTTGCCGGCACGATGAGGGAAACTGCCGCTGCCCGTCGCATCCAGCGGTTATCTGACTGAGTCCAGATCTTCAATTCATCGACATATTCGGGAAATTGTTCGATAAAATCCCCCATGGTATGATTACAGAATCCGTCGCATGATGCCCAGTTGGTAATGTACGTATCAATCCAGCGGCGGAAGACCGCCAGATCCTCTCTCTCGTATCGATCCGAGAGGGCATGGGCCCATGCCGAAACAATGAAGGACTCCTCCATATAACCGGATTGGTACAGCTCTTCACAGAGGGAGAAGATTTCCGGTTTTGAACGGTTATTTACCTCTTTCCAGTACTTTTTCGCGATTTTGATAACGGTTCCGGTCTTCATGCCGTAACACCGGATCTCCTCCCTGAAAAAACGCTTCGAAGTCTTCTGTATTCCGGGATCAGCCTGTGCCGCCAGCTCCTGCCGTATCCGTGCAATGACCGGGTCCATGGTTCAAGGTGGGGGGGATTGGGGGATAAGAGCTGTGGCAAGCAGGAGGTGAAGGTGATCTGTTACCCTGGAAGGACCGGATGAGACGAAAAGAGAAGTGGCATGTATATCGGTTACTTCTTCTTGCCCGCCTTTGCCGGGCACTGGGCGGCCTCCGCATCGCTCACCCCGAGATACTCCGCACCCCAGGTGCAGAGCGCTTCCAGGATAGGGATCAGCGTTTTTCCAAAACCCGTTATCGCGTACTCGACCCGGGGCGGCACTTCAGGATAGACCTTCCGCCGGATGATCCCGTCTTCCTCGAGTTCCCGGAGCTGCTTGGTGAGCATCTTGGTATTGACACCGGGCAGTGCCTTCTGCAGCTCGCCAAAACGCATCACGTTGTCCCCCAACGCCCAGAGGATGAGGGGCTTCCATTTCCCCCCGATCACATCAAGTGCCGCTTCGACCGGACAATGGAAGGTCTTCCCGTTCTTCGTGTACGCCATAGTTTCTCCATTGAAAGTATGTTTCAATATTAACGGTATTTCCTATATATTCAGTTAAGGCAGATTCTAATCCAATGGTTCAGATTGCCCTTACAGAAGAATCGTATGTATTCTGTCTGTTTATGGCTTTCTGTGCCGGCATTCCGCACAAGAGCGGGGAGCAGACAGTATGGACAAGATTTTATTAGGACAGAATTTTTTCATCCCGATGCCGGTCGTCATCGTCGGGACGCAGGTGAGGGGGAAAGCCAACTTCATGACCGTGGGCTGGTGTGCCCGGGCGAACGCGAATCCGCCGATGATCGCGTGCGGGATCGGGAACCACCACTATACGTCAGAGGGCATCACAGAATCCCAAACCTTCTCCGTGAACATACCCTCATCAGCCCTTCTTGAGAAGACCGATTATTGCGGGCTCGTATCAGGCCGGAAGACAGACAAATCAGGCATATTCGATGTTTTTTATGGCTCGCTCGAGACGGCTCCGATGATCAGGGAGTGCCCGGTCTCTCTCGAATGCCGGCTTCTGCAGGCAGTCCCGCTCCCGACGAACACTCTCTATATCGGAGAGATTGCGGGAGCTTATGCGGATGGCAGAGTGATCAGGGATAATAAGCCGGACTTCCGTGAGATTGATCCGCTCTTCCTGACCATGCCCGACAACCGCTACTGGACACTCGGGAAGTATGCCGGTGATGCATGGAGCGCCGGAAAGAAGCTGATGAAGTAACGAGACTATGACCCAGCCACATGAAGGATAATGATAACAATGACTACAATATTCGTTGACCAGGATCTCTGCACCCGGTGCGGGATCTGCTCTGTTGTCTGCCCGATGGGGATTATTGACCCCGCTGATGAGAACACCCTGCCAAAGGTACAGGAGACAAAAGCCGGCATATGTATCCGGTGCGGGCACTGCGAGGCCCACTGTCCGTCTCAGGCGCTTCTCGTAAACGACCGTCCCGACGGGAAAGTGCCCCTGCCTGCCGGTGCTGGAACCATTGCATCCGATGAAATGGGATTCTACCTGAAGAAACGGCGTTCAGTCCGTCACTTCACCAAAGATCCTGTACCAAAAGAGAAGATTCTCGAAGTCCTCGAAAATACCCGGTACGCTGCATCGGGTGGTAACGGGCAGCCGGTGGAATGGACCGTTGTCCACGACCCGAAGAACGTGCAGAAGATCGCCGGGCTGACCATCGAGTGGATGAAGACGCTCGTAAACTCCCCTCACCCCATGAGCGGTTATATGCCGGTACTGATCGGGGCTTGGGAGAGCGGAAACGATGTTATCTGCCGCGGCGCCCCGCACCTGCTCTTTGCCACCATACCCGAGGGCAACCCGATTGCGGTCACCGATGCCATCATTGCGCTTACGCACTTCGATATTGCCGCTCCGGCCTATGGGATCGGCACCTGCTGGGCAGGATTTGTTGCTATGGCTGCATCGTCCTACGAACCGCTCCAGAAAGAACTCGGAATTCCCGCGGGGCGGAAATTCGCCTACGCGATGATGTTTGGCAATCCGCAGTATAAGATCTACGGTATCCCCCGCCGGAAGCCGCTTACGGTTTCGTGGCTGTAAGGTTCAGGGAGGCGTGAACGGTTATGAAAAAAGCACTTATCATCATCGGCAGCCCGAGGAAGAAGGGCAGCACGGCAGTCCTCGCTGCGGAAGCAGAGCGGGGACTCAGGGAACAAGGCGTTGAAACAGAAACGGTGTTCCTTAATGATCTGAAGATCAGGGGTTGCCAGGCCTGCTACTGGTGCAAGAAGAACGATGTCAGCGAATGTGCTGTACAAGATGATATGCAGCATCTCCACCAGCTGATGAAGGAGAGTGACGGGATGATCGTTGCCACCCCTGTCTATTTCGGAGGGGTTACGGCGCAGACCAAGGCATGGCTCGACCGCATGTTCCCGTACATCGGTATGGACCTGAGTCCGAAGATGCCGAAGGGAAAGAAAGTCTCGTTCATCTTCACGCAGAACCAGCCTGATGCCCGGTTGTTCCAGGCAGGAATCAATGCATTCATGTTCGCGGTCGGACTTTCCGGTATGATCGTGAAGGACCAGATGGTCGGCAGTGACCTCGACGCCGGAAATAAACCGCCGGTTGAGGAGACGAAGGAATTCATGAAAAAGGCGTTCTGGTTGGGCAGGGACCTGTTATCGTAGGAAACCCTTCTTTCTGGTATTCCAGCCGCCATCTTTTCACCCCCCTGCAAGGACGCTTTTTTTCGTATCCCCTCGGTCGATCGGGATAAATGCAGGAAAGGGTAAAATCCGGAGCGGGGACGTTCAGCCGGCTTCTGGTTTTTTCCGTATCCCAAAGACATTTTTGACCCCCTCGGGAGTCCGGCCACCCGCCTCGAAAATGACGAATAATATCAGAGAAACAGATCGTCCCGGACGTCACCCCCAGCCCATCAGCTCAAATGTCTGGACAGGATCCTCACCACCCAGATCCGGGTTATGGATCTGGTACTGGACCGGCACAGGAATTCCCCCGGAAACCCAGAAGGTTATTGGGAAGCCCGTCAGGTTATGGAATTTTCCGGAATATTTCCGGGCATCAGAAAATGTCCCAGCCGGTATGGTAACAGATTCCACGCCTTCAGGTGAAAGATGGTGGTCCATCTCATCAAATGGGGAAATGAGCAGCCAGCCCCAGTTGTGATCCTCGCGATAGGTATCCTCGCCGGGTATTGTCTGTTTGTAATTGTCTAGGCCGCCACCGGAACCGGTATAGGTCCCTCCAAGGAAGCGTTTTGTCGATCTCTCAAAATACGTGTCTTCCGTTGCATGAAACCCGTTTTTGGTGGTGACCAGAATCCCGTCTTTCCAATCGGAATCATCACCGGTTACCAAAATTTTTTCATGGACTGCCGGAGTCCCGTTATAAACTTCATAGGACCGTTCGATTCTTGCTGCATACTCCCACTGGTAACGGGGATTGGGGGGTAACGTGATGGTGTTGTTGATTCGGTACTCTGCCCAGCGGTATTCCCCGTTAAAAATTTTCCCCGGACTCTCCGTTACGGTAATCTTAATGCTGGTGGCCGGTTGCGAAATGGTTGTTCCTATGGTTTTTATTATGGCTGCAGTGGATTGAGATGCTGGTTCCGATGATGAGGAAGGAACGGAATCGGTACATCCGGCAACAGATACGATGATTACCCCCA